>Ga0081529_125112_pt1 | contig 30975 bp, 23 predicted proteins | sample EchGeymetagenome_FD_71012 | JGI IMG/M metagenome (GOLD analysis project Ga0081529, IMG submission 71012) | Ferrous microbial mat and aquatic microbial communities from Echinus Geyser, Yellowstone National Park, USA - transect B T=78-80 C v2... ...
TACGCAATAAAGCCTTCACAATACTTCAAGGAGAGCCTAAATAGGTAAGCCCTCCCCCAGAATCGCCACGTGGGTTGAAATGACCCACGTGGCAATGTTAGCTAATACTATGCTTGAAGTTTGAGCGAAAGGTTTATTACTGAACGCCACTACCCTCCCATCCACACTTTTATCACTCCCCAAACCTCGTGAGCAGTGCCCGTCATCAGTTGGGGGGATCATCAATAAAAACTACTTCGGTGATACTATATAAACACAACTTGTCAAAACGATATTTAGAAGTGATTAAAAATAACGAGTAGTTACGTAGAAGCGTTACAGTCTCTGTCTTACTTGTGCTAATGATGGCTTTTTCTTCCGGCCTATCCCTAGTCGCCATCGGTCAATCGCAACAACTCTACTACGTGAACACCTCGTCCCCGCAATATTCAATACTTCCAGGTTCCGTGTTCGTGGAACCTCTGAATTCTAGTATTAGCCTACCCTTTGCTATCCTGCTGAACTTCACCAACTATTCCTCGCTTCAGACTGAGCTCTCCTACGTTCTATCCCACCCTAGCGATTATTTGTCGCCCTCACAGTTTAGAGAGTATTACTATCCGTCAATGAGCTATGTTCAGTCCCTAGTCAATTACCTACAATCGTTCGACATTAAACTCACAGGAAATTATGGGCTCATTCTTACCTTTAATGGAACAGTGGGACAAATAGAAGAGGCCTTTAATACACACATAAATGTCTATTACTATCCTTTTAAGGACATCTATTGGTTCGGGAAGGTTGGGATCGAGGACGTGGGTCCGTTCTATTACTTCTCTAATAACGTGACACCTTCACTACCTTACTCGGTTGGTAAGTATGTTCTTGGGATCGTCGGAATTGACAGCATTGATCCACATGTTTACCAGGCCTTAAGACAAGCTTGGACCTCACCAATGATGGTAGGGAGAGGTCCCTCAGGTAGAGGACTCATCTCAACTGCAATAATAACCCCAACGACTATACAGCAGTACTTCAACTTCAGCGAAGCCTACTCTAGGGGAGAAACAGGTCAAGGGTCTTCCATAGCCATTGAGGGGGTTCCCGAGAGCTACATCAATACTTCCGACGCGTATTACTTTTGGAGGTTATTCAGTATAGATAGGACGGGCACTCTTCAAGTTAAGAGCCTGGGAAACGACACGAGTGGAGGACAGTCGGGCGAAAACGAGTTGGACGTGGAATACTCGGGAGCCTTCGCTCCAGGTGCCAACATCTTCCTGGTCTTCAGTAACGGTTACGTGGGTGGCGAAGCGCTAGTGGGTAACCTCCTAAACTACTATTACGAGTACTACTATATGGCCAACTACATAAATCCCGACGAGGTTTCCATATCAGTAAGTGTCCCCGAGAGCTTCCTGGCGGCATACTATCCAGCCATGCTTTACATGATACATAACGTAATGATCCAGTTTAGTGTGCAGGGTACTTCGGTCTTGGCAGCCTCTGGAGATTGGGGATATGAATCGGATCATCCTCCACCAAACTTCCACATAGGGATCTATAACACGATATGGTATCCAGAGTCAGATCCCCTAGTTACCTCTGTGGGAGGGATATTCCTGAACGCTACCTCTAATGGGGCAATCGCGTCATTCTCGGGTTGGGACTATAGCACAGGAGGTAACAGTGTGGTATTTCCCGTCCAACTTTATGAACTAACTTCCCTAATACCTTTCACCCCATCCAACGTAAGAACCTATCCCGATATAGCGTTCGTGTCAGCGGGAGGTTATAATATTCCAGAATTTGGCTTCGGACTCCCCCTGATTTTCCAAGGGCAATTGTTCGTTTGGTACGGGACTAGCGGAGCAGCTCCCATGACCGCTGCCATGGTGTCCTTAACAGGGGAGAGACTCGGGGCTTTAAATTACGCGTTATACCATATTTCTTACAACGGAGTAGTTCTCTCCCCACATGGGGTGAAACAGGGATTGGTAGCATGGATTCCCATAACCAGCGGAGCCAACCCAACTCCGGCCCACTACGGTTGGAACTACGTTACAGGACCTGGCACCTTCAACGCCTATGCCATGGTTTACGATCTTATGCTCTACATAGGTAAGAATTAACCTTGACTCAAGTTCGAACCTTAAAGTTAAGCTTTATTTTTATGTCTTTCATTTAAACATCACATTAATTACTTCGTAATTTTTAGTCCTTTCTAAAAGGTATTCTTGTTTTTTGTCCGTTTATCTACAGCATTTGAGTTTTTCGTAAGTACTGATTATTCCCTGACACGTACTCCGAACTAACGTCTTTAATGGTTTCAAATAAGAGCCATAGTGAAGCTAGCGTGAGAAAAGGTAGACCGAAGTAAATTGCGTCTATGGGTCCTATTACAGCTAATCCTCCCACGGCCAAGGCGGATAATCCGTACTCAGCCACGATGCCACTTATGGATACGCAACAGGTTCCCCCGGCAAGAACTCCAGTGAGGGGTAGAGCTACTATCCATGAGTCCCTCTTTATACTGGACTTCAACTTCAGCAACTTGATCAGGGTACCAACTACTACAATTCCTATCATAAGCCCCATTACCAGGGAGAAGAAGCTTAGGTCTAAGAAGAATCCTCCGTTTCCGATTGCAACGGAAGGGGAATACAATAGCACGAGGTAGTTACTTAAACTCACGGATTGAACTGGAGAGTAGGTTATCCCAAAGAGGTTCACTCCTCCCATCCCAAGGATCCTCTCTAAGAGAAGACCATAGGCCACGTAGTGGACCAGAAGGTAAGAGGAAAGAAGCAGTAAACCCTTAGACTTCCAAGACATCACTAATTGAAGGGCCCTCCTGAGAGGAAAGGCTAGGGCAAGGTAAACTACACCGTACCAGAAAACCAAAGCACTCAGGATCTGCACGGCTTCCTGGTTGGGAAAAAGAGGAGAGATCAGGAAGTAAGTTAGACCGATTGCGATCAGGATAAAATAGAAAAACGGCTTCAAGCTCCTCACTCGTAATACTGCTTATAGACTACAAAGATGAATGCAGCGAAGAGGAGGATCATCAGTGAGGCTAGTATTCCAAAGTCGAACTGAAACTCCATGAGGTTAGATGTGTACTGGAACATGGCGTACGCTAGGCTGACACCGCTCACCAGAAGTATTGGAATCACGATCTTGGAGTAGTCAGTCCTAGTCGCCTGCCTCTGAGCAGTTTCCTCAACGTATCTGAACCTCAGCGACAAGAATATGAGAGATCCCATAAACACCCCGAACACCCCAGAGGCGCTTACGTAGGTTATCCTCCACAAGTTCTCTACGTATTGTGAAACGGGAGATTGAGCTAGGTAAGGGAGTAATCCGAAATCGCCAACCCATAGGAATAATACCCACATTACGGCAATGGTCACGACCCAGGCCACGTAATCTATTAGTCTGAGTTTCATGGAATCACCCAGTTGCGTTGACTACTATGAGCTCCCCCTTCATCGTGTAGTGCCCTGGACCGCAAAATTCGGCACACCAAATGTTATATACCCCAGGTTGGTTCACGAGGACATATAGATCGTAGGTATAACCAGGAATGGCTTGCATCTTGAGTCCCAGTTGAACTATGTAGAAAGCATGTATGACGTCAGCGGAGGTCAATTCAAACACGTAAGGCTTCCCTGCCTGTATGACTACCTTATCGTAGGATACAGTCCCGTTAGGGTATATGAACTCCCACACGTACTGTTTCGCAATGACCTTAATGGGGATAGGTTTCTCGTTGGAAGAGATATAGTAGCCGTGAGTTATGTATCCCAGGTACTGGAACGAAAGGGCCCCTAAGAAGACCAAAATTGCAATGGCGAACACAATGGTTGATATCTCAGCAGCTCTCTCGGCTTTCATTGCTCTGCACCCCTCAACGTGTAAATTAGTACTAGGTAGGCAAATAGGATCATATTGATACCAGCCAAAAAGCCCAACTCAAACTGGTCTAGGAGGAGGTTGGTAAGTGTTAGCATTTTCATGGAGATGTATACCATCAAGCCACCAGTTAGGATCACACTCAAGTCCAAACCCAGTGTGAGAGGTTTAGGGAGAGTTAAGGTTTGTTGGGATACACTATACGCTAAGCCCAGTCTCTTCCCTAAGTCAAAAGAGTCAGTCTTCCCCTCGCTCCTCCTTTGGAGCCATCTCAACGTGGGGAATAGTGCTACAAAGGACATCACAAAGATTGCTGCGTCCACTTCAACACCTATGGGTCCTATATCTCTACCTGGGGTGAGGTATGCCCAAACGCTGTTGACTATGAACGAGATGATGAACCCCGTACCTAGAGCTATGGCTGCAGGCCTCATGACTGGATGAGACGACCTATGTCTGAAGATGTACTGGTCTATGAATGGGAACAAAAGGGTTACAGCTCCCCAGGCTAAGAATATCAATGACGCATTAGATGGCGACACTGACTTGTAGAAGAAGTAGATGAAGAGGAAGTACCAATCCGGAATCGGTGGGGTCTGTGCTGCCAGAGCGGGATTATACTCAGGCATCAGGTACTTGATCTGTCCCCCGTCCATAGCTATCTGGAACGGGAACGCCGAAGCTATAAGAAATATGGCACCGAACGTCATAAGGAAGGTCACTAGGATTATCCCGAAAGTTCTGGTTAGGGGCTGCAACTTCCAATTTGGATCTCGCTCTAGCCTATCCTTGTGGTCATCAATGAGCTCTGAGACATCCCTCTCCTTGCTCAATGGGGGAGTTATGCCGTGCTTTTCAAAAATGTAAAGGTGTAGCCCAAGGACTGCTCCTATGAGGGCCCCTACTATCCAGTGAAAAATGAAGAATCTGTCCACTAATGGATCCACTCCACTAGCTATTCCAGGTAACTGCGGGAGCAAGGTGAAGGCAGCTATGAGGTTGCTCAACCCCAGGGGCATGTAGGTGAACAGGTTCAGCCCAGTGGTTGTTGCAGTCCACGAAATGAGGTTGTAAGGTAGGGAATAGCCTAGGTATGCCTCACTAAGCGTGAGGGCAGCCAGTAGAGTTCCCACCATCCACATTACTTCCCTGGGTTTTCTGTAGGCCCCAACCACGAAGTTCCTCGTCATATGAATCAAGAGGAGAAAAATCATTGCATAGGCACCCCAGCTGTGCAGGCTGAACAGTAGGGCCCCTAAGGGAACCTGGGATATGAGGAACGTTGTTGAGGCGTAAGGATCTGCCGGTATATAGTACAATGCTACCAGCATGCCGGTAACCACCTCAAATGCGAACGCCGCCAGCACAAAGGAACCGAGCCAGAAATCTAGTCTGTAGGCGTATCTTGGAGCAGGTCTCAGCGTGTGACCATAAATTCCAGTTCTTTCGTCGAGCCATAATAGCACCTTATCTAACCAGCTCTCCTCCCTCTCCTCCATTAGCTCACCCTCACGCAAGCTGGATTACTAGGGACGGAGTAGCTATACCTCGGATCATAGATGAGGTTGTCCACTGGTCTCCTCCTTGGAACTGCCTCTGAGAAATAAGGTGCGTTAGTACCTACAGCGTATATGTCCCCAGTGGTTTCATCATATTCCAAGAGCACCATAGGGAGCGGCCGGGGAGCTGGCCCCCCTACTACGACTCCCCCTTGATCTAGCTGATACATGGAGCCGTGACAGGGACAGTGAAGCACGGAGGTCGAGGGGTTCAGTCCAGGATCATTAGGGCTCTGGACTAGAGCTTGTGCAGGAAGTTGACATCCAAGGTGAACACAAACTGCCGAAAAGGCACAAATGGAGTTCTTGGGTCCTACCCCAACTATGTCCTTAAAGTTAGTGTTTATCCGGAATTGATTGGCGTAGGGGTTCTTGAACTCCACGTTGTTCATTCCATTTAGCTTGCTGAAGTCGACGAGGAAGCACGGCTCGTCAACTAAGGGGTAGGCAAAGAAGTACACCGGACAACTGCTGGACTGCAGTTGTTTTATATTAGCGACCCTATATTTGGGAAACCCTTCCAGGCCCTGCGTGTTGTTAGCTACGAGGTACTTGGGCGAAATAGCCTTCAGTTCTCCGTAATAGTATCCCATGTAATCCAAGAGGGGGGTGACCAACGGTGAAACTGCTACGGCCCCACCTAAGACTAAGGTGAGCCTGAGGAAGTCTCTCCTGTGCAACTTGACGCTCACTGAGTGACATAAGCGTTTAACGGTATTTATACGTTCTATTCAAAAACTAGGAACAAAATGTTTTTAATAAAATAAAGTTTATCATTATAAACTAGCCCACGACGTATGGAGTTGTCACGTTATTAGAGACCACTAAGTCTACCCACATTCCAGACTCAGCGTGCCCAGAGATACCGCACGCCAGCCAGTAGGTTCCGACTTGAAGGGGTCCGTAGACTTCAGTGGCTGACTGACCTGAGGAGAGACCCTGGATGGTATACGCCGAAGATGAAGTACCGACGAACATCAATAACTTACCATCAGAAGCCAGATCTGCAGCGTTGGGAGTAGGCGTATCGTTCATTACAAGCACTAGGTTGTGTTGTAGGGATTCCTGATTAATGAAGGTCACCTCTATGCTGTAGCCTGCAGGTATGTAGATGACCATCTGGCCGAAAGAGGTGCCGTTTATGTTAAAGGTAGATGCAGAAGAGAGAGCTACCAGTGTTATCTGCACCGTCTTATTTGACGCTATCACGGGCAATGTGACCTTAGACGGACCTGAGCCCGTAGTTTGGGTAGTGTTAGTGGGGGCAGAGAGGGAGTGAAATTGCATGATGGAGATAATTGAGGCTGAGAGTACCACGACCGCAACTATAAAGGCTATCACATAAGTGAAGGTGGACGAGACTCCTTTCTTCATTATAATCATGTTAAATGCCGTTAAAGCGTTTATAAACATTTTTGGGATACTCGCATGGGATTGGTAGAACGGAAGTAATAGGAGAATTCCTCAGGGGTATCCGGAACTTACACTAAGTACTGACGAAAGGTGGATGAGACTGTTTATGGATAGGTTAGTTCAGACTGCGTGACAAGAACTGCCACCTCACTTGCGACTCACCCTAAGCGGTCTCTGACCCTCCTTAGTTACTCTCAAAATGAATTTTTCCCAATAGATGGAGGCCAAAATAAGCATTAACTAAACAGGGAGTTAAGGAGGGAAATTTCGCAATATAATTCTCTGTATCAGTTTCTCAACATCTCCCAGCTTCTATGGGGGATCAAGTAATTTGATTTGTGATTCATTTGATGCAGAAGACAACTTCCCTAAGAGATTTCCAGCCCACAGGTTACAAGTCACCCTCTGTTAAGTGGTGACGGTTAGATTTCGTTGTTTCTAAATTAACTCTTAGGCTCAGATTTAATTCCCCTCATTTAATTCCCTAATATACATCATAAGGACGGTCAATTGAGGCGGTGTGAATCTGTTCTCGCCATATTTATTAGATAAAAAATGATTAGCATCTTAAATAGATTGAATTAAGTAATGATAGAAATAATTTAAAATATATAAAGTTTTTCTTCTTCACATCTGAGTATAAAGAAAAATCTATAGTTGTTTTAATGATTAAAACTTGTAATAATTGAAAGATATATAAAAAAGGCTTAATTCCTGTTTAAGTCAATCTATCATGATGTATTAATGGCCTGGAGAAAAATTAAGGAGATACTTAAGATTGCCTTCACTACTACCAGTGCACACGACATAGGAATAATGTATATCGTACTAGGACTAGTGAGCTTTTTGGTAGGATCTGGTTACGCAGGGATGATAAGATCCCAGCTGACCTTCAACGACATAGGGGCAGTGGGCTACTATAATGCGGTAAGCCTTCACGGAATATTCATGATATTCTTTATGGTAATGCCCATCTCCACAGGATTTGCCAACTATCTGGTCCCTAGGATGATAGGGGCCAACGATTTGTACTGGCCTAAGATCAACGCGTTGTCTTTCTGGATCCTCGTGCCAGCAGTAGCCATGAGCATAGCTGCACCTTTCTTCGGTCCCATAAATACTGGCTGGTACATGTACGCACCGTTAAGTACTGACCTGCAGGTGAACGGGGGGTTCGGAGTGACGCTGGTAGAAATAGCCCTGATGATAGCTGGTGTCTCATCCACACTCACAGGGATAAACTTCCTTATGACTATCCTGAGGCTGAGGAAAGTACCGTTCTTTAAGATGTCGCTCTTCACTTGGTCCTTCTTCGCCACGTCTATCCTCCTCATGGTGGCTCTTCCACCACTCACTGCCGGACTTGCCATGGCTTACCTCGAGAGGATGTGGAACCTGCCCTTCTTCAACGCCGCCCTTGGGGGAAATCCCCTCCTTTGGCAGAACGTGTTCTGGTTCTTCGGTCATCCTGAGGTCTACATCCTGATCCTGCCAGCCATGGGACTCGTGGGAGAGATACTTCCCAGGGCTGTGGGTAGGCAAATATACGGATACAAGGCGTTGGCTCTCTCATCCATGGCCATAGCATTTCTTTCAACCTTAGGCGTGTGGATGCATCACATGTTCACTGCCATAGATAGCGACGTGGCCAGAGAGATAGCTGCTGCTACCACTATGGCGATTGCGATCCCCTCAGGCGTCAAGGTTGTGAACTGGACCATAACGTTCTACGGTGGGAAAGTTAGGTTCTCAGCTCTCACCATAGGCATGATAGGTTTCATCTCCCTCTTCCTAGTTGGAGGGATAACAGGCGTATTTTTCCCACTGATACCCGTTGACCTAGCGTTTAATGGAACCTATTTGGTCGTAGGTCACTTCCACTACATGGTCTTCGCTATACTAGTCGGCCTCCTTTGCGGGCTCGTATACTACTTCCCCTACTTTACAGGGAAATGGTTCGACCAGGAACTAGCCAGGAGTTCCATGATGATGATCGTAGTTGGTGCCTTCGTGGTCGCCACCGGGATGAGTATTGACGGTGTTCTGGGGATGCCGAGGAGATACGCAGAGGTCCCGTCTCCTATTTACCAGCCTTTCCAGAATTTGGTGACGATTGGAGGGGCTGTAGAGGGGATAGGCTTACTGTTACTAGTAAGCACACTCCTCTACGCTTGGCTGAGAGGTCCTCCAGTTAGGACTATGGATCCTTGGAACTCGGAACAGCTTATAGGTATACCGGACTTCACCATAAAGCCCATAGCTCTCCCCTTAACATTCGGCAGGGAGATGGACGGCTCTATACCAGAACATAGGCACGGCACGTACTACCCTGCGTTACTTGGGTTACTGATGTCTTTCCCTCCCCTGGGCTTCATGTTTATCTTGGCTGGAATAACGATACCTGGTGCTCTCATGGTGCTGGCCTTCATAGGCGTGGGAGTCGTATGGCTATATAATGACTATTTCAAGACAGTACCGCACCTCGGGGGAGGCCTCGGAGGTCTGGGTTTTGCGAAATTTGTCCAGGCGTCCAGCTCCACTGGTGCGACAGGAGCTACTGGTGCAGTGGGAGAACCAGTAATCCAAGAAGGTGGGGTAGAAATATCTAGTAAGGCTAAGACTCCAGTGCTCTTCTTCATTATCGCTGAGATCTTCCTGTTCGGTAGTTTCATAGGGGGTTACATATACGATATTAACGAGACTCCTACTGTAGCATCTCTACCTAAATTAAGTGTTGACTGGTACCCTCTGCCCTTGATAATGACCGTGATATTGTTGTCCAGCTCTTTGCCTGCCCATCTGGCCTACCACAGTTTCCTCAAGGGGAAGATGAGACTGTTCAAGGCTCTTGGGGCCCTAACTGCTCTCATGGGGTTCTCCTTCCTAATGGGTCAAGTGTATGAGTTCACCCACATAGTGAAGTTTTCCCCTCAGGAGGACATATTTACGGCCTTCTTCTTCACTATAGTATCGTTGCACGCGTTCCACGTCATCATGGGGTTAGTATTATGGTCAATAACACTGCTGAGAACCAGGATCACCACACCATACCAACTCTCCACCGCAGCCTCCTATTATTGGCACTTCGTGGATGCGGTGTGGGTAGTAGTCTTCACCATGTTATATCTACAGTTGCCCATATATCACCCGTGATCCTATGAAGAAATATCTCTTTTTTATCCTCCCCTTCCTCTTAATTGTTAACCCATTAACTGAACAGATGTACCAGGAGAATCTCCTGGCATTGATGGCCTCTCACTATGCTCTCTTCTTCTTAGGGTTCCTGCTCGGGGTAAAGACTTCTCCAAGGAGACTCTGGTTCTTGGGCTTAATCGCTCCTGTTTTAGTCCACGTCCCGCCACTCTTTCAGGTTTTTACCACAAATGAGGCGTTGAGGGTTTTGTCCGAAGTTTCGTTGGTCCTCTCAGGGACTTTGTTGGGTTCTGGTCTTCCTCTGATGAGCACTAAGGTGAGACTATTCCTTTTCGGCTCCTGGATGTTAGGTGACACGATACTCTCCGTGGACTTCCTAGTGGGAGGGGAGAACTTTGCCTCTCCCTTTACGCCCTACAGTATCTATCAGGTCAGGGACACTGGAGTCTTCATGTTCCTGTTCATGAACCTAGTGGCCTTCTTTATAATAATGAAGATCTTGCTCAATGTCTTTGAGAGATCCTAGTCCGTCAATCCCCTCAGTATATCCTTGAAAGCTAGATAGATCACCACTGCTAGAACAACGTTCATCACAACCACCATGGCAATGCCGGTGGTGGGCAACGTTGAGGGAGAATAAGGGGAGAAGGGGTAGAATAAGTTGGTGTATGATGGACTCTCAAGGATGAAGAGTATGCTCAGTACCGTGTCCCCCAACATGTACAGGACGAAGAGTGTGACTTTTCCCCACTTCGGTGTCACGCCCAGTGAGGAACCTATCAGTATTCCTCCCAGAAAAATGGAGAGCTCTAGGACTATCCTCCACCCCAGGCTAGAGGCCCCGAGGGCAAAGTAGTAGGGAAGGTGCCAGAGCACTACGGGAAGGATCCCCAATAGTAAGTTATATTTGTTACCTTTAAGATATGAATATCCTAGTAGAACACCTGAGGAAACTAAGGCATAATGGGATAACATGTAGGGCAGTGGAGAGTAAAACTCCGCCTCCTCGGTTAGCGGGTTTACGGACAGGACGAGGAGAAATATCGATATAAGAATATCCCTTTTCATACCCGACTCACAACCCTCATAAGTTTTAACTTTTCGGGGATGGGGGAACCCTCCTGTGACGGATGGGACGAACCTCAACTAAATCCATTTTTAGAAAGAAATATTGATATCCTCATGGATAAGCGTTGCTGAGAGTACTTCGCTAGGGAGAGGATTATGTGAGGCATCTCTTCTACCTTCGACGGCCTAGATAGGCTCTATGATCAGACCGCCTCATAGCAGCAGTTATTAGATTTTGCCTTGACTTCAAGGCCACACCTAACGAGAAATCCCATAACTGCTGCTTATAGGGTAAAATGGTCCGTAGGGCCTGGGAATTTCAACCCTCACTCCTAGCCTACAGCTTGGCACTAGATGGGCATGGAAGCAGGTCTGAGGAAAACGTCGGTAACGTAGTGGTAAAGATGTCCAAGGGAATACACGTTCCCTATGACGGCTCACTGATAATCCTTATGGTCATCTATTAGAAGTATAAGTATCTTTTTAAGATAATATCTCGTTATACCAACAAGATTAAATATAAATGTCTAGGACATAAGGATGTAGCACTAAATAACTATAAACATCCCGCTAGTCTCACTGAGCTTATGGATATCCCTGGAGAGTTAGCGAACCATGAGACGTAACTAGTCCGCCCTAGGGAGCTGAAGGGAGAACAGTTCGCGCCCTCACCTTTAAGATTTAGGTGTAACGCTCTTCCATTTATTACCGTGAAGTCCACGCGAGTTTCAGTTTGTCCTCACACCTGCATTTCAATCATTTTGTCTTCGATCACGATCGAGTGTAGGGATTTAGCCCTCAACTATCCACCAAGCTTTACGGTAGATGGGTTATGGGACTCCCTCGAGCCAAAAGGCGTAGGGCTCACATCTCTGCGATCACTCCCTTTTGGGCAGAGCCCGCATCGGTGTGAGAGATCATGTTTTATTAGTAAAAATTGTAATAAACAACGATAAAAACTTTTTAACGTAAAAAATATTTAGCCCACTATTTCGTGGTGTTTACCCGTGGCGTAACTTTTCCTTTTTAATTACTTCTAATTCCACCACGGGCACCCCTCTTAAGGGATCATACACGGTCACCCTTAACTCATTGGGGCTGGTCGAGGGAAACACCTATATAGGTTTATTAGTCGAGGAGAGTATTACTCTCCTCGACTGGGGAAACATGGTCGAGAGGGAAACTGAAGCGAAGTCTTCGGGTAGTGGCGTGACTAACCCCTACCGTCGGACTGAACATTGTGATAAAATTCACGAATATAGGTGTGACAAAGAGGTAGGGGTAATAGGGGTAGATGTATCAAAGGACCATTTAATAACTAGCAGGGGGAGGGCGAGAAAATACGAGAACAAAAAGGAGGGTTACGAGGAGATCCTCAGGATGAAACCTTGCGCAATAGTCCTAGAGCCTACCGGAGTATACGCAATAAAGCCTTCACAATACTTCAAGGAGAGCCTAAATAGGTAAGCCCTCCCCCAGAATCGCCACGTGGGTTGAAATGACCCACGTGGCAATGTTAGCTAATACTATGCTTGAAGTTTGAGCGAAAGGTTTATTACTGAACGCCACTACCCTCCCATCCACCTTCCTTACCAAGTTAAGAGGAGCAATAGAATCCCTCTCCAAAAGAAGTCTCAGAACCTTAAGGTCCCCTTGTCCCCGTCACCACACAGCAGTTATGGGATTTCTCGTTAGGTGTAGCCTTGAAGTCGAGGCGAAATCTAATAACTGCTGACCACAGAAGTGTCTTCATGACGCTTTGTGGGACTGTTCAATTTTCTTAGTTAAGCCTATTAGGCTTCCATAAATTCAAAATCTAACGTCAGATTAAAAGTAAGTTTCACGTTCTCTTCGATAAAATTGAAGTATCCCACAAGGATCTACAAGACCTCAACTCCCCTCCTCTCTGATTACATCGCACGCCAATATGGACTTACTGTGAGCTCCCACGTGGTCTATGGCAGTCCGCATGATGTCCTTCACGGTCTCCCCGTTGAGAGTGTAAACGGAGAACTTTCCCCTCTTTTCCATCTTCACTATTCCGCAGTTCCTCAGACAGGAGAGGTGATGTGATATGAGGGACTGCGACTTTCCTAACTCCTTAACCATGTCCTGTACCGATGCCCCCTCCTTCCTGAGGAGCAAGAGGACTATCTCCAGTCTAGTCCTGTCAGCCAGGGCAGAGAAGAAGGACTCCAGCTCGGTTAGTAAGGGTTCGTTGTTTACTCTCTCGGTTTGTTGACTCATAATTTTAAGTAGTGACTCTTCCCTTATAAGGATTATATGAACATATATTCATATGAGAAAATTTTATTAGCTTCTCACTCCAATAACTAGTGAGAACATGAAGCTGAACATGAGGTTGAACCTCCAAAGGCAGGTCGACAAGTGTGAAAACTGTGGTGCTCCCCTTTCAGCGGGACACGTCTACAGCAGGGAGATCAACGGAGTGACCCATTACTTCTGTTGTTCCCATTGTGCAGATGAGTTTGAAGGATCTGGACATCCCTCCTGTTGCTAGGCGAAGGAAATGAGGGAATTGGTGATAATAGGCTACGGCGCTGCAGGTTTCGCCGCCCTGATAAAGGCCAACGAGTTGGGTGTGAAACCCACGTTGGTCGGTGAGGGCCCGATAGGTGGAACTTGTGTCAACGTGGGTTGTGTCCCGTCAAAGAGGATGCTGAGGATCGGTGAGGTCTACAGCTTAGGGAGGAGATATTGCCTGAGGGGATGTTACCCTCCATTCTTTGAGTCCTTCCAGGACAAGGACAGGTTGGTGACTGAACTAAGGAAGGTGAAATATGAGGATGTGCTATCCGCTTACGACGTGGAGTTGGTGGAGGGACAGGCCAGGTTCATCTCCCCGAACGGCATCAAGGTGGGCGGTAGGATAATTGAGTCCAAAAAGTTCATCGTAGCCACTGGTTCCTCACCACACGTGCCGGAGGTACCTGGACTCAAGGAAGTGGGATTCTGGACCAACGTGGAGGCCCTCTCACCCAACAAGAGGATAGAGTCGCTGGCGGTGGTGGGAGGGAGGGCTTTGGCACTGGAGTTCGCCCAGATGTACAGGAGATTGGGGGTGGAGGTAGTAGTACTTCAGAGGAGCCCAGTGCTCCTTCCGGATTGGGAGCCAGAGATCTCAGTGGAGGTCAGAAGAGTGCTGGAAGAGGAGGGAGTGAACGTGATCACAGGAGTTAGGCTCAAGGAGGTCAGAAAGGGAGAGGGTAAGGTTGTGGTAACTGACGTAGGAGAGGTGGAAGTTGATGAGATACTCATGGCTACCGGGAGGGCCCCCAACGTCAACCTGAACTTGGAGGCTGCTAAGGTCGCCCTGAACGAGAGGGGAGGAATAAAGGTTGATGGAGAGCTCAGGACTACGAACCCCAACATATTCGCGGCAGGGGACGTGATAGGGGGTAAGATGCTTGAGGCACTCGCCGGAAAGCAGGGCACGGTCGCGGCTGAAAATGCTCTACTGAACGCTCACAGGAATGTAGACATGTTCAGTGTGCCTCAGGTGGTCTTCACCCAACCCAACCTGGCCAGCGTAGGGTTAACCGAGAGAGAGGCCTCCAAGGCGAGGGAGGTAGAGAGCAGGATAGTGATGATGGAGGACGTTGCCAAGGCCAGGATCTTGGGCGAAACCAAGGGATTCATAAAGATGATAGTTGGAAAGGAGGACAGGAAGATCCTCGGAGTCCACATGATGGGAGAGAACGCAGCGGAGGTGATAAACGAGGCCGCATTGGCCTTAAAGATGAGGGCTAGTATCTACGACTTCATAGATACGGTTCACGTTTTCCCAACAATGGGAGAGTCCCTCAGGTTGGCTGCACTGTCCTTCCTCGGCGACGTGAAAAAGATGAGTTGCTGCGTGTAGACCGTGACGCTGGTGAGGTTAACCTCGCCCAACTCCTCGTTGCGGTTTCCCTGGAACTCGTCAGTTGCGTGGTGTGGAAGGTTCTGAAGAGGACTTCACCGAGGGTTGACGACCACTCCTGAAAGAAATTTAACTTTAGTCCTCTAGTACCAATAGTGCACTGGGTTAGCTACTGGCTGGGCGGAGAGTTCCTCACCTTAGCTTCGTCGCTCTTCCCCGAAGGGATAAGTTACGTGAGGAGGGTTTCAATTCTCTTCGTAGATAAAAACTATTGCTCTCAGGATCCTTGGAGGGACGTCCTTTCAATCCTAGGCAGTAACCGGGACTCGGTCATCTTCATGACAGCAGCCAGGTCTTACGTTATGAGGGAGACGGATTGGGGTAAACTGGTGGTGAGTGCCGGAATAGGGGAGAGTGGGGAAGACGCGGGTTGCACCATAAACGTGGGGACCTTCGTTCATGAAGGTCTAAACATGAACGGCCTCGTAGACTTGGTTAGGACCGTGACGGAGGCCAAGTCCGGTGCACTGAGGGATTTGGGATACGAGTTGACAGGCACGGTGAGCGACGCCGTAGCTGTGGGTTCCAAGGTGGGTGAGACCTCATTCGCTGGACCCAGAACCGATCTAGGGAGGAGAGTGGCCAGGGACGTTAGGCTGGTCTTGAGGGAGATGTTGGGGGAGAGTTAAACCCAGGTTGAACTTGCTTGAGAGGGGTTCAGACTTAGTGGGTGTTTCCTGAGGAGATCACTGAGCTGAAGAAGTTGAAGGTCTCTAGCGCGGTGGGTCTCTCCCTAGGCTCGCTGGAGATCATCCTGGAAAGGAAGATCCTCACTTCCTTGGAGACGTCGGCCTGATCCAATACCCTGAGGTCTCTGAGGTGATAATACCTCGTTAAATCTCTGAGGTCTCCACTGTCCAAGGCGGAGTTAATTTTGTCGATCAGCCTACCATTTATGTATCTCCTAGTGAGTAGGAACAACAGGGTTGACCCCAGGGAGTAGATGTCGTCCCTCCAAGAGATCCCTCCCCGATTCAGTGCCACCACGTGTTCCAAGGAGGAGTGCTCCACCGTGACTCCTGGGGGAGTTCCTCCCTCCCTAGTGGCAGAACCCAGGTCCGCCAGCTTCGGGTTAATCCTCAACCTCTTCATGTCCTCAAGTAACTCCTCAGCAGTGGTCGGGGACGGCTTATCCAGGAGGACGTTGCTGGGCTTCACGTCACAGTGAACGTAACCTCTCTGATGGACTTTATATAGGGCGCTGGCCGTCCTCTGTCCTACCAGGAGAACCACGTCAGTCCATTTGCGGGAATAGAACAGGATATCATCCATGACCAACTTGGAGAGAGGTCCGCCCTCCATGAACTCCATCACGATCACTGGAGGGAGCTCCAGGTAGTAGCTAGGGTCACTCACTGCATTTTTGACCAGCACTCTGTCCACGTGGAGTCCTTCTAACTTCACGAGATAAGGGGACTCCCCGCTGAGCTCCACCAGCGCCCTTCCCTCCTTGAACAGTCCCTCCAGGACTTCCAAGGAGTTGAGGGTATTACTCCTTCCCCCAGGATTGGACAGCCTGGGGATTTTCAGGGCGAAGTCCTGAGCGTTAGCTCTACCCCTAAGGACGTAACCGAAACCACCTTGACCTAAGTAATCCACGACTTCGTATCCGTAGAGTCTCCTACCTATCCATATCTTTGGATCCCACGAGTTCAAGGGAGGTAGAGGCGGGAGGAACGAAGTCTTTTTGCACATAGCCCCCACACATGCCTCTACCTCCACCGTGTTGAAGCGGGCTTTTGGGAGCAGAAACCTTCCCTCCCCCAGTTCATGAAAGGGGATTGGCCTCCCCTCACATGTAACGGATATCCTGTCAGGCCTCACTGTTTCACCCCACACCCTAACCTCTACAGTTGACGAACCGTCGTTGTTCCTAGTTAAGTATATGGAGACATCTTGTGAGGTTGGAGACCCAACTACGAACTTTCTCTTCACTTGAGCTACATAGCCATAGTATGTAGCTCGTACCTCGATTTGATGAACTCCTCGGTTGACAGGAAAGACAGATAGATAGACACCTCTGATACCAGTAGGAAGGTAGCTCACTAATAAACCGTCGAGGTATACAAGGAGCATACTTATGTCAACTGGCCTTCCTAAGTACTTGGTTCTCACGGTAACGTTAGCCATGTTGACGCCGAAGAATTGTTTGACGTTAACGTCAAGTTCGATATTAAGTTGTCCGTTCACTGTGAACCTTACGGCATTAGTCGGGAAAAACTTTACGGTAATGCGTTTTCCTCAGCTCCTCAGCCTAACGTAGTCACACTGATCTATGAGTGTTAGCCTTATTGCTCTATTCCTCACTTACCTTCGATACCAGTCCCCTATTATAGTCCTTAAGAATGTTGGAGAGAATCTTCCTCTCTATGTTTCGTAGGTGATACGAGACCGTGGACTTGGACATGTTGAGGCGTCTGCTTAACTCCTTGAGGTCGGTCTCCCTTGGAAAATCGAAGTAGCCCAGTTCGTAGGCTGTATTAAGTATCTCCAACTCCTGAGAATTAAGGGCTGCAACACTAACAGGATCATAATCGTCTGCCTTTATTTCCATCCTGCTCATGATGAGGTTCATGTTAGAGAGTACTACCTTTACCTCTCTAGCTGGTATTACAAAATCCACTCCTCAATTCCATTCTTATATACACTGCCGAGGAAAAACCCATGGTATTGGTCTATTAGTTTTGGAACAGATATTTCCTGGATGGACTTAATGAAACTGATAATCAGTTTGTCCCTTCCGTACTTTGACATACCGTTTACGATGAACAAGTTATACGTTTTCTTTAACGGGTTCAAAAGAGTATCCTTATCCTCTTTATCTATTAACATTAACATTCTCAGACGATTATCGCTCATTATCCTGAAGTCGAGTATCCGCATTTCACTTCGAATCCTCTCATCCGTGCTCCAGCATCCGTCATGTACCGCCCTTACTTTAAGCCTCACCAACGGACCATTTCCCAGTCTCATAAGACTACTCTTCTCTCCTATTAATAAAAACATTGTCGTATACAATCTTAATATAATTTGAGGCAATTGTAACATAGAGAATTATAATTTAAAGTATTAAAGTTGTGAGAAAGTTATGAGGAAGCTTGCCCTATTCATCCTCAACTCTACTACAGCAGTTATTAGATTTCGCCTTGACTTCAAGGCCAAACCTAACGAAAAATCCCATAACTGCTGTCAAGGAGATAAGTTTATTTCAGAGTCCCAAAGATCAATCAGTATGAAGGCCCCCCTCTCCCTGAGGATAGCTACCAGGCACGGAGACAGGGTAACTATTTACTTAGGGGCTCTCACAGGTCTATTCTACGTGATTAACCTAGTCGGGATTCTAACCAACGACGAACCCCTACTCTTGTTAGGGACGAGCTCCCTCCTAGCCGTCCTATTACTTATCCTAACGTCGTTCTTTTGGTTGAACTCCAAGATAACCCCAGAGTGGATCGTGATAGGTAGATGGAGGGTGCCCCTCAGGCAGGTCAGGGAGATAAGGGTGATAAGAGGGGTGGACGGGAGCTCGGAAGCCGACTTACTGATAGTCTTCGAGGGAGGGGAGAGGTTAGTCAAGGGCGTAAAGAACTGGAGTGAAGTCCTTGAGACCTTCCGCAGGTTCAGGGAGGTTCAAGGAAACATGTGAATACTATGTATATATAGTAAGGTATTTTAACACCAATCGACAACGTTTCCTATGCAAAGGGATTCGGTCTCGCTCCTTCTCGTCCTCATTTTTCTACTCTCCTCAACTTCTCCCCTGGCCTACTCCAGTCCGCTACCGACACAGTACCAAACGGAACCCTTCGTGATGAGGGGCTTCCACGAGGTAGGGTCCCTTCCAGGAGACAGCGTGGTAGTAGCTACTGTCTACATCCCTCTCAGGAACCTGAACTTGCTCTACTACTACGCTGAACAGACCTCAAACCCATCCTCACCTCTATACCACAAGTTCCTGACCAAGGAACAGGTGAAGTCCCTCTTCTATCCCACGGCCCAATTCCAGTCCGTGCTGAGTTACCTAAAGCACGAAGGTCTCAAGGTCCTGCTGACCGGGGCGGACTCGGTCATAGTGGTCCAGGGAACAGTGACTCAGATGGAGAACGCCTTGGGGCTACACTACTACCTAGTGAGCAACGGTACGTCAGAGTACTACCAGGGTGTTGGAGTTCCCAAACTGGGTGGAGTTATCGTAGTGTCCAACAACCTAACCTCCATCTTCTTCTCACATCCCTCCACCCTGTTCACCCAGAGGGACGTCAACCTGTTAAGGGACTCCCTGTCTCAACCTGCTAACCAGACCTTCCCCATTGAAGCCTACCCGGTCGTTGACCTGAGGGTGGTCTACAACGCGTCCGTGCTACTGGAGAGGGGCATAGACGGGAGCAATTACACCGTGGGTATACTGGACTTCGCTGGGGATCCCTACATAGCTCAACAGTTGGCCAAGTTCGATCAACTTTATCACCTACCGGCTCCCCCCAACTTCACCGTGGTCCCAGTGGGGCCCTACGACCCTAACCTGGGGATAACCTCAGGCTGGGCAGGTGAGATAAGCCTTGACGTAGAGGCCGCCCACTCCATGGCTCCTGGGGCAAACATCACGCTCTATATAGCGAACCTCAACCTCCCCCTGAGCTCGATCCTGGCCTACATCGTGTCTCAGGATAACGTTGACGTACTCTCCCAGAGTTTCAGCATACCCGAGGAGCTCCTTCCCACCTTCTCTGGCCCCCTGTTCTACCAGTGCGTCGTCCTCTCGGATCAGTACTACGCCATGGGGTCGGCGGAGGGGATCACCTTCCTGGCGTCCAGTGGCGACGGAGGGGGTAGCGGGTACAGTGCCGGGCCCCTGGGGAGCGTCGGTTACCCGTCCACCTCACCCTTCGTCACCTCCTTGGGAGGTACAACTACATACCTGACTTTCCCCTCCCTGTCCTACAACGTGACCGCTTGGTCCAACTACGGTTTCGTACCCCCAGGTGTTAACTATGGGGGGAGCACTGGAGGGGTGAGCCAAGTGGAGCCAAAGCCCTATTACCAGTGGTCCATCTCCTCCCCCAGCGGTTTCCCCAACGGCAGGGAGACCCCAGACATCTCAGCCAACGCTGACGTGTACCCTGGGATATACATCGTCTGTCCTGGAAACGTCACTGCCATCAGTGGTGGGACGAGTGAGGCCTCGCCCCTGACGGCGGGTCTGCTGACCTTGGTCATGCAGGCCAGTCACACCAGGTTGGGGAATCTCAACCCTGATCTATACAGGCTTTACTCCTCGGATTACGGGAGAGCCTTCACCCCCATCACCTTCGGCTACAACATACCGTGGACTGCAGGGGAGGGGTACAACTTGGTCACCGGGTTGGGACAACTGAACGTCGGTGAACTGCCCTACCTGCTCAACTCCACTGGGATGGCCCTCTCCGTAATCGTGAACGATTCCAACGTGAGCGTAGTTGTGCCTGGTCAGAGCCTCACGGTGAAGGCTAAGGTGACTCAGGGCAACTCCACCGTGAGCGAGGGGAAATTCTACTTGTTACTAGAGGGGATTAACGGGAACTTGACGGAGGTTCCGATGACCTACAACCAGGGGACCTGGTACGCCACACTCACTATCCCCCAGAATGCGTCCGGTGTGATCTTCGTAAACGTTTACGGTGAGGCCAACGGTAGCATGGGGTACGGCTTCCTGGAGGTGTTCTCAGGTTACTTCGCCCAGTTCATTTCTCCACCCCCGTACACTGTGGAGTGGACGGGAGCGGGAGTTCCCCTCGTCGTGAACCTGACGTCCCCTCTAGGTACTCTAGCCCCAAACACGACTGAGATAACGGTGAAGGTACTGTCGTACAATATAACGAACGACTCCTACACGTTGGTGAACCAAACAACCTTGGTCTACTCCCCCCAAGCCAACGCGTGGGTAGGCACCATTCCCCAAGACGTCCCTTCAGGACCGGTGCTCCTGGAGGTGGAGGGAGCCTTCGGGTACGACGCGTTCTTCAACGGGATAGGACTCAACTCCCTGTTCATTCTGCCTCAGGTGGTCGCTGAACCGGGTACAGTTTACCCTGGACAGGACGTGATAATTCAGGGGAGTCTGACCTCACCCAGTAACCTCATGCCTCCGACCTCCATGAACCTGGTCACTGGATCAAACGTCACCGCTGAGCTCCTCTCTCCCTCCAAGGAGGTCGTCTCCAGGACGGAGGTCTTATTGACCTTTACCCCCCTAGGTCCCCAGTACGTAGGATACCTCCCTGTACCAGCCAACGCCACCCCTGGACTGTACACTGTACTGCTCTTCGCCGACTATGATTCCTACATCCTCAACGAAACTATACCTGGGTTCTACTACGGCCAGATATATGTTGGTGACAGGGCGTCCACACCCCTCAAGTTCTCCACTACCTACGCCCTGGAGGGCTCAACCCTCTACGTATACTCCAACATAACATCTGGAGGGAAGCAAGTGAAGTACGGTATGTTCTCGGCCACCGTTTACCCAACGTTACTCTCCAATGAGTATCAAGCCATCTCAGTCGTCACCGAGATACCCCTCTGGTACAACAACACGCTTGGGTTGTGGGTGGGGAACATCACCCTTCCCTCCTCACTCTCCACAGGTAACCTTACCTACCTGGGGAACTCCTACGTCGCCCTGCCTTTCCAGGTCCTAGTGAGTGGAGTGGGTGCATACGGTAGTGCCACCAACAACAGCGTGTCCTCCTCCTCCAGGTTCTACGTGGAGCCGTTCACCTTGGTGAGGAACGACCCTTCCTTTAACCCAGTTCAAACTTACGACTCAGCCTTCGAGAACGACACGTTGTACGTTAACGGGACTATGTTCAACGACCTCTTCCTGGGCGAGAACGTGATAAGGTACAGCCAAGTCACTATAACCTCCTCCAACGTTAGCGGTACGCTGATCCTCCAGGGATCGAACGTCACCCTCGTGGACGTCTACGCCAACGACCTGGTGGTGGAGAACGGGAGTGTTACACTGGTGAACTCCAGGGTGAACTCTATCTCACTGCAGAGTTCCGTGGTACACCTGATACAGTCCTATTACTCCAGGGTGAGCCCCTCGCCTCCCATCATAGACATAGGGCTCACGTCCGGAGAGAACTTGACTGGGAACCTCACCTTCCCAGTCACGGTCTTAGGTAGTGGAATCACTACGGTCAAGGTGTTGCTGGACGGAAGGTTAGTGACGTCCTTCACGGGGAACGGCACTCATCAAGTGACCATAAACACCAATGCGTACCCGGACGGGGATCATCAAGTGGAGGTCGAGGTGGCACAGTCCGACGGTCTCAACTTCACGGCATCGGTGAACGTGTTGTTCCAGAACCAGTTGAAGAGCGTGGCCATCGGGTTAACCCAACTCAACACCACGGTACAGACCAAGGGTCAGGGGCTGTCTACCTCGATCAATGAGGATCTATACGTGGCTTTACTGGGGGTGGTGCTTGGGCTTGTGGGGATAGTTGTGGGGGTAGCGTCGTATAGGAGGAAGTAAGAGGTGTAATATAAGTCCCTTTTCTTTTCCGTGACAGTGTACATTAAGTTACGTCAAGTATTTTAAGTGAACGGCTTGATACGGAGGTCTGATCTAGGTTCTAGAGAAACCACGTTCTAGACTCTTTGATAGCAGGTATTAGATTTCCCTTGATGATGGGCATTAGTTAAGCGAAAGTCACATACAGCAGTTATGGGATTTCTCGTTAGGTGTCGCCTTGAAGTCAAGGCAGAATCTAATAACTGCTGTCACATAACTGCTGTTTTTACCGAGGTTCAGTACGAGTGTGGGAATCGGTTCCCGTAACCCATCACGCTTAGTCGTTTTACGTTTAGGTCTGGAGAGAAGAAGTCCAGTCCAGTGAAAGCTGGCCTTGATGGTCTAGGTCAACCTGAGGGCTCCGCCACGATCGGATCAAAGTAGATCTCGCTGAGCAATTTCGTCGTAGATGAGCAGATATGAGACTTTACCTAAAACGCCGTCTCACGCTCAAGGGAGACCCTAATAACTGCCAGTGAACATTGAAGTTCCATCCTGGAGTTCACGGAATATCTTACCTTTTAACCTCGACCCTTGATCATAAATTATGGCGTATCAGAGGTGCCTTATGTGCAAGAACCAGTGTGGCATCCTCGTGAACCAGGAGGGAGACGCCGTTAAGGTGTCAGCTAACAGGAACCACCCTCAGGCTGGGATGTGCGGTAGGGGGGCAGCTGCCCCTTACATTCTGAACCATCCGGACAGGCTTAAGGGACCTATGGTGAGGAGAGGGGGTGTACTTGAGCAGACCGACTGGGAGACTGCCCTCGGGGAGACGGTCAAGGCCTTGAGGAAGGTGAGGGAGGAGGACCCTCGTTACTTGGCCATAACCTTCCACGATTATGGTAAGGAGTTGCTGGAGAGGTTCGCCTACTTGTACGGTACACCCAACCTTATAGGACATGAGGCAGTGTGTCACGGGCCTAGGACTGTAGCTTCACAGTTGGTGTTGGGTGCCGAGGGTCCGAGAAGCCTGGACCCTGACTATCCCAACTCAAAGTTCGTAGTCTTCCTAAGTAGGAATCCCCTGGAGGGAATAGTACCTGAGATAGTGAGGAGGATAGATCTAGGTAGGAGCAAGGGAATGAGAGTAACTGTCGTGGACCCCAGGAGGTCGGCCTTAGCTCAGCGTTACGCCGAGAGGTGGATAGCCATCAGGCCTGGTACCGACACGGCTCTCCTCCTATCCCTAGCGTACTACATGATAGAGCACCACATGTACGATGAGGACTTCCTCAGGAGGTACTCAAACGCTTCCCTACTGGTGAGGACGAGGGACATGACGAGTACGGGAGAATACCACGAGGATCTCCTCTACAAGGGAGAGATGGGTGGGGAGGAGGTCGCCACTGCCTTCTGGCTCTTCAGGAGGGAGGGAGAGAAGGTGTATCCCTCACTCCAGGAGATCACTGGAGCGAGCTACGATGACGTGAAGTACCTAGCCGAGAACCTATGGGAGAACAGGCCCTCCTCGGTCATAGACGACGGGTGGCACACCTCTTACGCCATGGACTCCACTTACACCTGGATGACAGCGTTCATCATCAACGCCATGTTGGGAAACCTGGATAGGAGGGGAGGATTGGTGTTCGCCAAGAGGCCGAAGGTCAAGCTCTACGACGGTGAGCTGAGGAGAGACAGGATCGACAGGTACAGGTTCCCTTTGACCTACGCCTCCTTCCAGGAAGTATATAGGGCTATACTCACGGGGAATCCTCATCCGATCAGGGCACTCATGGTCGTGGGCACTAACCTCGACGGTAGGGACGCCAATTCTTCCATGGTTAGGGAGGCCCTCTCAAGGGTGGAGTTCCTGGTCACGGTTGACATTTTCCCCTCAGACGTGACCCAATACGCCCACGTTGTGCTGGCAGAGTCCACCTTTCTGGAAAGAGACGAATTGCCGGGAGTCGTCGGTTGGTCGCTGGAGCCCTGGGTCGACGCTCATCAAACTGCAGTGAAGCCAATCCATGATACGAGACCGTTGCACTGGATCCTCCTGGAATTGGAGAGGAGACTGGGGCTATCGCAGGAGAGTTATGAGGACCTGGAGAGGAGAGTCCTGACCCAGTTGAAGGTAAATGAGACTGAGTTGAGGACGAAGGGGGCAGTGAGGCTTCAGGGGGAGGTATACGACCAGGTCCCTTACGTTAAACCGTTGGGGACTGAGTCAGGGAAGGTGGAAATATACTCCAGGAGACTGAGGGAGTTGGGATATTACCCGATCCCCACATACGTTCCAGGTAGGCTAGCCCCGCAGGGGGAGAACCAGTTCTACCTAGTCACTGGGCACACGTTGTACCACACACAGGACAGCATCACCTTCGACATACCCACGCTGATCAAACTGGCACCCGACAATCCCTTACAGATGAACAGGAGGAGGGCTGAGAAGTTGGGAATAAGGGACGGAGATCTTGTGGAGGTTAGATCGTTGACCACAGGAGAGAGCGTTAGGTGTAGGGTAAAGGTCACAGGTGAGATCAGGGAAGACACCGTGTTCGCTTACTTCGGTTTCGGTAGGCACTCTAAGGGTTTGAAGTTCGCCTACGGACACGGGTTCGACGTGAACCTCTTGATATCTGACGAGATAGTTGACCCCATTGCTGGAAGCGTTGCCCAATCCCAAAACATAGTTGAGGTTAGAAAAGCGGAGAAGTAGCCCCGTTACCGGTTGAGGTAGTAACGGACCTCAACCTTCGCGGGATCCCCGTGATCCTTGATTAAACCGGTGAGGTCGCCACTCGGAAGTTTAGATACCATAATACTTCTTACATATCTCTCTCCCCATCTCCTCTGGGTCTTGGAAGTGAAATACCTCCCCAGTCCTTCTCTGATCTAGGTGAGTGGGAAACGCCTTGAGCAACAGGTCCGTGGAGAGACCCGTACCCACCAACGAATAAATGGTCTTACCCATGGCGTAGGCCATGAGGATCTCCGTCATGGTGCCTGCCTCTCCGCCCAGTGAGACCAGGATGTCTCCAGACCTGACCAACATGACCGACCTGCACCTTGGCTCACAACCAGTGTTTATCCTCACGACCTGAGGGGGTAGGATCACGTGTTCCATCTCCTCGGGGAGTATTGCAACGACGTTGATCCCCAGCCTTAGGGCCTCGTCGACTACAGTCCTCATGAGACCCCAATATCCTCCCACGAGGAGGGAGTGCCTGTGGCACCTGGAGAGGACCCTCAGGAATCTTTTGGACTTGTCCTCCACCTCCTCCCCAGTCTCTGAGCCGTGGGCCGCTATCGCTATCTGCATGTAAAGAGATAACAAGGAAAAGATAAAAAACATTTCATCGCGGTGGAAAAACTCTATTAGTAGTTATTAGATTTCCCTTGATAACAGAACGTCAGTTAAGGGAAAGTCAAATAACTACTACTCTATCCGTGACGAGGCTTAACTACTCCAGCTGCAAGGTTATCGGAGCGTGGTCGGAACCCATCACGTCCTCCAGGATGTTCGCCCTCCTCACCCTACCGGCCAGCTCCGCGGAGACTAGACAATAGTCAATCCTCCACCCCACGTTCCTCTCCCTGGCCTTAGTCCTATAGCTCCACCATGAGTAGTGTCCTCCCTCCTTCACGAACATCCTGAAGGTGTCCACGAAACCTGAGAGGAGGAACTTATGGAACCACTCCCTCTCCTCCCGCGTGAAACCGGCGTGATCCTCGTTCTCCTCAGGTCTCGCGATATCTATCTCCTCGTGAGCCACGTTGAAGTCGCCGCACACTACTAGAGGTTTCCTCAGGGAGCCCACGAACTCTTGGAAGGCCTCATCGAAGGAGAGCTTGAACTGTAGTCTCCTTAAGCCTTCCCCGGAGTTGGGAAAGTAAGCGTTCACTACGTAGAAGTCTGGGAACTCCAATGTGATCACTCTGCCCTCTGAGTCGAACTCCTCCCTGCCTATACCGTACCTGAACGAGAGAGGAGCTTGTCTGGAGAGTGTCATAGTCCCGCTGTAACCTCTCTTCCTCGCCGGGAAGAGGTAAACGTGATAGGGGAGGAACTGAAAGTCTAGCGGAACCACGTCTGACTTGACCTCCTGGAACATGACCACGTCGTAGTCCTTAATGATGCCCAGTATACCCTTTCCCAGTGCGGACCTCAGTCCATTTACGTTCCAGGAAAGAAACCGCATGCCTTAAACAAGATGATGTAGATTAAAAGGGTACTTGAATTAACTCCCCGGTTAATTCAAGGAGCCGACTCTCCTTCTCCTCAACTCCATGTTCTAAGCTCCTCCTGAACCACCGTCCAGAAGTTGACTCCATCTAAAAGCGTTGAACATGGTCCTCCACTCGCTCTGCACTAATCTTACGCCCTTACTCACGTCACTAGGATCCGCGTGCGGTTTTCTCCAGGTGGGACTTACACGTGTTTACCCGTGGCGTAACTTACCTTCTTTAATTACTTCTAATTCCACCACGGGCACCCCTCTTGAGGGATCATACAGGGTCACCCTTAACTCATTGGGGCTGGTCGAGGGAAACTTCAATACCCTCCCATCCACACTTTTATCACTCCCCAAACCTCGTGGGCAGTGCCCGTCATCAGTTAGGGGGATCATCAATAAAAAATAGTTCGGTGATACTATATAAACATTGCTTAATTAAAACGATATTTAGAAGTGATTAAAAATAACGAGTAGTTACGTAGAAGCGTCACAGTCTTACAGCAGGCGTAATATACCTTCCTTCCCATCCTAACTGTCATGGGCTCTCCCCTGATCTCTCCTCCGCAGTAGTCGCATGTGATTTCGGCCCTCCTTACCTTTGGTACACCAGATCTCTCAACTGTAAGAAAATACCGTGACACTCTCGTCCCGGACAAGTTCTCCTCCACGTCCTTTAGCGTTCCCCTTAAGACCATCATGTACCTACCATCCAGGAGCTTATAACACTCTCCCTCACATGCGTCTACCAGGGCGAAGATGACCACCTGGCCCTCCTCATGGTAGTCCACGGTGAACCTAACTCCCTTCTACCTCAGTGACCTTATGACCTTGGCGACCGTGGCCCTGCTAACTCCAAGTCCCTCTGCTAGCTCGTGCTCCTCCTGGAATCTTCTCTCAACATCCGTAACACCTTGTATTCTAAGGCCGTAAGTTCATTTACATTTGACATAGGAGTAGTTGTTGTATTTCACAAAAAAGATTTTCCAGACACGTGTCTTACTCCATGTTTTACTTTGTAAACAATGGGTATTTAATGCAGTTTCCACAGAAGATCCTTATGGATCGTGAGAGAAACGTTGCACAGAAGCTGAGGATGGACCAGGAGCTGAAGGTGGTGGGCATGCACTGTGCCACCTGCGAGGTCACGGTGACAAAGGCCATCTCCTCGGTGAGCGGAGTCAAGGACGCCAAGGTGAACTTGGCCTCTGGAAGTGCACGTGTTACTCTGGAGGGAGGTAGACTCAAGGATGTAGTGCAGGCCGTGAGGAGGGCAGGTTACGATGTCGTGACGCAGAAGTTCACCGCCAAGGTTCACTTGAGCGAGGAGGAGGCGGGGGCACTCACGGAGTTCCTTGAGGGATTGGAAGGGGTGATTTACGCCAAGGTCAACCCCAGTTCCGGTACGCTCTTGGTCGAGATAAACCCCCTTTCCACCTCTCCACAGACCGTTCTGGAGAGGTTGAGGGAGAGGGGGTACAGGGTTGAGTTATCTAAACAGGAGGTCAGAGGGAGGAGAGACTTCCATGACCTCTTGGTCAAGCTCCTGGTTGGCTCAGTCCTCACACCGTTCACGCTACTTCCAGTCCCGTTCCTTCAAGCTGTAGTGTCAGCACCGGTGATCTTCTACTCAGGACTCAGGTTTCATTTGGGAACTGTGAGGGCACTGAGGAATCACACGACCAACATGGACGTCTTGGTCTCACTTTCCTCCCTTGTGGGATGGTTCTACAGTCTCCTCTCTCTCCTCTACCTCCACGAGGGATACTTCTTTGACGCTTCTTCAGCCTTGGTCACGTTCATCCTTGCCGGCAAGACCATGGAGGCATACATTAAGGAGAGGACGAGTAACGACGTGGTGAGGCTCCAATCAGTGATGGCCCAAACCGAGGACGGAAGGACTGTAGACTCCAGGGAACTCAAGCCCGGTGACGTAGCTGTAGTGAGGTCGGGTGAGGTCATCCCGGCAGACGGCGTGGTGAAGGAGGGTGAGGGTTATGTGGAAGAGTCCATCTACAGCGGGGAAGTGATGCCAGTGAGGAAGAGTGTGGGAGAGCCGGTGATAGGTGGCTCGACCCTGGTGTCAGGATTCCTCAAGGTCCACGTGACCAGGAGCGGTGAGAGGACTTACCTCTCGCAGGTGGTGGAGGCAGTTAAGGAGGCTGAGACCGTGAGGTTACCCATCCAGTCACTGGTCGACAGGATATCGTCCCTGTTTGTTCCAAGCATAGTCGTGATATCACTGTTTACCTTCCTGGTCTGGTACGGGATCCTTCACTACTCCCTTGCCTTCTCCCTGGCTATCTCCATCGCCGTGCTAGCCTCAGCGTGTCCCTGCGGTTTCGGTCTAGCCACACCCATGGCGATAATGGTGGGTATAAGGAGGCTCGTGAGGAGGGGGATAGTGGTCAGGAACGGAGAGAGTCTGGAGAGGCTCAAGCTAGTGAAGACAGTGATCTTCGATAAGACCGGTACCGTAACCAAGGGAGAGATGAGGGTACTGAAGGTGGAGGAGAGGGAGCCTGGAGCCATGAGGATGGCACTGGCCCTCGAGAGGTTCAGCAATCACCCTGTGGCCAAGGCCCTCCTCAGGTTCGGCAACTCCGACCTTCAGGTTAAGCACTTCACGGAGCTTGAGGGAGGAGTTTACGGAAAGGTTGACGGGAGGGAAGTACTGGTGGGAAACAGGGAGTTGGTGAAGAAGAACTGTGAAGGTGACTTCAAGGGAGATCTGGCCATATGCGTGGACTGGAAGGTGGCTGGAGAGGTTTGGCTGGAGGACGAGATCAAGGACGAGGCCAGGGAGTTGGTCGAGAGGCTCAAGGAGATGGGATATAAGGTAGTCATAGCCACAGGGGACTCGAGCTCCCTTGCTGACAGGGTGGGTGAGGAGTTGGGAGTGAAGGTGTACAAGGGGCTTTCCCCGGATCAGAAGGTTGAGCTGGTGAGGGAGCTGAAGGGGGAGGGAGTCATGTTCGTTGGAGACGGTGTGAACGACGCCCAGGCCATGAGGGAAGCTGATGTCGGGGTGGCCGTGTCCACGGGGACGGACATAGCCAAGTACGCCGGTGACGTAATAGTTCCTAACCTACAGTCCCTCCTGGTTCTCATCAAGCAGTCCAGAAGGACGTTGAGGAAGGTAAAAGAGAACGTTGCCTGGGCCCTGACCTACAACGCCATACTCGTCCCAATAGCTGCTGGGGTCCTCTATCCTTTCACTGGGATCTATCTCCCCCCAGAGTTCGCCGCCCTGGGCATGGCCATGAACAGTGTAAGTGTAGTGCTGTGGAGTCTCGTTCAGTGAGCGTCCAGCTTTTTTGACGAGACTGCAATGCGTTGAACCCGTGATTTGCGGAGTTAACTGTAAAACATCCTTTGTTTAGAACTTCCATGCGGAAATGCTAGAGACGTAATTCACATACTTTAAACAGACACTCTATGACTTACCTTAAAATATCGAAATCAGATATTTATCATTTCTGCTTCTCTAGAAACAATATATCTAGAATCCCCTTATACATGAAAAATTTTTACTCAGTTGAGGTCACTGACACCAAATCTCACGATCTACCATTATAATTCCTTGACTTCACAGTGAACATTTTTAATAGGTGTAGCCCGCCATAAATTAGCAAAATCAAAAAGGTTATTAATGAACAGCAGTTATGGGAATCTTAGGGAGGTAATACGAAGAAGTCGGTATTAGCGAGAAGCCTTTATTTTTCGACGTCTTCCTGCTGAAAAGATGCTGAACGGAAAGGGATCGATCGAACTCGCTAGGGAGAGGCTGGGCAAGGCGGTCAACCAGGTTCTGGGCGTGGTCAGGAGGAACGGGAGGAGCAGGAAGGTCGGGTTGGCGCTAGTCCTCACGGTCCTGGTAGGTGGGAGGGCCAGCGTGAGGAACGCGGCCGAGACGTTCGGGTTGGAACGTGAACTGATGGGGCGTTGGGAGAACTCGACGACGCGTGGAGGGACTGGAGGTCCTGTCGGGGCCGGTGAAGGGTCAGGTGGCCGTCATCGTGGACGACACCGTGGACCACGACGCTCTAGGTAGACGTGAGCCCCCGGGAACTACTGGATCTACTGCCACACCCACGGGAGGTTCGAGAGGGTTAAGATCCTCACGGTCGTGATAGTGGACCTCAAGCAGGACGTTCACGGTTTCCCTTACGCCGTGAGGAAGATGTTGGACTTGTGAGGGTAAGGTAG
>Ga0081529_113683_pt1 | contig 30851 bp, 47 predicted proteins | sample EchGeymetagenome_FD_71012 | JGI IMG/M metagenome (GOLD analysis project Ga0081529, IMG submission 71012) | Ferrous microbial mat and aquatic microbial communities from Echinus Geyser, Yellowstone National Park, USA - transect B T=78-80 C v2... ...
CCGGGGGGTCGAAATTCACACTGACGCTCGTTCTTTCTTTTATTATATAGATATACTTCATACCCCGGAATTCGAGGGGGTTATTTCGTATTGCGGAGTTCGAACTGACGCTCGTTCGTTCTTTTCGGTCTGTTTTTTTTTATTTAAATAAAAAGTTCGAATTTCGAACCTCCTGGTTCGAATTTCGTAGTTTCATTTAACGTAAACCGGAGTTCGGATTTTTTACTTCATTTTTTGTGCGTAATTTTTATAAACCACATGTCATTAACTTTATGTTGTATGAATGAAGTTTCGCTTGCTATTTATTTCGGTAATATAGCTACGTTTATTCTCATGCTCTATCTTACTTTTCTTAATCCGTCTCTTTTAAATAACCAATATTGGGTCTATATTCTTATAGGTCTTTTTAGTGCTATCGTTTTTCATACGGGTCACGAGGCGGGTAAATCTAAATGATTCATCATGAGTTACGTTTTGTTATGGCTCTTTACCTCCTTTTCGGTTGGATATATTTTCTTTCTATTCATGCTCATTGTTCCGTTTATGAGACTGACTTTGTGCTTATTCTGTTTCCTTCTTGGATTTTTTATGAGGATTTCTCGTTTTTTTACAAATATTCTAATCTTCGTGACATTTTATTCATTAATTTTATCTCACTTCCCGTACCATATTTCATTTTTTATACTCTTTCTTTCGAACATTACTATTATTTTACTTTGGCTTATCTTATTTTTTATATTTCTCTCGGTCTTTACATTAATTACAAGGCTTTTCGTTAATTACAGTTAATTTTTTAAATCCGGTATCCTTATTTTTTTACATGCACGGGGTTTCTGTTATTAGTAACGATGGTAATTTGTTCAAAACTTTGATTTTTCCTTCAAGGTATATCTCTGAAGGCTATCTTGACATGTTAGTTGAGGATTTATTAAAGTTAGGCTATCCGATTAAATTGGATTATAGGAACGGTAAACGTGTTTTTATTATTTCCGATAAGGTTGTGATAACAGGTGAATGAATTATGATGGTTTACGTTGTAAATATACTTGACCCCGACGGTAAAATATTAGTCCAAAGGGAGTTCTCAACCCAATGTGAACGTCAAACTTATGCCGACCTTATTGTTGATATACTTTCCTATCTCGAAGGTCGTAAAGTCAAGGACGTGAAGAAAGAGATATTGAAAGAAAATAAAAGTCTTAAATCTGTTTTAGCTTCTGCTAGGGAAATTGAGGAAAAATTTGTTGTAACCGAGATGATTATCGAAAAATTTTAAAATTCCTTTTTTCTTATTTTTTTCGTGATGTTTTATGGGAGACATTGAGGACGTTATTTCTTTCTTACGTTCCGTAGGTGTAATTAAAGGTAATACCGTTTCTTATAGTGGTCTTTTTCATTACGGTGAAAGTATTTCTGTTGTCCTCGGATTACCTCCTGAAGAAGCCGGCAAGTTAGTCCTCGATTACCTTATAAGGAACGGTTATGTTATGGTGAAATAATGGAACCTGAGTTGTATGTTGTTTCTGTAGGAGATAAACATTATATAAGTGGTACACTTTATACTCCTGATGGTATAAAACAGTATAACGGAGTTTTGGATGATTTTGAGCAATTATTTACTCTTTTTCCTACATTTGCCACCGGGGTTTCTTGCTATTATGATGAGGTTTGTAAACGTGACCGTATTGATTTCTTTTATTACCTAACCTATCACGATGAATCAGAACTAGAGAAAATGCTTTCTTTTATGGATAATGCACCTGTTCAATACCTTAATTTTATTCCTCCTGATGTGGTTAAGAAGATGGACATACATATTGAGGGTACTAATATCCGTATTGGTGGTGCTAATATACTTCAAAATGTAGATTGTAAGATAATCGGTTCTATTCCTGCAATTCTAACTATTACATATGGTTATATCGCTATTAATGGTGTAAAAATAGGTAAACGTGATGAGAGTGGTAATTATGCTGTCTGTGATGAAAATATTAATTTACAAAACGGTGTAGCCGGTTATCTTACATATTTATTAGCTTGTTACTATTTTAAACACTATAAAGGTACTCCTACATGGAGTGAGGTGTTAAGGACATGGTGCGGTATCAGGACATCATTGAGGACGTAAACAGAAAGTTACTTTTACTGGAGAGATGGTATTCTGTTTATAAACTTGCAGAGCATTATGATTCTTATTTCGAGGCTTGTTATGGTTCACAGGCAAGAAGCTTTATCCAAATTATGGGTATACTTTCAGAGGAGCTTGTTTCTACCAAACATATTATTTACGACCTTCCCTGTATGCCCGGTTTAGCCGATTTTCTTATGCTTTGGAACTCTTTTGACTTAAAGGGTATGTATATCTATCGTGCTACTACTGTTGATTATATTAAAAATTATATCGAATCTTCTACTCCTTTTATGGTTATTGATTCACCTCATATAGAAGAAAACAAATATATTTCTTTTTGGTCTGTTAGTCCTTACACTTCTCATTATTTTGTCAATAAATACATACAGTTCAATAAACTCGATGCTAATAAAATACGTGTACTTGTTGCTCCATATGACAATACAATTTGTTCTAAAGACTGGTATGATAATTTCAGTTCTGAATATACCGTTATTATAGATAATAAGCCCTATAATTTTGGCAAAATAATTTATCTTAGAGAACTCGAAGTAAGGTGTTTTAAGTACCCTTCATCGAAGGTTACTTATTCTCTCACTGTTGATGACTTTAATGAGCTTATGAAGTACCTACCTAAAAAATATACTTATTTTAGCTAACTTTTTTTATGGGTCATTATCTTCTGTATCATCTTGCGGATAATACATGCAATATTTTACTTCGTAATCATCTATAAGGAGTAAATATGTTGCTTTCGCTATAAGTTCGTTTATCTGTTCGTATGATGGGTTTCCTATTACTCCATTTATATCTTTTGTTTTTAAATCAAATCTTATTGAATTTTTGCTTCCGAAGTAATCCCAAATTTTATCACTCACATTTATAAAATAACTCTTACAACCACAAGCTGAAAGCCATTCTTTGAATTGTTTTTTATCCATAAATTTCATACATATATGGTTATTTATGTTTTGGTCTACTATTATTACAATTTCTTCCAAAACTTTATTCTTCTCCATGTCTAAATTGTTATTTCTCTTTTAGTTTTTAATATTTCGTCCCATTCACTTTCCGGTATTCCTAGTTTTTTGAGTAACTCTTTAGCTATTTCTTCGGGTTCTGATGGTTTCATGAATGGAAATATTTTTCTTTCTGTTGTTACAGATTCATTTCCCAACTCTGCAACTCCTACTATATGTCTTTTTCCTATTACAACTATTAGTTCAAGGGGTATTTTTACATCTGTGTGGACAAAAATAGACCTCCTGGTTTTAGTTTCTCTTCTGAAGTGGAATAACTTTACCATGGTTTACAATTTAGTTTCGGGCTTATTTAATTTTTTATTTCCACAAATTTTTTAAATTCCTATTCCCCTATTTTACATGGTTCTTTTATGAGGAAATTACGTGTTTCGGTAAAAGATATAAAACCCCTTTCTGAAATCCCTCCAAATGCTACTTTATTATGGCAAAACGATGAGTTTGCCGTTTACTATATTTATGACCTTTACGCCAGTGAAGTCCAATGGATACTTGTAAATAAGACCTATGAAAAGAAGTATGTTTCACTTTTAAGGGGTGCCGTTCTTGAAATTCAGGGTCAGACTTATGCTATCCCTATGTACATATTCGGTGAAGCCTATGCTGACGTCTATTTTGCCAACGGTTTGTCTTCTTATATTAATGACCTTAATAATGTCCCATTATATTCTCTCGCAATCCTTAAGAGTCCTTCCGGTCAGAGTATTGTGGGTTTCGTTTTCGCTTTACCTCCTAAAGGTGTTCTTATTGTTCCCGAGTACGGTTTTGTTGGTCTTAAATCTCTCGAGGCTCAGCTTCTCGAAGTTAAACCCGAGAACCTAAACTTGTATGCCATTATTTATGATTACACTGAGATAATCGAATATGAACAGGAGTCCTATACGCAAGTCCAAGCACCTCCTGACCCATATTCCGTTTTCTCTTACCAGTTCAAAATTGATAATATAGGTACCATAATCACTCCTAGGGTTATATTAGAAATCCCTGAAAGTGATGTAAATGTCATTACTACAATAATAAACGACATTAAGAAATTCTTCCATAGGTTATGAAGTTTCAGTCAATTTTTTAAATTCTGTATCCATTATTTTTCTCATGCACAAATTAACAGTTTTTGATTGTAATGGTGATATTGTAAAGGAGTTGGTTTTCTCTTCTGAGGATTTTGTTAGTGATTATATGAAAATGTTGATTGAAGACCTTGATAAATTGAAGTATTGGGTAGATTTTAAGAAAGTAGAGGATAAATATATCATTAAGGTTGAACATCAAGTAATTATTGTAGGTGATTAAGTAATGGATTGTTATGCGGTAGATATTGTTGATTCAGAGGGTAATTTATTAATTCATAGGGAGTTTTCTACTATATCTGGTTGTAACATATATGCTGATATTCTAACTGTAATAATTTCTTGTTCAGAGTCCTCTAAGGCTAAGGATTTAAATTCTAATGACCCTTCCGTTTTAAGGTTTAGGGAAGTAAAATCCAAATACTTTATTATTGAAAAAACTTGTAAAAGATAATGTGGTCGTGTTATGCTTACCGAGGACGTTCTTACTAAAAAGAAACTGTGTTGTCTTGACTTAGTCATTATTTTATTCAGTCTTGATAAAGCCGGTATACGATATAAGATAAATGATGATGGTAGTTTGAGTATTTATGATGTAGATTTTGCTCTTGTCGAGAGTTATGATGACCATAAAATATCGGGTCGCATTGGTGATGTATATGTCGAAGGTTATCTCAATGTAGAAAATTATCACACCAAATTAGTTTTGAAATGTAATGAATATAGTAGGCGTATAATCCCGGAAAACTGAATTTCAGTTAATTTTTTAAATTCTGTATCCATTACTTTTTTAATGATAAGTGAACTTTCAGTTGTTTCAAACATTCCTATAACTATTAAGGATTTTAATTCACTCGTTATTCTAGGCGATAACGGGGTTGGAAAAACAGCTTTTCTTGAGAAAATAGCTTTAGTTGATAAGGTAAACCTTGAAGCTATGGTTAAGGCTAGAGGATATATTAGATATAAGAACTTTTCCATCATCATTGATGGGGACAAAGTTGAATGTGATGAAGTCGGAGGTGAAAGTTATTTTCTTGGTCAAATCATTCTTCCCGAAAATTACACTTATATTTGTAAGGGTCATACTAGGTACAAGGTCATGATTTTTTATCCCTATACTTTTGTTACCTCTATTCATGAATATTATTATGATATTCCCATAAAACCTAAAGATGAGGACATTGAGTTCAGTAACTCGATAAGTGATTTTATTGACGGCATTGTTATCCGTTCAAGTAATGATTTCCTTTATAGGAAAGATGATTTTATTACTTATCTTGATAATTTGGGCAGTGGTATAAGTAGAGCTGTGAAGTTGATGTGGTTTGTGTATTACCATAAGCCCGATATCCTGTTGGTTGATAATATTGAATCACTACATCTCCATCCTTTACGTTTTGAGAAATTCCTTAAGTGGCTCTTTTCCAGGAATTTGAAAGGCATTATATTCACTACTAATAGTGATACTTATGTTACTCTTGCTGAATTAGATAGGAATTCCAAATTCTTATTACTTAAAAAAGATGATTATATGATAATTGACAATTATGATGCTCTAAACCGTATTGACTATGAAGATTTAAGGTATACTTCATTAAAATAAAAAGTTAGATTTTACAAAGCGTTATTTCCCTCCCGTCATCACTCACATAAGTAAATATTGTTCCCTCTAGTTTCCTAAGTAATTCTATTCTATTTTTAGTCCAATCATGTACTCCTATACACCATTGCTCATACTTTTTCAGTTCATCTACGTTCAGTTTTTCCTCACATCCTTCACAGTCCATTACAAACACATTTGTATCATCATACTCACCTTTCCATTCACTTTTCATTGTTGCTTTGTCGCAGATATTAAAAGTCTTACATACCTCTTCCCATTTTTTTCTTAAGTGTTCTTCTTTCTCATATTGTATCACGTATTTTGCTCCTCTCCACAAGAAATATAAGGCACTACTTCCACAATCCGCACCTACTATTTGGACTGTCTTTCCAAATATCTCAAGTTTTCCATATGCATATGGATATTCTCTCCAGTAGTCACAATCTTTTTTTCTAAAATAATCTCCAATGTTTTCCATATTAGCTCATTTTACTATATGTTTTTGTTTCCTCGTTAATTATTTTTTCTCTTGAAACTATGAGCAAAAAATTTATATCATAACTCATATTCTTTAATAGGTAACTATGTCCCAACCTAACAATACATCGAATAGTACCTGGTTTTCCATAAGGATTGTTAGAATTTTCGTACTAATAATAGGTATTATGGGACTAGTGGTAATACCGGTACTGGGTTATTTTCTAGGGACTCTTATCGGTATACATATGTCTGCTAGCGATATAAACCAGGGATATGCATATGGAGGTCTGCTATATACTGTGTATAATGCTACACATAATCCTGTATACTCTCAAGAAGCCCAAATATCTCAGGCACAAGGCGTTGCAGAAGGTCAGACAGACATTTTAACTCTTCAGCTTATTGGTCTTGGCTTCGGTATCGGTATTGACATCCCCATCGTCTTCCTATTTGTAAGGGAATATGAAAGGATGGATTCATAAACCTTTATAAGGTATTTTAACTTTCTTTTTTTTATGAACCTTTTCTATCGTTTTTTATATCCCTATTTTATTATAAACACTATTCATTTTATTCCGGTATACCACATCAAAACCATTTCCATAACTCTTGTCCTATTGTGATATAATGATACCTAAGTGACTTAAACCAACATTTGTAGCTTAAGTCTTCCCATTCTTCCTTACTTATTTCTATTTTCTTTAAATCCATTACTGAGTCTATTTCAATTCCGCATTCATACTCCTTATATATAGGGTTTTTTATATAAATAAGCGGTGTCCCTACACTCATCGCTTCTATAGAAGTCATTCTATCATTTATTGTGACATAGAATAATGAATGTGAAAGTAGATAATATTTTAAATCTTCATTCATCATCTTGTATTGGAAATCTGCGTCCGGGTCATCACTTATAAGTGTTAAATACTTTCTTCTTCCTTCAAACGGTTTGAGTATATCATTTTCTGTACTAATATATCCTCTCCTCACATTATAGTCAAAGTTTACATGCTTTCTAGCCATTTCATCATTAACTCCGAATGGAGTCACTTGTTCTATTTTTATTCCATTTTTTTCCATATACTCCTTTAACCACTCCGACGTTACAATTATTTTTCGGTTATCCAATAACCACGGGTTACCTTTTCCTGGCTTATCACACCATATTACTCCACTACTCGTTATATCACATTCTCCTACATAGAAATCAGCCGGTTTAAAATAAGTTTTTAATATATCAAATCCGTGATATTTTTTCATATAATATATTGTTCGGTCTACTATTCGTTCATAAATACAGTCCTTACATTTTGTATATATTTTCTTTATCATTTATGACACGTTTACTCCTATTTCATAATTATATGTATTACCTATATTAAACGTTATTGATACCGGTAGTTGCATATATGCTAAGTAGGCATTACCTATCTGGTATAGGACTATCATTGTTGGTGAGTTACAGTTAATGTTTGATGTTATTATTGCCGTGCCTAAACCATCATATACGGGGTAACATAATTGTGGTTCTCCGTTACATGTATAGATAAATGCTGTTACACCTTTTAATTGTTGAGGCGATGATGGTATTGGTACGTTAGACAGCATTGTTGCAAGTGGTATATTAGGGAATTGCGATTGCACTGTGAATGAAATTGACGGTATTAATGTATATGCAATAATTAGGTGTATGAAATATGGGTATATGAATAATTCACCGTTTAATGATTTACAGTTGTTTATTGGTAAGATATATGTCGTTATAGCGTTTTGACCCACGTTAAATATCGTGTTTACTATAATTTCTATAGTCCATTCCACGGATAAATTGTCATCTGTTGATGACTGGAAATTTCCTGTTGTAGATGCTATTTTATATAATATTGAATTACCTATTACTGCATACATATCAATTTCATCAGCATTGAAGTCAGTAGTAAATGTGGCTTCAAATGTTATTGATAATTCACCTCCGTTTTCTACTATTGACGTTATTTTTGCTAATGCCATTGCTTGTAATACTCCATTCTGTCTTGATATCATTGCTATCCCTGTGGGGAAATTAAAAACGAAAGCGTATTTTTGAACTGATGATGAATAACCGTAATAATAGTAATATGTATTTTTATATCCGTTAATTAGGAGTGTTTTTAATAAGGATTTGTATTCTTCCGATATTGTCATTCCCTCCCACCTGTAGTTTGTGTCTCAAACTGGTTAATTACTGTTGCATTACCATATGTCGTAGATATTTTTAGTGATACGTATTGATTTATTGTTCCATTATAATAGTTATACGCTATTACCAATATTCCATTATTTGTCGTTATTCCTATATAGACCGGTAAATTTGTATAAGAACTATATACTTGTCCATTTACTACAAAATTTACTTGTGAATTCCCAAACCCTACTAGTTTTGATAATATCGATACTCGGTCACTCCCAACATACATCTCATCTATACCTTGGAATTTAGATGGGTTAATATAATTAACTAATTGTGATTGAGGAAAAGTCGGGTTTTGTTTTAATATATTAACCCATGATGGTACTAGGAATAACCCGAAGAAATATAGGATAGGTGCCACCAATGTCTTTAACGTAATAACGTTTGTATATTGTGCTAATGCATTAAAAGTTGTATAATTTGCTCCCGCTATTATCGTTATTTCATATTCAATATTTAGATAATCATGTTCCGTTTTTGATAATGGTTGATTCAACTCTATATCTGCAATTTTGTATAATAATGCTGATTGTGTTGATGCCCATATTTCTATTTCATCGGTAGTATAAGTGAACGGTGATGCATCGGTTCCACTATACCTTATAATTATCTTTTCCTGTTGGCTTGCATCGATTATATCACTCACATTAACAGAAGTTATTGTAGTCCTTGATACTGTGACGTTATTATTTTTCATTATTGCTATTATTTGATATGGTACAAGTGTCGTTATGGCATTTGTAGATGATGATTCTACTGTTACCACACCATTAGCGATGTAATTGAATATTGTAAGTAACACTTCTTTAGATATCATGATTCCACCTCATATATGAGTCCTATTAATAAAGGATATGTAACCGGGTTTGAAGTTTGTGGTAATTTTACATTTAACATCACACTAAATACGTTAGCGATTTGAGGTGTTGGTGGTGATGTTGGTGATGATGTTGGTTTTACTGTTACTGTAAATGCGACTATTATAGGTATCCCGTTTCCCGTTGTGGTAAGTTGTAACATTAAACCAAAACCATTTAGTGATAACATTGTCCCTGCCAATGTTACCGACCCATTTACTCCGGATACTTCGAATCCTGTTATGCCTATATAGTTGTTAATTTCAAACACATTTTGAGATGTTAATCCCGGGACTAATAGATATAAAAATGAATAATTAATGAATGTCGATGGTGTATTTTTAAGTATAAGTGTAAAATAAATGGTTACTGCTTCACTTTCTGATTTAGAATAATTAAGCCCGGTATTTTTGGAAACTAGGTATTGTAATACTCCGTTATTTTCAGTATATATATCTACTTCATTAAAGTTATAGACGTTGTCACTAGTGTCATAAAATAGGAATTGTACACTGTCAGTAGTTAATGAGATTTGGTACCCTGTTAATTGGGCTACTATGTTTCCATTATTTTTTAATATTGCTACTATACCTGTAGGTGGATTAGTTGTGAATGTAGACCCGCTATAGTAATAATAGTTAAACATTGTAACTTTTTTGTTTTGTCCGAAAATAATCATCGCTGATACTGCTGACAAATATTCTTGCGATAATGTCATTTTAATTGCACCACGTTTTGTTTATCAGTCATCGTAATTATACCTAATTCTATCAATTTCCTTATCATCAGGTCTGGTGTATCGGTACATTTTGCCAATAACCTATATAGGTCTGTGATAGCGATATAATCTCCACTGTGATAATAGAATTGTAACTGTATTTGACTACATAATAATTCGTTTAATATACTCAAAAGTCAATGGCACCTCTCGTTTGTGTAAACTGTTTTGACATATTTCTTCCCGTATTGACTTTAATAATTACATCAGTAGTATCATCCACTTTAATTTCTTCAACTCCTATAATAGGCATGTTTGCCATTTGTGTCAGGTCATCAATGAATTTTTTCTTTATCGGTATTTTTATTATCGAAACTCCCGTATATTCACTCAAATCTATCTTTAACCCGTTTTCAAGTTCTATTGGTTCAAGTCCGACTTTGGCAGAAATATATAAGTATATATTTTCATTGTCAAGTGATATTTTTATGAAATTCATGTCGGTTGAGAATTGTTGAAATAGTTTAGTCAATGATATTTTAGCTATTAAGTTACCATTTACATCAATGTCACCGCCTTGCACACTGTTAAGTAATATCTGTTTTACTGTGTTTGAATCAATTTTAGACATTATAGCACCCCGTAATAAATCATAATTGCTAATGACCCTGCAAATTGTAAGAATGTCATTGGGTCTTTCTGAAAAGTCCCGTACAGTCTTCCTAAATATTTCCAGAACGCTTTAGCGTATTCGAATAGGTAATGTATACCTAGCTTTATGTAATGTGATATTTTATTTCCGATATAGCGTAACCCTTTTCCTATTTGAGCTATAACTTGTGAGAATATTTTTCCTAATCCTGTTATTCCCATAATTAAAAATTAGAGGTCTGACTAAAAAATATTTAACTATGATGTAGTCCATACAGCGTTATAAGATATTGATGCTAGTTGTCCTACTTGTACCGTAATTTGTTGTATCGGTGTTATTAAGTTCACATACCCATTACTTGCAGTTACTACAGCATTTAAGTTATTATATGTTGTTGATGATGTCGTAATTGGTAATTGATAATAAAATAATATTGAATTATTTGAAAATGATACATTTATTTGGATATATTGCCCGTTATATGTTATATAATACGTTGGTGGTGATGTTAGGTATCCGATTTTTTGTATTGTGTTTATTGCAGATTGTACATTCTGTAATGGTGTGTTATTAAATGGTGTGTTATTTGATGGTGGTGAAAAGAATGCGAAAATTAGGTATGGTGTAAAGTAATCTTGTTGTGATATATTAAATGATATTGTCCAAACTATCTGAATTATCCCGGATGGTATATTTACATTATTCACTTGTGCTACCAAAAAAGTTCCTATAGAAGATGATAGGTATAACTGTAATGTATTTGTTGATGATGGTGTGTTTGGTATTATGAATGTGAATATTAGTTGTAATGATGATGATACTTGCTGATAAGATAATGAACCTTGATATGTTCCCAGTACCGTACTATTAGATAATAACTGTACAGTATAATTATAATTCGAGATTGTGCCTCCATTTTGTGCATATTGTATTATCGCTTGTATTAACTGTTGTTGGACTTGGTTCTTATATCTATAGGTTTTTCCTTCTTCATCCCTTATTATTATTTCACCTGTAATCCTTACTTTCATTTATTTCACCTAGTCGATATTATATGTAACAGTTATCGGTAATAATTGTGGTGATGAATAATTAACGGATATGAATATTGAGTAGGGGTACCAGTCTTCCATCTTTAATATTGACCAATTCGCATTACCTTTAACATTTCTAGTAGTGACAATAACGTAGCCCATATTTGGTGGTGTAAACGGTAATGTTACAGTCTGTGACGCTATTACTTTGTTAGCCGTTAAATCTGTTACTATTATTTCCATCGACGTTCCTGAAACTGTGATGGCTATTCCAAATATATCTCCTGCAGTCATCGGAGTCCCAGACCCACTTCCGCTACTTGCTAAGATTGTTTGTTTATATCCTGATGATGTCCACCATGTCACTGAAATCGGTTGTGAAGCATATGGGTCAAATTCTACTACTATTTGGTCTCCAGACCCATATGCTAAGTAACCGTTTGTCATTCCATTTATAGATGCAGTATTAAACGCTATTGGAGGTGTTGTACTATATAAACATATCGCAAACCCATCTCCTAACGGAGATGAGCCGGAACTAAAAGTGAACTGCATTAAAAAATTCGGGGAGTCCCAAAGGTAATAGAAGACGGTATATTGTGTTAATGATGTGGGTACTAATTGTAGAGCAAAGTTATTTTTAATCGTTATTGCTGAAGGTTGTGTTGTGTAATATAAAAACGTGAAGAAATGAGTATTAACGTAATAAATTGATTTTCCGTTTGTATTGTCATTAAAATATGCGTATAGATATCTGTTATAATTATTTAGGTTTAATAATGCGTTCACGTTACCGTCTTCAACATACATCATTTCTGCAAAATTTACTGATGGGATTATTTGAGGTGGTATTAGGTTTAGAAGTATTCCTGTTCCATCTTGCACATATATTGCCCACTCTATTTGTATCACTCCTGTAATTTCTTTTGTATATACTATTGATGCTAATGGTTTTTGTAATAACGATATTGAATATGGATATAGGAATGCACTTATGATGTTTATAGGTTGCTGAAAAGTAGCTGTGAAAATAAAAACGTACCCGTTTTCATATTGATTTATAGAATATGTAGCTTGTGAAGACCCCTGATTTGTTTGTATTATAGGTGTTGCTATACTTGACGGTGTTGATTTCGTATATGCTATTAAATTTAGCAATACTGAAAGGTTTGTTATGGTATTACGTTTTATAATTTTACCCGATATTGTATATAGTGTCACTTCTCCACGTATTTTATATGGTAAACTCAACTTGTACACCTATATATTGCTGTGTTAGGTTTTGAAAATATACTTGAAAATATATAGGGTTAAGTACATTATAACTTACAAAACATGCTAAAGAATTGACAGGGTTGTAACTGACAAAATTGCCACTACGTAATGACACACCTGCAAAGAAATATGGCATACAGTATAGAGTATAAATTACTATAGTTGTTCCGTTCACTTGCGTAAGCAAGTTTGTTGATCCTTTGATATAATTATTATAAAATATATCTGTAAATAATTGTGTTGTTATAAAATTTGTTTGTGGATATTGAGTTGATAACCCCTGAAGTCCGCATAAATTATTATTAGTTGGGTATAATGCATTTGCACTATTTATTTCACAGGAACTGCATCCGGGACTACTAAAACCGTATGCGCAACTAATACCACCTTCCTGATTTGATGTTGTCGGGATATATTTAATATACGGTGGTATTGATAACGATATCGTTATTATCCATGTAAATGATAATATTTCATCTGAATTTTTAGTTACTGTTATATTTGCGGTGGCTATAGGAATGTTATACCCTGCACTTGTTGTTACTAATTGTTCGCTGGTTGCAGTATACGAGCTTTCTGAAGTATCTAAAGCTGAGAATGTTATTACTGCAGAATTATCTGTTGCAGAAATAGTTGGGGTACCCGCAAATTTTAATGTTATTTGTTGTACTGATGATATGGTAAGGATAATCCCTGCCTGATTTGCATTTTGTCCGTTATATGTAGCACCTGACATATAAACTCGAAATGCGTTAAGTAGGTCTTGAAACCCCGTTGATAATATAGTATTCCTTTTTTTTATAACTACGACTTGTTCCGGTTTATTACGCTTCTCTTTTTTAACAATTAAAAACCCCTTAACTTTAGCCTTTATCTTGATAAGTTTTGCATTTAATTTGTTACACTCCATATTATCATTTTTGGTAATGAGATTATTAAGGTTATGTTATGGTTGCGTCGAACTTGCATATAATGACACTGTAGCACTGGCACTATCCTGTTGTGTCCCTTGGGCTACTTGTAAACTACTTAAGGATAATGATGCTGTCGCATTTATATTATCTTGTTGAGTACCTTCTGCCAATTCTAAATTAGTTAATGATAATGATATCGATGCAGATATTGAATCCGGTGCAACGTTATCAGGTTCTAAACAAACCGATACACTACTATCTATACCCTCATTTATTGCACTACTGATATTACTGACAGGTGCGTTATTCGATGGTGGTTGGCATAATGGTATCCCGAGTAAATATGTTTGTATATTTACCCCTCCTTCGAATTGTATATTTACGGCATCATTCTCACTTATTTTCGCTAACCTCAATTTTGCATACGGTAATATATACACGTTATCCGTTTCACTATATGATATGAATTGCCTAGTTGTTTGTACAATATATCCGTAGATATTTAATTGGTCAATTGCGGTTGCAGTGTTAGGATATGGTGATAATAATTTATTACTGACTATCGGTAATGCTGTCAATAATTCTTCGTCATTCTCCTTTACACCTACTATATACTTCTCGAATGTCTTCACTGAACTTAATTTCATGCTTACACTAGGTGGTTGAGTCACTGTAGGTTGTGTATAACTCGGTGATACGGACTGGAATGGGTTCGGTATGTTTATCTGGCTAGTAATACCGGACTTAGGTGGCGTTGTCACCTGTTTTCTCTGTAATGCACTTACATTGGTAATTTCAGGGAAGAATGAATTTATTGCTGATTCTGCCATTAATGAAGTAAACCCTGCAATGAACGGTGAAAATGTCTTCAATAAAATCGGTGTAAACGTCTTCTTTTTAGCCATATTTTCTGCCATCCTGTCTAATGACTTCATTTCTTCAAAGAATAGGTTATATGCCACAACTTTCGGCAACGTTGATGCTATCTTAGACGTTATATATTTTGATGCGTCTTCGGGTATGTACATTAAATCGTTAAATAAATTTCCTATATAGTCTACTGCTCCATTGAATAAGTTCTCAACACTTGATGTAAAGGATATTAACGCATTAAGTATATCTTGTCCTACTGTTACCAACCCATTCCATATCGTTGCAAAAAACGCTTTAATATCAGCATAAATATTACCGAATATCACGGGTAACTGCATCAATGAATACCCTATTTCCCTAAACCCATGATATAACCATTCTCCTACTCCGTATAAAGCATCTCCTATATGTGTTATCCCGCTCCACAACCATTTCCCGATATATTCAAACCCGTTTGCAACCCTTTGAAATGCACCATAAACTGCACTTGCAATAATATGAAAAGCTTCGTAAAAGAACGTACCAAATGAGGTAGCAAATGACACTAGTCCATGCCATATCGCTCCTCCTAACTGTCCGAAAATATTTGCTATATCGTTTCCTATTGATAAAATTCCGTTATATATCCCCTGGGCAATATTAGCTATTGATTTAACTACTCCTTGTATAGCGTTTTGTACACCGTTTACAATATTTGAGCCGAAGTTTACTACGCCTGAAAAAGTATCGCTAGCTCCACTGAAGAAATTAATAATGTCCTGTTCTATCCCGCTAATGAAACTCATAGTTTTATATACTCTGAAATGAAATAAAAAGATATGGGAAAAATTAAGGTTAAGGACGAAGTGAAGATATTTATAGTCAAGAAGAACGAAAATAAGAAGAAATAAGTCTAAATATTTTTTCCGGTTCAAATCTTTCTCTAGTTTTACTTTTTATTTCTAATGACATTTCATTATACTCTTTCTTTGATAACGATAATGCGTATTTTACTGCTTTAATGACGTCCTCATACTCATATTCGAACCAATCTTCTCTCATCTTATACGCAGGTATCGGTATACCTTCTGTGTACTCGGCAAATGCATGAGCTTTCACGAAGATTGGTACCGTCCCTGCTACCATTGACTCTAATACCGGTAATCCGAAACCTTCGGTATGGGATAAAGCTAAATAGAAACGTGACTGTGCTATTAACTTATATAATTCAGTCCTTGAAAAAGACATAAATTTATGACACCACTCCTCTCCATTACATTCGTTACTTATCTCAATATATTTTAAACCCAAATCTTTAACCACCTTTCTCACTATCCTTAACCCTTTATGGTCATCTTTAGTATTATAACCTATTGTTATAACGTCATATTTTTTCTCCTTTATATTATCAACTACCTTCACTTCATTCGGGTCATAGGGATGCGGTACCACTTCTATATGTTTAAACAATTTTGAAAATAGTTTAGCGTTATAATTAGATGTTGTAATTAACAAATGACCTGATTTCTCTTCCGCATCTTTAATGTGTTGGTATGGTGAGTCTCCCCTAATTATACTCTTAGGTGATTCTATATCATCAATAAACCTGCACTGTGTCCACCATAAATTAACATCAATAAATTCTATATCACCATTACATCCCAACTTTTGTAAAACAATACCCTTATTCTTAGTTTTTATCCAATTATAAAACTGAGTCGCTACGACATCAAAACTACAATTGAGGCATTGTTTAGAAATTATCATCTTAACCACTCTCATATGTAATATTTCTGTCCGTTAATATAATGGCATACTCCGTTTATATATAACGTCTTGCTTTGTAATTGAGTATGTATGAATATATCGACCGGGTTGGTCGTGTAAAGGGAGTTGTTGAGATAGTTATTCAGTATCTCTTCCAGTTTAGGTTTCCATGATAACGGTAGGTAAAAGTTAGTTGAAAGGAAGAAGACCATAATAGAGTTACTAGGCTTTGCAATCGCGGGGATAGCGATAACAGTCGGCACATTTACGTTTTCAAATTGCTTGAGTACGTAATCTATGTTGTTTATAATGACATCACTGTCCAGGAATAGGATGTTATCATTTATCGTTGAAATTATTTCCTTAAGCATTTTTGCTATCCTTATCCTCCTATTGATAGTCTCAATTTCGTAATTTTCACTGGTTTTTATCCCCGTGTCCACGTAATGATAATTAACTCCTTTAACATAATAAACTTCTCCTATAGTGTACGACCTATCTATGAATACGTCAGTTATCTTATTTTTTTCTATCACCTCTTTCAGGTATTGAGCTTTTCCCAGAAACGTTACAATCCGTACCATTTCATTAAAAGTTTATATTTAAGGCTTTATATTTTTGAGACCTTGTTGGATACAAATGTTTATATATGAAATGTGATATAACAAATTATAGGTATCAAAAAATGGTTCTCGGAGACCGTGATTTAAAATATTATTTAGAAAAGGGTTGGATAATAATTGACCCATTAAAAGAAGACACTATAAGGGAGAACGGTGTAGATTTACGAATTGGTGGAGAAGTGGCAAGGTTTATAAGTACTGATAAAGTCTTTGACCCGGAAAAACCGGATTATTCCTTTTTTAAAATAGAAAAAGGAGATGAGTTCATTATAAATCCCTATGAACACGTCCTACTAACCACTGAGGAGTATATTAGACTCCCGAACGATGTAATGGCATTCGTAAACCTACGCTCATCCTTTGCTAGACTAGGATTACTTATCCCACCTACTATTGTTGATGCCGGGTTCGAGGGGCAATTAACAATAGAATTAGTAGGTTCATCATTCCCGGTAAAATTGAAGAGGGGGACGAGGTTCCTCCACTTAATATTTGCCAGGACATTAACACCGGTAGAATACCCCTATAAGAGTAAATATCAAGGACAGCGTGGAGTTACCCTCGCGAGATAGTAACGGTATGGGTTGGAAAGTCATTAAGAAAGGACTATTATTAATTATATCCGGAGTCCTATAGGCAATCGTAATTAATTTAGTACTTGTCTTCTTTTTTAACCTCTAACCCATAACTTATTTATATTTTTGTTTTTATCTGTTTAATATATGAGAATCGCATTAATCCGTGATTACAATGAAAACAGTTTTAAGAAGCAAGCCGTGTTATTGAAACGTGGTCTGAAAGAGTTAGGACATGAGGTCACTTGTTTTGATAAGAACAAAACCTCAAAATCAGATTTACCATCCGGGTTTGATGATTATATTTACTACACGGTTTTCAATACTCAGTTATTCTGGAGAGGGATACCCCGTTACGGTAAGAATATCGTTTTTGAAGTTTCAGACACCGATGCTTTATCCTATCTTGCTTTATACTTTTTCAGGAACCAACCTGTTGATAAAATAGTTGTACCGTCACAATGGAGTAAACAGGGGTTTTTCACACTCGGCTTAAGAATCCCTCAACCTATTATTGTCATCCCCCACGCGTTAAATCACGATATGTTTTATTACTCTCCTAAGGAAATACCCCACCCATGTGTTTTAGCTATTTTACCTCATTCTTGGGACAGGAAAGGGGGGGATATTGTGGTCGAAGTGTTCCGTAAGTTGATGAACTCAGGTTACCATTTTTATCCCCTAATCCTAGTTTCCAACATGCTTGAGGAAAAGATAAGGGGGATGAATGCGATAAAGACCCCTTTGACCGACCCGGATTATTATTCGTTGTTTGCAGGTTGTGATATTTTATTTTACCCCGTACGCGGTGGGGCTTTCGAGATACCGATAATCGAAGCACTTGCACTCGGGTTAGATGTAGTTGTAACCGAGAGAGGTGCGTGGAGCGAATGGGTACTGGATACGAATGACGTTTATTGGATAAAAGTGGCTAAAAAAGTTAAGCTGTGGTACACTAATCTATTCCATGTAGGCTACTTCTTAGACCCAGACCCTGAAGACGCGTATCAGAAACTGGTAACGGCGTTAGCGAACTGGAGCCTTGACAAGAAAAAGGAAAACCTAGAGAACCGTGCAATACTTTATAGGGAAAGGTATAACTATCTGGAGATTGCGAAACAATGGGAAAAACTGGTGTTGTGACCTACCATGGTTAGCGAAATTTTTTATATAATTTCAAGTTCCTTTGATGTTGTTAGCGTTGTTTACATTCTATACAGATTGAAAAAGGTGGTTGATACGCAACGTGAAAATGATATCAGAAAACAGTTCGACAAGTATGTACATTCGGAAGAATTTAAGAACTTACTTGTTGAAGCGATAAATGAGAGTGATGTGAACAAGAAGCTTAACTTGATTTTATTAGCTCTTTGCACACATGTCTCAGAGTTAAAGAAATCGAAAATATGTCAGGAAGGGTTATGAAAAAAATAGTTTTAACTTTCTTAAACACCTAGATACGGACTTTTTTAGAGACCTAAATAGCCTAAGAAAGACCCTACGAACGGTAGGCTTGACGCGAACTTGGTTATAACTCCTACTATTATACCTGCAACTGCTAATGCTACGAATATGTCGGCATTCTGTGCTATGAATTGTGCTACACCTGCTAGGAAGTTAGTGATGGCACTTACAAGGGAAGTTACTACTGCAGTTAGGCTTGAGGCTATATTGGCATAGGACATCTGGTTGTCCCCGTAACTAGAATTCGTACCGGATATATTATTTGTGTTGGATACAACATTTTCACGTTATTAAATAACATCCTGCACCTGAGTCCCCGGGCAATGTTCCGTTTGTTATTAAAAACAAGTTTTTATTCAATATGAAAACGTCTCCCCTTAGTCTTACCAAACTTTCCGCATGAGTTGATACTACTTTACCGAATAAGTTACCTGTAGTATGACCCATTGTCTCTATCTTCATGCCCCGTCTCACTTTGACCTCAGGTATTTTGGCACAACCTGTATAAAACTCGCCTCTAATAGGTAAACCCATTGATACCACTCCCAATAATTTGCCCGGTGGTTCGGTTAAAAGTGAGTTATAGCTTGAAGGTATTATTTCGATTACGTCATATTCGATTTCATATAGGTTTTTCTCTCTTAACCATGCCGATGGTGCATATATTGATGGTTTGAACCTTACAGACGTAAACCTCTCTCTGTGATAAAGTTTCACGGGTACGTTAGGTATTGAATACATTGATGTAATATATATCATCCCTATATGCCATGCTGTGTAATACCTACGTTTTTCATCTACAGCATAACTACCCGTTCCTTCTATTGTCATACCGAGTGGGTAAGATACTCCCAATAAACCGTTAGGATGTGTTGATAACCATTTGTTACTTTGAAGTACTTCAAAATCTATATCTCCTATGTTTAATGTAACTTTACTATAATTTGTTACATAAGGGACTCCAGAATCCGCATTTCCTTCATCGAAATAACCTATATCATATTCTTCTTCTTCGTATTGACCTTCATATTTCCTGTTGATATGCATTCGTTTGTTGTCAAAGTCTTTAAGATAAACTACTTCCATATACACATTTCCGGAAACACATAATATATAAATTATGTCATGAAAATAATATCTCAAATGACAACCATAAAGGCTTATGTACCATGTGAAAAGTGTAGTTATTATCAAACAGCCCTCTACGAAGGGTATCAAGTCACTCATAATGTGTTTGATGCTGAAGTATGTATTGATGACCCTATTATGTTCCTGAAAAGGTTCAGATATATCGATGACATTAGCTGTGTACTTTGGGGAGATACTGTTTATAATGCTTTATACTATGTAAACGAGTTAAGGAAATATGAAAACTTTGTTGTTGCATCATATTGGAACTATCTAATGTTTTCAAAGATAGGGATAAAACCTATTACTGTTGTTAAGAGACACATAAAGCCTTTATTCCCTAACCTAAAAAAGGATAAACTTTTCATCACACTAGGAGAGTCGCGGTTTTTCGATAGGAAGAACTTGACCCTTGTTGATAATATAACCAGAGAATTCAACGTTAGGAATGAAACTATAATTGTAGGAAACATGGGGAACCCGGACTACAGTACTTTTAGTTTGACTGAAAATGAGAAGTACACGCTTTACGCTAGGTCTAAGTTCTTCCTCGCACTATCTAAAAGTGAGGGCTTCGGGTTACCTCCCATTGAGGCTATGGCTGTCGGCACTGTGCCTATTTTCTTGAACGCACACGGCTATAAGGAGAACCTGACGGGGTTGCCTATAGACCCTATTGATGAATATACTGAATGCGTTGATAATGACCACTGTTTCCGTGTATGGGAATTATCAAAACATGAACTCCGTTACGAAATACAACACGCTTTAACTATGTCAAGAGATGAGTATGAAGATTTAAGTGAGAAAGTGAAAAAGAAAAGTAGAGAATATTATGCCCCAATGGAACCCTTCGATATTTACCAAGCTCTTAGATTACGCGAAAAGGAACGGGATAGAGCGACGTTATAATACTTATTACATTAAGGGAGTTGCCCTAGTCCAATGTAACGAGGTTTCTATCAACGTTACTGTAGCAAAAGACCACCTACACATGTTCTATGACCCCATAATGAACGCTTATTTCGCTTACAGTATGCCTTTCTTTTATCAATATCCTAACGCTCAACAACTATACAACGAGGGGAAAAAGCTGTGTTCGGAACTGGAGAAAATGGGTTCAGGTGTAGTAGTCTCTTCCCCTTCACCTCCTCCTAAGAACGCTGATTCCGACCTAGATATGATAATCCTTTCATTATCACTCAGAAGTGACAGAGTTTTAACAAAAGGTACTGAATATCATAAGTCAAAGGACTACGTCAAGTCAAGGTACCCTGAATGCTACGAAATAGTTAAGTACTACGGAGTAAAGAAAGAGACGGTTAAGTTTATGGAGGCAATATATACTAAACAATGGGACATAGCCGAAAACGTCCTCACGTTATTAGCTATGGAATGCTATGAACCGGAATGTATCGGAAGAATAGGAAAGTTTATTGATTTGTGTAGAAAAGTTATAACTAATAGAGAGGTGAGAGCGTAATATGAATAGTTATGAGTTAGCTAAGAAGATATATAACGAATTTGATGAGTCCGGAAAGAAATATGTCTGCCTTAACGGGTCTGATTATGAGTTCCTTAATGAGTACCATAAGAAGTACGAGCTTTGCACTGATGAATTCCAGGTCATTCTCGCATACCTTAAAATTTATGACCCGAAGACCGCCTTCATACCCCAACTCATACCTCAGCTTTTGACAACACTCGGTTATGCATCTGCATCAATGATAGAGGTTAAGCCACCATTCCAGTTACTTAACAACGCGGTCTTCGTGTGGCTGGGCAAAGAGTTATTCTTTCATAACGAAGTCGAAATAATTAAAACGAAGACGGGGTATAACGACAACAATGAACCTATAGTTAAAGTTTTGGTTAAGTATACCATGAACCCGATGTCACTTGAGGCTATTTCTTGGTGTGTCAAACTCACTTTTACATACAATAAACCCATACAATGCGGTATATATGGGGTGCTTTATGAGTGAGCCTATGCCTTAGAGAGATAGGGAATAAGAAAGTCCTTTATATACCCAAAGCCCTTGAGGACAACTTTACTGAAGGGCATGTTTACCCCGTAATTATTGATAATAAAATCATAGGACTTAAGTGTATACGTACCGCGAAACGTAAAGTGCTTTATATACCCTCACAATTGGAGGACTTATTCCGTGAAGAATGCTATTCATTTGCATATTTACGTGCTTAGTTTTAGTTCCAATATGGGTTCTAACATATCCGTATCGGTGAACTATGCCCCGAAGTATTATAACACAGTCATACTTAACCCCGCGATGAATAACTATTAGTCACAAATCTTGAGTTTTAAGATTTTGATTTTTTTCGTAGGTTGTGGGTATTCTCTAAAGAGTTTCCCGGCGAATTCCCTAGGTGTTATTTTACCTGAGTCCAGTTCATCTAACAGGACTAAAAGTCTCTCTTTAGTTTTAGGTGAAACTCTAGTCCTATCTAGGAGGAGATAAGCTATTCTTATTGCCTGAGATATAGAGTATTTTCGCGAATTCGCTAACAATAAATAAATACACCTAATGAATTGTGTTTTTGTCAGCATGTTGTATAATTATCTGTATCCAAATATTTATATATTTCGTATCACAGAAGCGTATATGATGGTACATGGCTGGTAGACAGGCACATAGAAAAGTAGACCTGCGTAATAATACGTCTACGAGGTATAAGGGTAAGCTCTACGGTATGTTTGTGAACTATATGGGAGAGAAATATGCGGGAGAACTTGTAGAACAAATGTACTCAAACTATAAAGACACGTTCGAACAAATTTACAATAAGATACACAACGACTTGAGACCTAAACTGGTGGAGATGGCAGGTTCCGGTGCGATGTTCCCGCTATTCCAAATCATCAATGAGGCAATTTACGCAGTATACTTAACACATAAGGAAACCGCATCATTCTTAGTGAATAAATATGTGTCAAGAGGTATTCCGGCTAATGTTGTCAAGAAGGTATTAGCAGAAGTTGGTAATGAATTGAAAGAATTGGTTCCTGCAGTTGGCGAACAGATAGGCACTACAGTATTAGATGAAAACAACGTAGTAGCTACTGTTGATGCTATTGTAACTAAGATGCCATCATTACCTAACAGTTATGCCGGTGTCTTAATGAAGAGTAGAGTACCTACAGCACCTCCACATTATGCCGGTACAAAGACATTCAGTAACATGGATTCCGCATATAAAGCATTAGAAGATATCGAAAAAGGTTTGTGAGGTGAGCGTGAATGGCGAGGAGGAACAGGAGGTTAAGTTCAGCTTCAGTGTACAGGTATTACCTCAAAAGGTTCACAATGAACATTGCCACCGCGGGTCATATGCTCGGTAAGGAAATAGCCTCTAACTCTGAGACAATGAAAGCGGTTGCTAAATTATCAGAGCAAGAAACCTACAACTGGATAACCGATTACGCACCTTCTCATCTCGCTAAGGAAGTCGTTAAGAACATATCCGAGAAGTACGGTATACCCGGTACATTCCAAGGTTTGCTAATGGCATATGCTGAAAAAGTCCTTGCCAACTATATCCTCGACTACAAAGGTGAGTCATTGACAGAGATACACCAGAACTACTTGTGGACGTTGATGATGAGAAATAAATCCGGAACACTTGGTACAACCAGTGGATATTTATACACATTTATAGGGAAGGACAGGAAGCCCAGAATAATAGACATGTCGAAGATTTTGACGGAGATAGAGGACGCATTATTTAAAACACTAAAGTAACCTTTTTTTATTTTGTATCCATTTTCTAATTTATGGATAAAGTTAAATTAAAGGGTAGTGTTGCTTACGTATATAAGGTCTTTATAGAATCTCTGAAAAAAGCCGGAATAGAAACTACGAGTGGGGCATTATCGGAAAATGCGGTAGTAGTAGGTGTGCCGTTCAACAAATTTGCCGAACTGGTAACGGCAGAAATAAATAAGGAGGTTTGGGAACAGAAAATCAAGAACGGTAAGCTGTTCCTGGTCGGTATGAAGGAGTTGGTAGATGAGGACATTAAACAAGTTAATGCCAAACTCCTGTCCAAACTGAAGAAACTCGGAATAGATGCCGGTGCATACATCACTGATGATGGTGACGCCGTTGTTATGGTGTCACTTGTAGACGTGATATGGAGGATACTCGAAAAAACACTTCAGGAAACAAAAATGAGAGCGAGTTCTCACATGCGTACTCTGAGAGTTAAGTTCGGGAGTGATGATGAATATGCCTATATTGTAATTTATACGAGAAGTGCAAAGAATGATACAGTTACAAGTAAAATAGAGGAGGTGTTAAAAGATGAGTGAGAACCAACAACCCGACCTAAACAAAAGGGTCGAGGAACTGGAAAAGAAAGTCCAAGAACTGACCGAACAGCTGGAGAAAATTAAAAGTGCCGTGAAAACTGTAGCGGGGATTCTAGACAACCACTTAAAAGGGAAGTGGACGTTAGATGATATCCAAATGGCATTAACTCATATTAATGAAATGGTACAACTACTTACTCAAGCCGGGATTATCAGACCCGGTGGGGAAGGAGGAGGAAACGTGCTACAAATGTTGTTAGCACAACAATTTATGCAACAAAAACAGACGCCGAATGAAGTAGAAGTTGAACCTTTGAAAAAGAAATCGAAGAAAAAACTGAAAAAATTCCTTGAAGAAGAACCCGAAGACGAGTTCGGAGAAGAAGAATAGACTACATTATATCCCATACTGATTTCTTAGCTCTCTTTTCGAGTTCGCCAGACCAGAAGTCCTTATAACTCGGTATCATTTCTTTCAATATATAAAGACCATTTATGACATATGCTGGATTACCTTCCTCTATGTACTTTCTAATCTCTACAGCGTCTTCCAGGCTTTTACCTACATATAACTTACCGTTCTTTATTATCAACACGTTCCTATCATCATCGACTATTATGCCTGATATATAATTTACATTACTAGGTAGTTGGCTTTCTATTTGGTTTATTAGGTCTTCCAGGTATTTTTCGGTTTCCGTCTTATTATTCGCTTGAGGTAACTCGAACTCTTCTTCCTCTTCCATTCCCTCAATTTCTTTATCCTCACTCATAGGATAAAGTATGGATACAAAATATTAAAATCTTACTGTTTCGGTTATGTATTTATGCGAATATTAGAAGAAGGATGGGCTGGATATGGAAATATTAAAGTAAGGTATGCAATAGTGGAAGAAATCCCTGAAAAATTATATCATGTAGTTTGCCCCAGTCTTCGTTTTTTTGAATATTGTGAGGATTTAAACCAATGTCGTAAAATCGCCTTAAGTTTGTCGGAAAAAGTTAAGGATTTTTTATATGTGTAAAGTACGTTAAAATGTATTGCGTCTTCTTCCATTACACTATAACGCAAATAATTGAAATAGACCCTCTTATGGTCATCCCCTAAAAGGAACTGTAAATCAAATAACTCTTTCGTTGAAACAGGGTCTTTCAATATGATGATAATATGGACGTGTTTCCCTGAAGGTGAATACTCCCACCACGCATCCTTTTCTTGATAACCTAAAGCATGGAGTTGTTGTAATTTCTTCTCGAGGAGCCAATTAGGGTCATAAAAGCCCACATCAACGTCGATGTCTAACTTAACGATTTGGTTTACATCTACCATGTATATTCCCCCCCGTCCCCTGGATACTTGTGGTACCACGCGACTCTCTTGCCCACTACACCACCATACCATACTCCCTCGTCTTCGAGCAATGATAGGACTTGAATCCCGAAGAGGTCTAGGATTACGTCCTCGAGTTCTTGTGTCATTTCCTTTATTTGTTCCTTCTCCCTCCCAGGCTCCCTCGGTAAACAGATAGTCCCTTCCACGAAAAGTGGATGGCTCCATTCGCTGTAACGGAAGGATAATGTAACACATATTGTCTGTTCCGTATTTCTCTTCACCGATTGTCTTGATATATGGAATGAACTTGATTGGGATTTGCTCAAGCGATTCCACCTTAAAGTCTATATACCAACCCTTTTTCACTACCTGTGCTATTAACATAACCCCTTCGCCTTCGCTTGAATTAGTTTCCGTAGTACTTCAGACCTGGTCATCCTCTTCTCATTAGCAATTTCATCGAGTCTTTCCTTGGTACCATCGGTCATTTTTATCACAAAAATTTCGTATGGTTCGTAGATATCCTCTTCGACTTGGTCAATAACTTTCGTACACTCATCAATTAACTTGTTAATGATAATGTCGTAGGTTTCTTTATTCCTTTTTATTTTTTTCAAAAAAACGACACTGGAGAAACTTATCCTTACCGCGGTAGATTTTGCTACCATAATAAAAAATATGATATCACCTTTTTAAAGTCACCAGTAATACAAAGCTTTTTAGTTTGTGATGTAATAATTTATGTTGGTGAGAAGTGTGTTGGTAACTGTTGAGAAAGAAATATATGAGAAATTAAGAGCAGAGGCTAAGAAAAAAGGAGTAAGCGTTCCTGCGGTGTTAAGGGAAATATTATTGAATTATTTCGGGTTAGAGGATGACACTAAATCTTATTCCAGAATAGAACCCAACAACGAAATAATGACGGTTGGAGATAAAGCCTATGTCAGATTACAGGTAAGAATGAAAAAAGAGAACGAACTGTTCATTAAAAACGAACTGAAGAAGAGAGGAATGAGTGTAAACCAACTTTTAAAGAATGAGGTTTTATTGACGGTTTAAAAATAAAAGAATGAAATAACTTAGAGCATATTTATGTATAAATGTTATAACTATATAAATCTTTCTCAAATGAATATATAAATAATCAGACGTGAATATAATAATGAGGAAAAATGGTATATAGTGTAAGAATCCCCAAAAAAATGTTCTATAAGGTAAAAGAAATGTGTAAAGGTTACAATTCATATAGGGAATGCATAATAAGAGAAATCGAGAAAAAGTATAATTTCCCCATCTACACTTCACGAAAGTCACACGACATGCGAATAAACGATGACCTATTGCCTAAATCAATAAATGTGATTTTCTATGACGAGGAAAATGAGAAACTCGGGGAATTGGCTAAGAAATTAGGGAAGTCTAAATATGAAATAATAATGAGCATATTCGAATAAAAAAGAAAAAAAGGGTTTCCCTTAGTCTCCACCTTCAGCAAAGGTGTAAAATTTAAGAGAATGGAAAGGTCTTGGGATTACTGTTATGCCGTGTTCATTATGAACTAACACTGTTTTGTCTTTTTCTGGTATAATATAATGAGACATTCTGAAGGTGTATATACCATCTTCATCAGTCAAATATGCTTTATTTAATCCTCTTTGTCTATATTGGTCTATGAAATAATTCGTAACTATTAAGTCTCCTTGTCTTACTACGAATTTTTGTCCTGGACTAATTAAATTTGTCAAATCGTTTTTCTCATAGATTGTGCTAGTTAAAAAATCGGTTTGGGTTAATTCCTTTTGGATTTGGATTTGCATAGACATAGTCTCTCAACATAAATTATGATATCACAAATTTATAAACTTTTGTTATTACGTATATGTGAGAAAACATGGTAAGAGTAGAGGAACGTATACAAGACGAAAAAATTCAATTCTTAAAAGATATTCTAATGAATTTCGATAGTTTCGAGATATGGAAAAAATATGTATACAAATACAATTCTCATATAAGAGATTTTGAATATAAATTGTATAGACTAAACGAGAATACTATTTACATGTACATCTACAACAATAAAGTTGAAATAACGAGAATTTCAGACAACAAATTTCAAGTAATCATAAACCTAGATGATTATTTAACTATTGCAACTATGCGTCGTATTATAAAATTTACAAGAACTGAAGACCATCACATATTATGGTATTATCGCGGTACATGGCATTTTGTTCTTGATGAGTTAATAATTCCAATTAGATATGATAAAAGATTAATAACACTTACTTTAATAAAAAAACCTCAAGAATATTATATAACACTACCAGAACTAGAAAAGAAACAATATCCAGAAAAGAAATACGGATATCCGATAGTAAGAGGGTCATTGTATCTCTATCAGATTAATGACAAAAAAGTAGAAAAAATAATAGAACATTATTACAAGAAATACAAAGGAATACCATATATCTTGAGAATTAAGATAAAGAATAGAAAATATGAATATGCTATATTCAAAATGATGCTGAATAAAGAAATCGTTAAACTACGCAATAATTCAATACAATTTCCAATCAGAAGAATCAGAAATAAAGAAATACAAGATTATGCATGGACATTTACTAATATAGTCACACTTAATATTCCTAGAATAAGAGGAGTACAGTTTCCAGACTTTGCTTACGCTACACTTCAGGATTTCTATTATGACGGAATAAATCAAATAGTCTTAAAATTTATAGATGAATTGAATAACACATACTTATGTGGCGTCGATTACGGCAATAGAATGTGGTGTATGAGACTTCCAGGCTTTATGTTTAAATATTCCATAAGGAGTGTTTACAAAGTTCTATATGATTTGGATGCAAATACTAAGTTATTCGAGTTCTGATTTTTTCACTCTGGTTCTAATTCTCTTTGTCAAGAGAAATGTTTATAAAAATACAAATGGAATTATGATTAGGGGATAGTATGGAGACTATGTATAAAGTTAAACAAATCTTAAACGTTCAAAACGTTTTTTTGGTAAATCCAATAGATATCTATATGGTTAGGGAAACAGAAAAGTACGTAGTAGGATATGAGCCAAAAAGACATACTTTCCACTACCTGAAATATAAAATAAGTAGAGAATTAATAAATGAAATCAAATTTGATAAAGAGAATGAAATAAAAATAAACAATGCGGTTGATATAGAAATAAGTAAAAAAATGAAAGAAATTTCGGATAAATGGGAATTTAACGTAAAAAATGTAATAATGGAATTAATTCCTACGAAACACGGTAATTTGACACAGTTATATGGTATGATATATAGATTCAACTATAGAAAAACTGGAGCTGGTGGTGTAGATAGATTGGAATTCAGCATTCCAGAATGCCCTATAATTGTAAATTCCAATACCATTTCTAACGTTTGTTACAAATTAGTAAGTAAACAAATAAGCGGTAGTGGTACACACCAGTTACACACATATTTAATAATAGCCCCCTTAAGGGGGCAATACGTAATAGGACAACAAGTGTGGATAAGTAATCTGAATAGTAACGGGCATAGGAATATGCATACTTACCCCGTTTCAGTAACATTATAATATTTTTTTTAATAACTCATTCTCTTCATCGAGAAGAAGTTAAGGAAAAAAAATAATACTTATGATGAGTAATAAACTTTCTCAAACTTTGGAATTAACTCATAAGTATTTTTAATAAAAGCGTTAGCGGATAACTGTATTTCAGTCCCATTATGGTAATATGAAACTTTTTCCACTAATTTATAAATAGGGATACCAGTATTTTCAGATATTATGTACAGCACAAATTTAGATAAAATAGCTAACCTCCTTTGGGCTTTCATTTCAGAAAAAAGTAAAGGCGTGTATCTATATACATCGTTCTCTATCTTTCCTGTATCCTTAACCGTTTGGCTAAGTTCAATAGTATAACGCGAATATGTATAGCCTACATCACTTACCATTTCATAAATTACCTGGTAAAATTTTCTTTTTCCTCTAACATTTATAAAAAAATAATACGTTACATCCGTTCCTATTCGTCCGTGGTAAGACTTTGTATATACTTCTAACATGGTCTTTCATTCCTATCTATACTTTCATTTATATAAATATTTCGAATTTTCATAATAGAGATATTATTACGAAAATGAGAAATATGTATTTTTTTGAATAATACTTAGCCTTTTGCTTTTTATATAAATACCTACTAATTTTTTTCCTATGGATGTAAAATATCAAATTCTAAAAGTTAAAATAAAATCGAATAAAATGTATATAACGATAAAAATAATAAGAAATGGCTCTGTAGAAATTTTCAATTCGATTCCGATAGAAAATATAAATCTCCTAATAGAAAATTTCAAGTTGAGTGACCTGGATAATCTCTCCTAGAGTTGAAAGGAATTTTTTTAGATTCCAGAAATATTTTCGGTCTGGATACAAAAAAGTTTTTAAACCCCTTCTCCTCTCCTCCTAGAAAAGTTTTTAAACCCTTAATTTTTTGTTTTGCTCTTTGCTCCTCCTTAAGTTTAGGGAAAAATACGACGTAAATAGGTTTTTAAACAAAAAATTTTTTTGGTTTGGGCTAGCCCAAATCAGTTGTTTCCTTAAACTGAAATTTTTTGAATTTTTCTCAAATGCAGGGGTTAGGAAATTCAAGCAAAAATAATTACAATAGTAAAAATTACAGTAACATGAAATTTTTTGTTTGAAATAAGATTTGTACACTTAAATTAAGGAAACAAATTAGTATT
>Ga0081529_116933_pt1 | contig 30830 bp, 28 predicted proteins | sample EchGeymetagenome_FD_71012 | JGI IMG/M metagenome (GOLD analysis project Ga0081529, IMG submission 71012) | Ferrous microbial mat and aquatic microbial communities from Echinus Geyser, Yellowstone National Park, USA - transect B T=78-80 C v2... ...
CTGCCGGGCTCCGGCGACGGCTCGAAGACGCGGGCCTCGGCCCAGCGCCTCTGCCACTTCTCCTCTATCTGGCGGAAGTCCATAGAGGCGCCGCGCGGCCTATTTATTAATTATCGCGCCGCCGGCGTTGCCGGAGGCACGCCGCTACCTCCTGGCAGGCCGCATGTAGGCGTAGTCGGGGCATTTCCTCACGATCCTCTTGCTGTAGGCCAGCCCCACCTCCAGCAACACGGCGAACGGCAGAAACGTCAAGAAGACGGAGACGAGCGTGGCGTCGGGCGTGAATATCGCTATTATTATGAGGGAGACGGCGTATATCACCGGCCTGTAGCCGGCGAGGGCCCAGGGGTTCAGCATGCAGAGCTCCGACAGTATGGCGATGACTATGGGGGCCTCGAAGAAGACGCCGGACCAGAGCGCTATCTGGATTATGGTGTCCACCACGGACCCTATGCTGAAGACGGGGGTGACGCCGGGGAGGACCGACGATATGTCTATGAGAAACCGCAGGAAGTAGCGGGAGATCAGGCCCAGCCCGTAGAGGTTGCCGAGATAGAAGAGCAGAACCCCGTACACGAGATACTTCCTGACCGCCCTGATCTCGTGGGGGTAGAGGGCCGGCTTCACGTACGCCCACACCTCGTAGACCAGATAGGGCACTATCAGCAACACGGTGAAATATAGGGATACGTAGAGCAGGGCGTTGAAGGGCGTGAAGACGTCTCCCGAGATCAGCATCACGTTGGTGTAGGCCATATGTATCGACGGCTCTATGATGTACCTATAGAAGACGTCGTAGGACAGCGTGGTGAAGTTCCCGGTCACGAAGAAGCCCGTCAGGAACTCCAGGGGGTTGGAGAGGTGGCTGGGCGTCGGCATGAGGGTGAAGAGGAAGACGAGGACAGAGACCACGAGCACCCTCCGAAGCCTCGCGGCGAGCTCCATGAGGTGCTCCCATATCGACATCTCCTTGTCTGCAGACACCAGAAGATGCCGCGCTCGCCCCTATAAAGTTTTGTCCGGCTGGCATCGTCCTCGGCCCACCTAGGCCGATCTATGCCGTTATGCGCATGATTCGGGGACCGGCTGAACGTCGGCGAAAAATACATAAAGTCCTCCATAATGTGCCTCGTCGCCGCCGTAGCTAAGCCCGGTATAGCGGCGGTCCCCACGGGGGCTGATGCTGTTAAGGCGAGCGCCGCAGACACCCGTAGGTCCCGGGAGGGGGATCCCCGGGAATTCAAATCCCGGCGGCGGCGCCATCCCTCTTGACACAAGCCTAGGGTCTTTCGGAGCCCTCTGCAGGGCCGTCTCCATCCCGCTGGGCCGGGCAAAAGTCTCGTGCGGGTTGCGCCGTCCCTCGGCGCCCCGGGCGGCCGGGGGCGCATACATTGCGCGATCTCCTTATCTTATACGTCCAGGTTTTTCCGCATGCTGCCGGCAACCGTCGGCGTGCCCAGGATACCCATCGTCGACAAGGTCTCGCTGCCGGCCGACGGGAGCGCGGTCCTCGTCGTGGATATGCAGAACGACTTCGCGCATCCAAACGGGAGGCTCTACGGGCCTTCCGCCAGGGAGATAATACCCAAGATAGCCGCGCTCCTCGAGAGGGCCAGGTCGGCGGGGGCGCGCGTCGTGTATACCCAAGATACCCACTATCCCGACGATCCGGTGGAGTTCCCCATATGGGGTCCCCACGTGGTGAAGGGGACGTGGGGCTGGCAGATCGTCGACGAGCTCAAGCCGAGGGAGGGCGACGTCGTCGTGGAGAAGATGAGGTACGACCCGTTCTTCGGCACGCCGCTCGACCACCTGCTCCGCATGTACGGGGTGCGCCGTCTGGTCGTCGTGGGCACCGTGGCGAATATCTGCGTCCTACACGCCGTGGCCGGCGCCAGGCTGAGGCTGTACGACGCGGTCGTCCCCATAGACGCGATCGCCGCCCTCAACGAGTTCGACTACGTAGCCGCCCTGAGGCAGATGGACTTTCTCTACAAGGCCACGCTGACCACCGTGGACGGTATATCCTTCGAGCGGGTCAGGCCCGGCTGAGGGCCCGTTGCGCGTAGCCGTCGGCCGCCTAGAGGAGGCCCGCCGCCAGGACCAACAGCGAGATCGCCGCGGCGAGCCCGTTGGCCGCCGGGTCGTTGTACCTGAGGTGCGCCAGGGCGAACCTCCTGTAGCGCCCGCCGCGCCTCACGTATATCCCGTGCTCCGTGAAGGCGTCCAGGAGGAGGTGGGAGAGGGACACGGCGGCTCCGGCCAGGGCGCAGTAGGCGGCGTGGAGCCCCAGCGCCAGCCCCGCCGCAGCCCCCACGGCGGCCCCCAAGGCCGCGGCGTGCATGGGCTCGTGCGTCCGCGGGACCCGCCTCCCCGACTCGTGGCCCAGGTAGTCCATCGCCGGGTTTATCAGGGCCGAGAGAACCGCCGCGGCGGCCAGGGAGGCCGCCGGCGGGGCCCCGAGCCGCATGGCCAGGAACCCCACGGCGACGCCGAAGATCACGTGGGTCTTCAGCAGCATGGAGGGGCACGGACCTGCAGAAAAAAGCTACGCGTCGGCGGGGGGAGGCGCTCAGCCTGTGGCATAAGCGGCCATCTGAGGCCCAAAGGGACAGGTCATCATCGGAGGGCTCCGCGTTCTTCTTTAAAAAACGGTTTCGGCATAGACGTGCGGGTGTTCTTCGACGGCGGCGTCGTGGTGGAGGGGAGGGGCTTCAAGGTCTTGGTGGATCCCTTCAGGCCCTTCCGCGAGGCGGAGTACGACGCGGTGCTGTTGACGCACGGACACAGCGACCACGTCACGCGGCACGTCAGGAGGGCCTTCGCCGTGCTGACCAGAGAGACCCTGCAGGTCCTGCTCGTGAGGTACGGGGTAAGGCCCAGGAGGTACGCCCTGGTAAGGCCCGGCGACAGGCTGGACCTCGGCAAGTTCTACCTCCACGTGCTGAACGCAGGGCACGTGCCTGGGAGCGTCATGTACGTCCTGGAGTCGCGGGAGGGCACGGTGGGGCTCACCGGCGATTTCAACCCGGCCGGCAGCAACGTGGTCGAGGGAGCCGACGCCGTCGAGGCCGACGTGCTGGTCATGGAGGCCACCTACGGCTCCCGCCAGTACGTTTTCCCGCCCCGCGAGAGGCTCTACGGGGAGATCGCGGCCCTTGCGGATAGGGGCGACGCCCCGGTGGCCATAAGAGCAGGCCCTCTGGGGAAGGGGCAGGAGATGGCGAGGCTTCTGCCGAGCCGCAGGCTGTACCTAGAGCCGAGGATAGCCGCCTTGAACAGGGCCCTGGGCTTCCCCGGCGGCAGGGAGCTGGCGCGGGGCGTCAGGCCGGGCCCCGGGGAGGCGGTGGTCCTGGGCCTCACCTCCCGGCCTCCCCCCGGCTCGCTCGTCGTGGAGCTGAGCGGCCACTACGCCGTGGCCAAGCCCGAGAGGGGCGTGGGCATACCGCTGAGCAACCACGCCGACTTCCCGGCCCTCCTGGAGACCGCCCTGAGGAGCCGGGCCAAGAGGATCTATACCGTATATGGACACGTGGACGAGCTGGCCAGATGGCTCAACAGACTGGGGCTGAGGGCCTCCAGAATACCGCCCAGGGGACAGACGGAGCTGACGCAGTGGCTCTAGCCGCGCGGCCGGCCGCGTGCGGGAGGCCGCCGTCAGTCCTTCAGCTCCACGTACCTCTCGAGGACGGGCGCCACGTAGTCCAGGCCGAGGCGCCGCAGGGTGCTCCTCCTGGGGACTCCGTTTTCGTCCCAGCCCCTTATGTCGTAGTAGTGGCTCAACATCTCGTCGTACTTGCCGTAGTCCAGGCGCGCGCCCTTGAGGGGGCCCTTGGTGAGCGGCCTCTTGAACCACTTGGGGGGCGGCACGTCGAGCTCCCTGCTCCAGCGGCCGTATTCCCTCACCCAGAAGGCCCTTATGAGGGCGTATATACGGTCGCCGACCTCGTTGAAGTAGTCCGGCGTCGCGTCGACGCCGGTGGCGGCCTTGAAGAGCCTGGGGTACCAGTCCAGCGGCAGGGAGATCTCGACCCAAGGCAGGCGGCACCCCACGAACGCCTCGAACCAGCCTCCCCTTATCCTCTGTAGCTCGACCACCTTGGCGGCCTTCTCCCTTGTGTAGCCGAGGCGGTCCGTCTTGACCTCCCACGAGATGACCCAGGCGTCCTTGTGGTGGGGGCCTATGGGCGACGTGGCGTAGGCGAGCGCCATGGCGGGCGCCGCGTGGCAGTCGTAGGCCGAGACCTCCAGCCCCTTGACCTGCACCGCCAGCTCCTCCGCCTTGAGCCTCCGCGAGGCCCTCATGGTGCCCTCGGCCAGCAGGTCGCCGAAGCCCCTCCTGTAGGCTATATCCAGCGCCAGGTCCCTCGCGGCCCTGTAGTCCCCCCACTCGACCTTCAGCCCGTGCTCCTTCGTCAGGCCCCTCTCGCTTGCCTCCATGGCGAAGCCCAAGGTGTTGCCGAGGGATATGGTGTCCATCCCCATGAGGTCGGCTATGCGGTTGAGCTCCGCCACCTTGGAGAGGTCGCCTATGCCTAGGTTCGAGCCCAGCAGGGCTATGTTCTCGTAGTCGACCTCGGCGACTCCGCCCTCGGCGGGAACCCAGTGGCCGCAGGGCATGAAGCACAGCGGGCAGGACTTGAGGTCCACCTCCATCTTCTCGACCATGGCCCCGCCTATCTTCTCGAACTCGTCGAACTGCCCCTCCGAGAAGTTGTAGGTAGGCAACACGCTGGCCTCCTGGGCCCACTCCACGGTGGACGTGGTGCCCTGCTTCATCCAGAAGTTATAGCCCGGCATCTCCCTGCCCTGCTCCACGGCCTCGAGGCCCAACTTGTTTATGGACCTGTCGGCGACCGGTATCTCGCCCTTCCCCTTCACCACGACCGCCTTGAGGTTCTTGGACCCCATGACGGCGCCCATGCCCGGCCTCCCCCCGGCCCTACCCCTCTGGGCCACCACCACCGCGTATTTCACCAGATTCTCGCCGGCGGGACCTATGGAGATGACGCCTGCATCCCTCCCGTGTATCTTCTGCAGCTTGTCCTCCGTGGCCCAGGTGTTCAGGCCCCAAAGGTCGGACGCGTCCAGGAACTGGACCCCCTTCTCATCTATATAGATGTATGTAGGCCTCTCAGCCCTGCCCTCGACCACCACGGCGTCGTAGCCCGCCCGCCGCATGTAGACGCCGGCCCACGCGCCTATGTTGCCGTCGCCGTAGCCCCCCGTTATGGGCGACTTGGCCGCCACCACCAGCTTCCCCGTGTTGACGTTGGTCAAACCGGTCAGCGGCCCCGCCGCAAATATGAGCTTGTTGTGCGGCGACAGCGGATCCACGCCGGGCGGGAGCTCGTCCCACAGGATCTTCGCCGCGAGGCCTCTCCCGCCTATGAAGTCCCTCGCCACGAAGCCGTCGAGCTCCTGGACCACGTACTTCCTCCTGGTGAGGTCGACCCTCAGGACCCGACCCTGCCAGCCTGCCATGGGTCTACTCAACTACACTTTTTAAAGCATGAAGTTTATAAGAGGTCGGATCCCTCGCCATGTGATCGTGTCCGTGACGCCCGAGCTGGCGCTGGAGGGGAGCAGGAACTACGCCGGGGGGCTCGGAGTCCTTGAGGGCGATAAGTTCTACGCCGCCGCGAGGCTCGGCGTGCCGTACACGGCCATAACTCTGCTCTACGACAAGGGCTACGTCCGCTACAAGGAGGAGAATGGACAGCTCGTCCCCGAGGAGGAGCCCCAGACCGACTTCCTGAAGTCCCTCAAGCCGGCCGGCACGTGCTGGATCGAGGTGGAGGGGGAGGACGTGGAGGTGGGGCTGTATCTATACCAGCTCAACACGGCGACCGCCGTCTTCGTCAAGCCCCTTAGGCCCGACTGGGCCGCGAAGGCGGCCGAGAGGCTGTACGTGGAGTCCACGGACCTCGACCGGTTCAGGAAGTACGTCATTCTGGCCAAGGCGGCCGTGCGCTACGTCGAGAGGCACATAGGCTGGGACAAGGTCAAGTACTTCGACCTCCAGGAGGCGTACACCGCCTTGGCGCCCCTCGTGAGGCCCGGCGCCAACTACAGGCTGGTCATACACACGCCTGCGCCCTGGGGACATCCGGCCTTCCCCAGCAGGCTGTTCAAACGGGAGTTCGGCTACGAGTTCGCCATGAACCCCGTGGTGCTGACAGAGATAGGGCTGGCCGCCGGCAGGGAGGGCATAGTGGTGTCAAAGAAGATGCTGGACTTCGCGCTGTCCACCTTCCCGCACCACGCCGCGAAGCTCAGGGCGGTGACGAACGCCGTAGAGGTGCCGCGCTGGAGGCACCCGGCCCTGTCTGACGTGAAGAGCCCCGACGAGCTCAAGGCGGCCAGGGCCAAGGCCAAGGCGGAGGCCCTCAAGGCGCTCGGCATAAGGACCGACAAGCCCGTGGTCGTATGGGCCAGGAGGCTCACCCGCTACAAGCGCCCCCACTTCATAGCGCAGCTGATAGAGGACCTCGACACGGACCTCTTCTTCCTGCTGGGCGGGAGGGCCCACCCCAACGACGACTACGGCGTGAGGATGATGGCCGAGTTCAGACGGCTCGCATCCTCCAGGCCCAACGTCGCCTACATACCCGACCTCTACGTGGAGAAGGCCAGGTACATCGTCTGGGCCTCCGACATATTCACCTTCACGCCGTTCTCCGGCTGGGAGGCGTCGGGCACCTCCTTCATGAAGGCCGGCATAAACGGGATACCGCCCGTCGCCTCGAGGGACGGCGCCGTCGAGGAGGTGGTCAAGGACGGCCACAACGGCTGGCTCTTCGGCGAGGACAGGAGGAAGTTGCTCCCGCTGGACTCGCCCGAGCTGGAGAGGGAATACGACGAATTCAAGCGCAAGGTCGAGGAGGCGCTCGACGCCCTGAGCAACGGGAGCTACTGGCAGGTTGCGTACAACGCCTACAGGACCTTCGGCGAGTACTACTCCATGGACCGCCTGTTCAGAGACTACGGCTACATCTAGCCGCTCCCAGCCCCGGAGGGCGCCCCCGGCGCTCCGCAGCGGCTTAAGGCCACGGCCGGAGGAACCTCCGGCAGGCCGCCTCGCGCGGATCCGGCCCAGATCGCCTTCGACGTCCTCCCTAGGTTAGGCACAGGGCCGATCGCGATCGGGCCCGGCCTCCGTCCAGACCTAGGCCGAGGGGCGCCCAGCCGGCGAAATCCAGACGGCCAAGAGCAGAAAGGAAAAATCCGGCGGCGAAGAGGGGGCTAAATACTAGCCGTAGTACAGGGTCAGCGCGCCGCTGCACGTAACCGTATTGGAGCCGCCGTTAGCCGCCAGTCGGTGGGAACTGGAACGTAAACGACGCACCCGTGCATACACATGCAGCTTCGAGCGAGCTCGCCCCAGGGAATGACGTTGGGGCATAAACATTGCCCGCGGCATCCATGCCAACCCATGGCCACATAGATAATACCCAGGTGACTGGGCAATCATCAGCCGCATAACCAGCCTGGACATACACCTGTGCTGCGTATGATCCAACGCCGTTGGTTGCGCCCGGCGCGTCTGATGTACATAGCGCATACGCAAAACCTGGGTATGCGCTACCATCAACTAGTATACTATTAACTTCTTGGTAAGGCACTATGAAGAACCAACCAGCTGCAGTGGTATTTTCGATTAACTGGCCTGCTGATGAGTACCATAAGGCCGAATACGATTGAAAAGTTGGGTCGATATTCGCGTCGGTACCTGGTAATGGCGCTTCGAACTTCTCAGCCTTAAAGGTGCCGACTGGCAACAATGTGGTGTTCCCGGCCTTGGTTTTAGGATATATTATCTTTATCGTTACTGAGGCTATCGGCCTTGAGACTACCGTGTACAGCTTATAGTCCTGTGCGCTGTTAAATTCGTATACGTAGATCCTATTGCCGTGGATAACGATTGAGGCATATCTGTACTTAAAGCCGCTAGGTAGCTCAAACGTGACTAGGGTATTGTTGAATAGCTTAACGTCAACCACTGGATACGGCGGCTGTTTTAGCGCGACGAAACCCCTCAGAGCGCTGTGATACGTGTTGTTTATCATCTTATACATGAGCGAAGGCGATGTAGAGCCATCGCTGAAATTGGCAATAACCACAAGACTTTGCATCGTCGCGAGCGGCTCATAGGCTTTCGCGGACAGCCATAGATTCAACGCCACGGCGAGCATTACGCCCAACAAGGCGGTCGCCACGGCCGCGATCCCCAGGACCCGGGATCTGGACATGCCCCGCCGTGTGCATGGGTTTATAAACCTCATGTACTAAAAGTACATAGCGGGACCCTATAGAGCTACTCGATACCGACAAAATATAGAGAAAAATTTTTAGTTTGCACGTTGCTGGGATTATGGACAGATTGGCTTTATCGGCATCGACTCTGGCATCGGCTCTAGACGCTGGTCGGGACCCTTCGGGGCGGTCGGCTCCCACGATCGCCGGCGTGGGCCTCCGGGCAAGCCTCCCGCAGATCGGCATGTACTCCCGGCGGAGCCCCGCGGCCGCGTCCCGCAGTCCCTCCGCGGCCGCGGCGGGCCACAGCGGCAGGTCCGCGTAGCTATGGTTGAGACGTTGATACGCTCGAGGAGCCGTTGCCTCCTCTACGCGGCATCTACGGCGGTCTCCCTAGTCTGGGTCTGGGCTCTGGCGGCGGTCGCCTGGAGCGGGGTCTGGGGGCTTCCGCTGGTCCTCCTGTCGGCGGCCGGGCTGGCGGCGTGGGCCGCGCCGGCTCTCCTCGTCCGCAGCGGCGGGGGAGATCAGCTGGAGGTGCTGGCCGCGGGCCGCCTCTTCGCGGCTAGGCCGTGGCTCTGCCTATCCGCCCCGCTTCTGCACGCCGTCGCGGCCGCCGCCCTGGCCGTGGATCTCGCCTACGCCGTATATGACTACAGGACCTATGCCTTTATAGCCCAAGTCCATGCCCCTGGGGGGCTTCCCCCGGTGGCCTTAGTGGATCTGGGCGGCGGTCACTACATCTTCGTCTTCTGGACCACGCCGCGCGTCTACCTCGCCGTGGCGGCTCTCCTCACGGCGGCGGCCGCCTCAGCCCCTCTGCTGGGCCGCTACCTCTGGTACTACAGGGCCCTCTGGCGCGCCGCCGAGATCTATGAAAAGGCGAGGGAACTCCTTACCTGACGTGTACGTAGTGGCGAGGATACTGGAGGCGCTTCTGGAGGGGGAGCGCGCCGCCTGGCGGCTGGCCGCCAGGGCCAGGGTAAACCCGAGGCGCCTGTCCCAGTACCTCGCGGTGATGGAGGAGAGGGGGCTCGTGGCTAGAGACGGCGAATACTACGTGGCCACGGAGAAGGGCGCCGCCCTGTACCACCAGATACGGGAAATAATAGAGCAGCTGACCGACGCCGACCTGCAGGACGCGGTCAGAAGAAGAGGGAAAAGGAAGTAGCCACACCGGGCTGAGGGCGCCGCATCGTCCACCGGCTGGCGAGGGGGCCGAATGACGCCGAGGAGAAGGGATTGCGCCATCCGCCGTCTCTGCGATCCACGCGGAGGGCCGATCATGCCATCGTCTGCGGCTCGATTGATAGCGGCCGGATGCGGATCGCCGTAGCCCCGCGACGTGGGGCTTGTAGGCCTCTACATACGGGGCATGTCAAACCCAGCCTGAGATGTCGGTCTCGGCCGTATCGTATCTGTCTCTATGGACGGGCGTAGGTCGATATATGGCTACATTGAGAAGGATGGGCAAGGCAGGTTGATGCAGGCGATATGCTATGATGAAGAGGGCCGAACCCGTATGAGGTAGGTGGAAAGGAGGGCGGAGCCGTGGCGTTCTGGGGGTAGGCCCAGACCTGGGGTTCTGCCGGCTGGGGGCCCTCTGCCTAAAATCCTCGGCGTCTTCGGGGCGGCGGACGTGCGGCTTGCCTGGCCTGTGCTCGGCTAGGCGTGCTGTAGCTCCGGGAGTAGCCTTCCTACGGTTTCCTCCTTGGGTATCCCGTTTTCGTCCCAGCCTCTTAACGTGTAGTAGCGTCTAAGCGCCTCCTTCAACTCTTTTTCGTCTACCTTCTTGGTCTTTCCCTCGAAGGTCAGCGGCTTCTTGAGCGGGGCCGGGAGGTCGTCCTGCCGTGAGTCGACGCCCATCTTTACGTTGATTATTCTGTTCAGTAGCACTATCCTCTCTGCGGCCTCCTTGACGTCAACACCTTTCCACTCTTCGCCGGTGACCCACGTCAGAAGCTGCGCAACAATGTCGTAAAATCTGCCGCCTGGATATGCGTCATAGGAGTCTCTGCCGAATTTACAGAGCACCAGGGAGTCCATCACGGCGGCTACGTTCTCCATGTGGACTACGGCCTCGACCTTCTCGGGGCCTAGGTAGTCGGCTCCGCCGAATTTGCCCGGTATATCCAGCGCATACGCCATGGTGGCCAGGTGGTCGGCTCCCCTATAGCCTATGGCGTAGTTGAGAGCCATGCCTTTCAGCGCCCGGGGGTCGTAACCGGCGGGCTCCAGGCCCTTGACGTGGACAGCCATGTCCTCTGCCCCCAGCCGCTCGGCGGCCTTCTTGACCCCCTCGGCGAGCAGATCGCCGACACCGCGCCTGTAGGCGATGTCCTCGGCCAGCCTCGCCAGCGCCTCCCCGTCCCCCCAGTCCAGATCTAGAGGCAACTTGCCGCTCTTAGACGCCGCGACGGCGAAGGCGAGGACGTTGCCGAGGCTTATGGTGTCGAGACCGAGCCTGTCGGCTATGTCGTTTATCCTTATGACCCAGTCCACGTCCCTAACCGCGGCGAGGCCGCCCACGGCGAAGACCGTCTCGTACTCGAGATCTACGGCGACGCCGAGCTTGGCGCTCCTCACCGGCCGGTGGCAGGCGGCGGGGCAGTAGAGACAGGCCTCCGGTCTTAGGAAGTACTCCGGCTTTATCTTCCTGCTCCAGGAGAGGGCCTCCCAGCCGTCCAGCGACAGGCGGGTCCAGTAGTAGGCGGGGAAGAACCCCATGGGGTTCCCGACGTCGACAAGCCTGAGCGTGCCGCCTTCCCTCAAGGCCGTGGTTTTCTCCATGAACGTCGGGAGGAACTCCCTGATCCATCTGTCCAGGGCGTCTGGCTTCGCCACATCCACCTCCCTTCTGCTCGCGACGAAGACCACCGCCTTCAGCCTCTTAGACCCCATGATCGCCCCGCCGCCCGTCCTCCCGAACTGCCTCCAGTACTCGTGGTTGATGGAGGCGAATCTAACCAAGTTCTCCCCCGCCGGGCCGATCGCCAGCACGGCGGCGTTGCGCCCGTGCTCCTTCTTCAGCTCCACCTCAGTCTCTATAGCGTCTTTGCCCCAGAGATCTGCGGCGTCTCTAAACTCCACGCGCCCGTCCTGTATCAACAGGTAGGCGGGCCTCTCGGATCTGCCCGTGACGACCACGGCGTCTGCGCCCGCCCACCTCATGACCGCGCCGAGCGTCCCGCCGATGTTGCTGCCGCCGAAGATGCCGGTGAGGGGCGACCGGAAGACCGCGTAGGCCCGCGTGGCCATGGGGATCCTCGTCCCGCCGAGGGGCCCAGAGGCTATTATCAGGGGGTTTCCAGGCGAGAGCGGCTCGACCAAGTAGCCGCCGAGGCTGTAGAGCAACCAGGACCCCAAACCCCTCCCACCTAGAAACCTCCTGGCCGACTCCTCGCCGACGCGCCAGACGCGCCTGGAGAGATCGACTTCGATGACCTTGAACATGCATCGTGGAGAACCACACCCAAAATATTTTTATTTCAATAAAATTTAGAATATCGAATACAGCTCTATAATTACTTATTATTAAAATTTTGTACTCATCATTAATTAAATTATTTTAATCATAATGTTTTTACACAAACCCCCCTCGGTCGGCCTCTCGGGTAATGTTAATAACTAGGCTGAGAGCTCTTGGCGTGGATGTGGTTCTGTTCTTCGAGGTGCATCAGCCCTACAGGCTTAGGCCGGATCTCCACAGGGTTTTCCCCCGTCTGCCTTCCTTCGAGGAGATGTTCTACGGCGAGCTGGATTCCGCGATCTTCTCGCGGGTGGCCGAGCGCGTCTACCGCAAGTCCACCAAGATCTTGCTGGAGGCGGCCAGGGAGGTGGGGCTTAAGGCCACCTTCAGCGTCAGCGGGCTGGCGCTGGAGCAGCTCAGGAGGCACGCCCCCGACGTGCTGGACCTGTTCCGGGAGCTGGCCTCGCGGGGCTTCGAGTTCGCGGCGCAGACGTACTTCCACAGCCTCGCCTGGTTCGTGGATGGGGAGGAGTTCAGGGAGCAGGTGGAGATGCAGGCGGGTGCCGTGGAGGAGCTCGTGGGCTATAGGCCGCGCGCCGCCGAGAACACCGAGTTCATCTACAACAACGACGTGGCTTGCTTCCTGCGCTCCATGGGCTTCTCGACCGTCGTCACCGAGGGCGTCGACTGGGTCCTTGGGTGGAGGTCGCCCAACTACGTCTACAAGGCCTGGGGCTGCGACGCGAGAGTCCTCGTGCGGAACTACCGCCTGAGCGACGACATAGGCTTCAGGTTCGGGGCCCGGTGGTGGGATCAATGGCCGCTGACCGCCGACAAGTACGCGTTTTGGCTGGAGTCGACGCCCGGCGACGTCGTCTTGATAGCGGTGGACTACGAGACGTTCGGCGAGCACCACTGGCCCGAGTCGGGCATCCACGAGTTCCTCCGGTGGCTTCCGCGCGAGGTGGCCAGAAGGCCGAGGCTGAGGTTCGCCACGGCGTCCGAGGCCGCGGAGGGGCACCAGCCGCGGGACGTATACGACGTGCCTCCGTGGGCCACCGTCAGCTGGGCCGACGAGCGCGACCTCTCGGCGTGGCTGGGCAACGAGCTCCAGAGGGACGCCTTCGCTCTGCTCAAATGGCTGTACCCCTACGCCAGGGCCGTCGGCGGCGACGCCCTGAGGCTCTGGAGGCTTCTCTCCACCAGCGACCACCTTTACTACCAGGCCATCAAGCTGGGGCCGGCCGGCGAGGTGCATTCCTACTTCAGCCCCTACGGATCTGCCTACAAGGCGCACGATATCTACATGAACGCCCTCGCCGCCTTGACGGCGCTCATAAGGGAGGTCTGGAGCAGAGAATACGCCGAGAGGCTCGAGCTGGACGACGAGAGGTGCTTCTACGCCGAGGGCGTGAGGCTCTGCTCGCTCAAGGAGCTCAGATCCGCCGACGGCGGCTTCAAGAGGAGGCACAGGGACGACCTCCGCAGGTGGCTCGTCGACGTCTTCCTGCTGGACGAGCGGGACGCGGACGCTGCGCTGTCCCGGCAGCCTTAAGTAATATATAAATTGAGGGCGTTGGTAGGTCTTCAGTGAAGCCCGCCATATTCTTAGCCTATCTGGACGACGCCGCGAGGACCATGGTCTTGACTAAGCTCAAGGCCATGGGCCTCAAGCCGGAGAGGCTCATGTCCGACGAGGCGGCCTTCTTCTCGGCGCTTCGAAAGGCCCTCGGCCAGCACAACTTCGAGATGCTCATGAGGGCGGTCGGGGAGCTCGACGGCGTGGTCAGAAAGGCGGGCGAGGCCCTCGACGACCCCGCCAGATTCGTCGCCGTGGCGGCCGAGGTGCCCGACGACGTGCTGGCGAGGCTGGGCGGCGGAGGCCTCCTCCAGGCCAACAGAGGGCTGGGGTGCCCCGAGCCGCTGGCCAAGGCCGAGGCCCTGGCCAAGGCCCTCCTGCGCTACGCGCCCGAGGAGGGGGCCAGGCTCGCCCAGCTGGAGGCCAAGCTGTGGGAGGCCATGACGAAGGAGTGCACGGTCCTCTCGGCCCTGGCGAGCCAGGTATACAGCGTGGAGGAGTCCTAAAGCCGCCGGGGGTCGAGCCCGACCATCTTCGCGTAGTTCTCGAAGCCGTACCTCTCCACCACGTCGAGAGGCGCCGGGCGTCCGCCGACCTTGGGGAACACCTCCAGCTCCTCGTGGTCGTTGTGGTACGTCACGACGGCGACGTACCTCTCAAAACGCCGCCTATCTCTCTCCCTTACTATATAATCTCCAAGCGACTGTATCAATCTGTGGTCCGCCGCGAAGGGATGTATCTCCCTCTCCGGAAATAGGGGAAATACGTAGAGGTCCTCCGCTCTAGCGTGGACCTCCACTATGAAGCGGTGGAGGGCTGAGAACTCCTCCCAGAAGGAGTCGTCGGGGAGCTTCTGCAGCAGCGAAAACCTCACCTTAAAGACGGCGTGCTCTATCTTGAGGAGCGTCACGAGGTCCACACTACCTCGGAGCCCCCCTTAAAAATCTGTGGGCCTTCGCCAGCACCCCCCTGGAGTTCTCGAAGGTGATCCTCGCCAGAGCCTGCCCGAAGGGCAACCAGACGTAGCCCTTGTGCTCCCAAGACAGCTTGACGTCCTTGCTCCGAGCCCGCGCCAGGAAGTAGATAACCCTCTTCTTGATCCGCCGCCTCTCTCTGTAGTAGAAGTACTCGATCTCTTCCTTAAACCCGGGCACCAGCTCCACGTCGAGGCCCGTCTCCTCCTTTATCTCCCGCAGGGCTGTCCGCTCCGGCGTCTCGCCGGCCTCGATATTCCCCTTGGGGAAATCCCAATGGCCGCCGGGGTAGAGCAACAGGAGGTACTCCACCTCGCCCCCGCCGTCGTAGAACACCACGGCGCCCGCGGATATCTCCATGCCTTCTTCGTTTTATAAATAGAAATCGTTCACTCCGTGAACCTTGCGGAGTTGAGACAGCTCGCCCGGCAGCTCGAGGCTAAGCTCCCCTACCAAGAGATGGCGGATTCGCCGGGCGTTAAGCACTACGTGGATTGGGCGAAGTACGAGGGCTACGCCGCGGAGCCGCCGGCTATGTCCGGCAAGGCGGCGCCCTGCGAGGTCCTGATCATCAACGGGCGCTACGCCGACGCGGGGGCCTGCAGAGGCGTCGAGGTACGGACCGCCGACGAGGTCCCCCTGAAGCTCATACAGCTGGACAACAGGATGAACGCGGCGGTCGCCTCCAGAGTGCTCGAGGCGGTCCACATACGGCTCTCCGGGGCCCCCGAGGCGCCGATCGCCGTCCGCATCTCGGCGCGGGGCGACCGGGCTTTCTCCGCCGCCTACGTGGTGCTGGATTTCGCGGACGGCTTCGCCGGCGACGTCGCGGTGATAGCCGAGAGCGAGGGCGACGTCCTCAACTCGGCCTTGATAGAGGGGGTAGTGGGCGGCGGGTCCTCACTAAACATGGCGCTTGTCTCCATCTCGGGCGGGGGGCCGCACTACGTGCTGTCGCGCATGCTCGTCGAGGACGGCGCGTCCGTGGCCGCGCGGCCGCTGGCGGCTCTAGGCCCCATGAACAGCTTGATCGAGGAGTATATAGTCGAGGGCGCGAGGGCCTCGGTCGACGTGGTGGGCCTCGAGGTGGGGAGGGGCAAGTCGCGGGTGCACCACTACGTCTCTGCTGTGAACGACGGCGAGTATGGGAGAGGCAGGGTGAGGCTCGTCGCCATAGCCAAGGACGAGTCCTGGGTGGTCCAGAGGGCCCTGGGGAGGATAACCAAGAGGGGGAGGTGGAGCGAGAGCGTGGCCGAGGGGGTCACCTACATAGCGTCGAGATCGGCCGTGGCCATAACACAGCCGATTCTGTATATAGATACGGGCGACGTCGAGGGCGCCAGGCACTCGGCCGCCGACGCCTCTCTGGACGAAGAAAAGGCGTTCTACCTAAGGGCGAGGGGCTTCTCCGAGGGCGACCTAGGCGCCCTGATGGAGCTCAGCCTGATGGATCAATACGCCTCGTCGCTGTCCGAAGGCCTTCTGCGCCTGCTCTCGCCGTACGTGGAGAGCCTGAGGACGTAGCGGAGCCCCGGCCCGTAGAACGTAAAATATATATTGGAGACCTCCAGCCGGGCCATGAGAGGAGCAGTATTGCTGATACTTCTGGCGGTCCTCGGGGCGGCCTTGGCCCACGCCTACATCCTAGGCACCGAGAGCCTCGACGTGGTGTACCAGGCGACGCAGGGCTCCGTGAACGTGGTCCCGGAGAACGGAGGCTCCCTATGGAGCAACCCGGCCCACTACCCCCTCATAGCCACCAACGCATACGGCGGCTGTCTCGCCGTGGCCGACAGGCCCTATATATACCAAGTCTATCTCAACACGTCCCTCCTCTATACTTTACTCCAGGCGATATCCAGCGCATTCCGCTCCTCGGCCGCGCCGACGGCTCCCAGCAACGCCTCATACATAACGGTGATACTGGCCAAATACTCCATAGTCTCTCTCTTCACGCCCTACGGATATATGGAGTGGTCCTACGGCCTCAGCAACATAAACATAACCGCCATAGCGACGAACTGCGTAAACGTGGCGGTCGGCACCGTCAGCGGGCGCGTCGTGGTGCTCGGCGAGAAGGGCGTGCTGGCGACGTACAACGTGGGGTCCCCGGTGACCTATATGGCCTACAGCAGAGACGGGGCAGTCCTCTACGTGGGCACCTTCAACGGAGGTCTCTACCAGATCTCGTCGGGCGGCTTGACCCAGCTGGCGAGCCTAAACGGCACTATTTTCTACATAGGCGTGAACCCCCGGGGCTTGCCGTACGCCGTCTCCTTCTACAAGGGCGCCCTGCCCCATATCTACATCTGGCCTCTCGGCGTCGACCTCACGCCGGGCGCCATAACCGAGTACGGCACCAACACGCCCGCCGTGGCCGCCGCGGCCAGCCAGGACGGCTCCACGTTGGCCGTGGGGGTGTACGACGACCTATACGTATATAGAGACGGCTCCCTTTGGTACTCCGCCCTGTTGCCCTCGGCCCCGACCGCGATAGCCGTGTCGGGAAACGGCTCCATAGTTGTCGTGGGGACGCTCGGCGGCCAGGTGCTCGTCTTCTGGAACGGCCACAGAGCCGCGGAGTGGAACGCGGGGGCTCCCGTCACCAGCGTGGCGGTCTCTTGGGACGGCTTGACCGTGGCGGTCGAGACCTGGACCGCGGTCAAGTTCCAGCGTCTGGCCATAGGCACCGTCAAGATAGTGGACCCGGTCGCCACCATAGAGATCTCGGGCCCGGAGCCCTGCGTCAACGAGACGATAGACGTGGTGTCGGGAGGCACCACCTTCACGTATAGGGTCTCCAACACGACGCAGGTGCTACTGCCGGTGGGCCCGGTGTCCATAATCCCGCAGTATAGATACCTCACCGACTACTCCAGATGCGCGCCGCTCAACAACATCTCGTTGAGCATAACCGGCAATCTGCAGCAGCCCATAGTGGTCTACTACCAGCTCCAGTACAGGGTGTCGGTAGACCCGCCGGGCCTGGTCAGCGGGCCGACGTGGGCGTCGGGGACGACGATATACGCCGCGCAGCCGGACGTCAAGGTCTTGATGTTCGGGGGGCCCGCCGGCGCGGGCAACACGGCCGACATGGCGCTGGACCACTGGCTGATCAACGGCACTCCGGTCAACATACCGGCGCCCTCCATAGCGGTCAAGATAGACGGCCCCACCTCCGTCGTGGCCGTATATAGGATAAACGCGCCCTCGGTGGTCCAGATAAACTCGACGGCTAGATGGGCCCTCGTATATATAACCGCCTACGACCAGTTCGGCAACCCCGTGGCCTCAGGCCGCTCGCCGTACGTGACCACCTACCCCGTCACGACCACTGCGTACTACGTCCTCCAGTACCTGGTGTCCACCAGATGGCCGGCGACGGTCAACGGATCCCAATCCATCTGGGCGGACCAAGGCTCCTACGCGGCCTTCGCGGCGCCCGGCATCTATTATTTCGACAACGCCACGCGGCTTTACTTCAGAGGCTGGAGCAACGGCGAGAGCGGCAACTTCACGGCGCAGGTCGCCGGCCCCATGTCGGTGGACCCCATCTACTCCGTCCAGTACCTCGTCTCGGTGAAGGCCCCCGGCACGGTGGACGGCAAGCCCTCGGCCTGGCTCGACAGAGGCTCCACGGCGACGCTGAACATCCCCTCGGTCTTGAACTCCTCGGGCTCCGTGAGGACCGCGTTCGCCTACTGGGTCGTGAACGGCAGGGCGGGCCCGTCGACGCCCACGGCCCAGATAGCCGTCAGCGGGCCCATGAACGTCACGTACGCCACCAAGACCCAATATCTGGTGACGTTCCAGAGCAAGTACGGAACCCCGACCCTGACGCAGACCTGGGCCGACGCGGGCTCGGCCGTGACGGTAGACGTCACGCCTCCGCAGGTCTGGTCGCCTCCGCCGCTCCTCTACGAGTTCAAGGGATGGCAGGCGCCGGGCGGCCAGACCTTCAATTCGCCCGCGGTGGTGATAACAGGTCCCGGCGCGTACACAGCGGTGTGGAGCCTCAACCCCATACCCATAATAGCCATAGCGGCCGCCGGAGGCGGGGCGGGGGCCTTCATATTGATAAGACGCCGCAGGGCGGCGGCCGCCGAGGTCGAGGCCGGGGCCTAGAGGTTTTTGCACATATAGGGACCGCACCGCCGATACCCCAGCCCCGCGAAGTAGGGCCTCACGCCTACGCCCGAGATAACCGCCACGCGCCTGGCCGACGCCTCCAGCGCCGCCTCCTCGGCAAGCCCCATAAGGGCTCTGCCTATCCCCTTGTGTTGAGGCCAGGGCCCTCCGTCGGCGCCGACGGGCACCTCCGGGCCGTATACGTGGAGCTCTCTGACCAGGGCGGTCCTGCGGTCTATCTCGGGCCTCCAGGGGTTCGCCGGGATCCGTAGCCTCAACATCCCGTAGAGCGTGTCGTCGCGGCCCACCGCCTCAAGGAAGTACTCGACGCCGCCGCTGGCCTCGTAGACGTGGCGCCTATGCTCAATACGTCCGTCGACAGGCCTTCCGTGGATCGCCTTGATCCCCACCTCCCTGCACCTGATCTCCTCGCACCTGAGTCCGCGCCTCGCCATCTCCTCCTCCACGACCTCCCGCATATTGCCCCAACGCGGGCCGTCGACCACGTGGTGGAGAGGTATATCTCTGCCCAGCCTCATGACCCTCGCCCAGCGGGGCACCGACCCGTATATCTCGGCCAACAGCCAGCGCCAGGTCCCCTCGTCGTAGGTCCTGTAGCGGCCCGACCTCCACCAGTCGTAGAGCTCGGTCCCCGGCACCACGAGGGTGGGGTATATCTTAACGCAGTCAGGCCTGAAGGCCGGGTCCCCGAACACGGCCCTGAACATCTCCAAGTCCCTATCGGGATCGCTGCCGGGCAGGCCGGGCATTAGGTGGTAGCAGACCTTATACGCTGCGTCCTTCAGCCGCGCCGTGGCCTCCGCCACCTCCCTCACGCCATGCCCCCGCTTGACGAGGGCGAGCACGTCGTCGTATATGGACTGGACGCCTATCTCGACCCTGGTGACGCCCATGGCCAGCAGGTCGTCTATATGCCGCCGCTCCAGATAGTCCGGCCGGGTCTCGACGGTCAGCGCCACGAGCCTCAAGGAGGCCGCCTCGTTTCTGGCCTGCTCGGCCGCCACGTCGACGAAGGCCGAGGCGGAGGTCCAGTTGGGGTAGTCGTTCAACGCCTTGAGCAAGTTCCCCACGAACCAGAATTGATAGCTGCGAGGCAACGCCGTGAAGGTGCCGCCCATGACTATCGCCTCTATCTTGCTGGGCCTATGGCCGCCCGCTAGGTAGTTAGATATCCTCGCCGCGACTTGCCTGTAGGGGTCGTAGCGGGCCCTCGCCGCCCTCATCGCGGCCGGGGAGTCCGGCATATAGGACTTGGGGACGCCTCTGGCGGTGGGGCAGAAGACGCACTGGCCTGGACACGGCGCCGGGCCGGTCATGAGGGCCACCACGTGGACGCCGCTGGCAGACCTAACGGGCTTCCGCACCGACGGGAGCTCCACGTAGATCACTTCGCTTTAATTTTTTCCGCCTCAAGACCACGGCGAAGGCGTTCAGGCGCCTCCCCCTCCTCATGTACCCGAGGGCAACCGGCCGGCCCCCCGCCGCCAAGGCCGCCGAGGCCAAGTCGCGGAGGCTGTAGACGTAGTAGACGCGGAGCGCCTCGCCGCGCCAGCGCCACGGCACCCGCCTGACGGCTCCGCCGCCTCCCGGCAGACTCCACACCGTGGCCACCACGGCACCTCCGACCCTCAGGGCCTCCGCGAACGCCGCGCCGAGGACGTCGGGCGGCAGATGGTGATATACGGCCACCGCGTGGACGACGTCGAAGGCGCCGTCTCTGAAGGGCAGAGCCGTCGCCTCGCAGAGCGCGGCCTCGGAGCCCCTCGGCACGAGCTCCGGCGCCAGGTCGCAGTGGACTACATATCTATATGAGGCCTCTAGATAGGGCGGCTGGGCGCCGCGGCCGGAGCCCAGATCGAGCGCCTTGTCGCCGAAGTTCGCTATATCAGCTGTGGGGAGAGGCCGCCTTCTGGAGGCTTCGTACGCCTCAGCGATGGCCCTATAGGCCTCTCTGGCGGCGAGAGCCCAATCCACAGAAATACGAAAAAGTCTAAAAATATTTTGCTCTTAAGCTAATTCCACTTTATATTTATCTAATAGAACTTTATATCTGTAAAAAATTATACTATTTATAATGATATATAATAGTATACACTGCTACAAGAAAAAATATTTATACCACTTGGGCCGTACGTCCATGGCCGAAACAGAATTCAACGATGCGCTAAAGGTGGCGATCTCCGCGAATCTCGGCTGGGGCTTCGAGCTGTACGACCTAATCGCCTATGTCTACGCGGCGCCCTATATAGCTCCCCAGTTCTTCCCCAAGGAGAGCTACACGGCGAGCCTTCTCGAAACGTTGCTGGTCATGGTCCTCGGCTACTTCGCCAGGCCTCTCGGCGCCATCCTCTGGGGCCATATAGGGGATAGGATAGGGAGGAAGGTCACCTGGTTCGTCGTGCTGTTCGGCATGGGGCTTGTCACCGTCTTGATAGGCTTCCTGCCCACCTATGTGCAGATAGGCATCGCGGCGACCGCCCTGCTCGTATTGCTCAGGATGCTCCAAGGCGTATTCCTGGGGGGCGAGTGGGCAGGCGGTTTGACCGTAACGTCCGAGTTCGCTCCCTCCAACATGAGGGGGCTTCTCGGCGGGATCGCGCAGGGCGGCGCGGGGCTGGCCTCCGTCTTCGCGGCCGCCGCGGTGGCCCTCGCCACGGCGCTTGCCCCCACCAAGGACGCCATGATGTCGTACGGCTGGAGGATACTGTTCTGGTTCGGGGTTGTGCCGCTGATAATCGCCCTCTTCGTCAGATGGAGTATAGGCGAGAGCGAGATATGGCTCAAGAAGGGCAAGCCCGCCGTCGAGCGCGTGCCGTTTCTGACGCTGCTAAGGAAATATTGGTTCTTCGTTATCGTGGCCACCCTCGTCATATTCGGCGAGTCGTTGATATACTACGGCTCCATAGGCTACTTCGGGACTCTACTGCCGTTGCTCGGCTATGGAGGAAACGCCGTGGTGCTGGCCTCGCTGGCCGCCGGGCTGGCCTGGATGTTGCTCGGCCCCCTCTTCGGATATATCAGCGATAGGCTCGGCAGGAGGAAGGCCCTCCTGGCCGCATATTACGCGATCGCCGCGTTGGTGCTCCTGCCCATCTGGATGCTTATAGCCGGCGGACAGCTCGTCAATCTAGTCGTCGGGGCCGCCCTCATGGGCGTGGTATTCTCCTCGCAGTACTCCGTCCTGCCCGCATGGCTGGCCGAGGCCATCGAGACCAAGGTCAGATACAGCGGAATAGGCTTCATCATAAACCTCGGCGTGGCGTTCAGCTCGTTCGCGCCCTCCATAAGCACGTACCTCCTGAAAACCATAGGGCAGTCCTACGGCACGGTGGCCGCCGTATCGCTGGTGACGATAATAGGCGCCGTCGTAGCTCTGGCGTTCGTCCTCATGTCGAGAGATAGATGTTGCCAGGAGCTTTTATGAAAGAACTGGAAATAGACTTGAGAAAATACCTTTTTTCTTCATATAATGAAATATATATCAATTTTAAGTGGAATATTCCTGAGTATTTCAATATAGGATATGCCATAATCGATCGAAATATGGAGAGGGGCTTGGGCGATAGGCCGGCTATCTATTACCTAGACGACGAGGGGGACAGGCGCGTGCTCACCTTCGGCGATTTGAAGAGGCTTTCGGACGGGCTGGCCTCATCCCTTAGGGACCTAGGGGTGGGGAGAGGCGACGTCGTAGGCGTATATCTACAGCCGCGTCCCGAGGTCGTCGTATCGCTCGGCGCTATCTACAGACTGGGCGCCGTCGCTCTCTCCATCTCTCCGCTCATAGGCATCGAGGGGGTTGAGTATAGGTTGAGGCACAGCGGCGCTAAGGCGCTTGTCGTGGAGGGCGCCAGGAGGGATGTCGTCGACGGCGCCGCCAAGATAGACGGCTTGAGGGCCGTCTACGTGGTGGGCTCAGAGCCCAGGGGCGGCAAGGAGTACTCCCTGGAGGACCAGTCGAAGTCGGGCGGCCGCGTCGATGTGGCCGCCACCAAGAGCGAGGAGCCGGCCCAGCTTTTCTACACGTCGGGCAGCACGGGGCCTCCCAAGGGCGTCCTGCACGCCCATAGGTTCCTGCTGGGCCACATACCCACCTACCAGCTGTATTTCGAGCTGGCCCCTCGGGAGGGAGACGTGTTTTGGACCAACGCGGACTGGGGATGGATAGGGGCGCTGGGCGACGTGGTCCTGCCGTCTCTATATTTCGGGATGCCGGTGTTGGCCTACAGGAGGTCCAAGGGCTTCAGCGCCGGCGAGGCGTTGAAGGCCATGGAGGAGTACGGTGTGACGGCCGCCTTCATCACGCCCACCGCGCTGAGGATGATAAGGAGGGAGTACCCCCAGCCCCTGAGGGACTTCGGGCTGCGGCTGAGGGCCGTCAGCACGGCGGGTGAGGCGCCGGGGAGGGAGCTCGTCGAGTGGGCGCTTCAAGCCTTCAAGGCGCCCGTCAACGAGTTCTACGGATGCACAGAGGCGAACCTGGTGGTCACGAACCACTCGCTCTGGGCTAGGCCGGGCTCCGCGGGCAAGCCCGCGCCGGGCCACGTCGTGGACGTGGTCGACGAGGACGGGCGGCCGCTACCGCCGGGGTCGGAGGGCTTGATAGCGGTCAAGCTGCCGGACCCCGTGGCATTTCTAGGGTATTGGAAGAACCCCGAGGCCACGGCGGCCAAGATAAGGAACGGATGGTTCATAATAGGCGACGCGGGCGTCAAGGACGTGGAGGGCTATATCTGGTTTAGAGGCAGGGTGGACGACGTAATAAAGGTCGCCGGCTACAGGCTGGGGCCCGAGGAGGTGGAGGAGGTCATAGCCAGACATCCGGCGGTCCTCGAGGCGGCTGTGATAGGCAAGCCCGACCCCATCCGCGGCACGATAGTCAAGGCCTTCGTCGTGTTGAGGCCCGGCGTGGAGCCGAGCGAGGAGGTCAAGAGGGATATTCAGAACTTCGTGAAGAGCAGACTGGCCGCATATGCCTACCCCAGGGAGATCGAGTTCTTGGACCAGCTCCCGAGGACCGAGACGGGCAAGCTCAAGCGCTACGAGCTGAGGCGGAGGGAGATGGAGAGGGGGAATGTACAGAGCGGTTGAGCTCGGCCACGTCATAGCGGGCCCCTTCGCCGGCCTCCTCCTGGCCCAGCTCGGCTTCGACGTGGTCAAGGTGGAGCCGATAGGCGGCGACCCCACGAGGCGCGACGACGTCATGGGCGACTCCATATTCGTCTTCCTCAACAGGGGCAAGAGGTCGCTGGCGCTGGACTTGAGGAAGCCCGAGGGGAGGGAGGTGTTCCTAAGGCTGATAGGGAGGAGCGACGTGCTCGTGGAGAACCTAGCGCCGGGCGCCCTCGAGAGGCTGGGGCTGGGGAGCGACGCGCTGTTTAGAGCCAACAGGAACTTGGTCCATTGCTCCATAAAGGGCTATCCCTCCGGGGGCGCCAAGAGCGGCTGGCCGGCCTTCGGCACGTTGGTCGAGGCGGTGAGCGGCGTCATGTGGAGCAACGGCGGGGCTAGGTTGCCCGCGTCCATAACGGACATGGGGGCTGGGCTCTACTGCGCCCTGACCGTGCTCTGGGCTCTGCTCGGCCGGAGGCAGGGCCGCTACGAGGTGAGCCTCTTCCAGAGCGACCTGGCGTGGCTGGGGTACTACGTGATAGCGTTGCAGACCCTCGGCAAGGTCTTCGAGGCGTCGGGCGACAGGCTCCCGTTCTGGGCCCCCTACGAGCTCTTCAAGACCGCCGACGGCCGGATATACATAGCGGTGGCCAACGACGCCATATGGGCCAGGCTCTGCAAGGCGTTGAGGACCGAGGCCTGCTCCGACTCCAGATTCGCCACAAACGCCGGGAGGGTTCAGCACAGGGAGGAGCTCCACCGCGTTCTGGAGGCGGAGACGTCGAGGTACGGGACCGACGAGCTGTTGAGGCTCCTGCTCCAACACGACGTGCCGGCGGCCCCCATGCTCGACATCAAGGCCGCGGCGGCCGACGAGGACGCTCCGTGGGATCTAACGAGCGCGGGCGGGAAGGCCGGCGTCCGCGTGCCGAGGCTGCCGCTCCCCGGCTCGCTGGACGGCGCCAGGGCCCCGGAGGTCGGGGAACACAGCCGCGAGGTGTTGAGGGAGCTCGGCTACGGCGAGCGGGAGATAGAACTGTTAATTGGGCGCGGGGTCGTCAAGCCGTGATCCGCAGGTCCCAGCTCTACGTGCCGGGCAACAACGAGAGGATGGTCAGGAAGGCCGCCGCGGAGCTCAAGCCCGACTCGGTTATTCTCGACCTGGAGGACTCCGTGCCGCCCGAGGAGAAGGGGAGGGCGAGGGAGATCTTGGCGAGGCTGGTCCAGGAGCTGGACTGGGGCGGCAAGGAGCTCTGCGTCCGGGTGAACCCCTTGGACACTCCGTATTTCTATGCGGACATGGAGCTGGTCGCGAGGCTGGATGCCGTCAAGTGCGTGGTGGTCCCCAAGGCCGAGGGGCCGCTGGACTTCATCCACAGGGGCACCGGCAGGTCGGTGGAGCCCTTGATAGAGACCGCTAGGGGCCTCCTCGCCGTGGAGGACGTCGTGAGGAGCGAGGGAGTGGAGGCCGTGTCCTACGGCGTGGCCGACTTCGCCCTCTCAGTGGGAGGAGACCACAGGGCCTACGTGGGGAACCAGACCATAAGGACTCTGGTCGTGGCCGCGGCGGCGGCCTACGGGGCCGACCCGATAGACAGAGTCTTCTTCGACCTGAAGGACCTGGAGGGCTTCAGACGCGAATGCCTCGAGGCGAGGGCGCTGGGCTTCGTGGGGAAGCAGGTCATACACCCAAGCCAGATACCCATAGCCAACGAGGTCTTCAGCCCCTCGGCCGACGAGGTGGCCTGGGCCGAGAGGGTCGTCTCGGCCTATGAGGAGGCCCTGAGGCAGGGGCGGGGGGCCATCAGGCTCGACGACGCCCTGATAGACAACGTCCACTATAGGCTGGCCAGGCGGATACTCGAGAGGGCCAGGGAGGCTCAGCGCCGGTAGTGGCCCCTCACCGCTCGGCACATCCCGCACTCAGCACAGGAGGCGCGACGTTTATATTTTAAAGATGTCGCGAAGCCGTGATGAGTCAAGGGCGCTTCCGCTCGGTGAGGATCACGGCGAAGTGCTGACGTAGGACGGGGAAAATATCAGTTTTAACTTACGGCTCCTTATACGGGCCGGCGTGCATATCAGTGGATTTCTGGCTGCTGCGCCTCCGCGGCGGCGAGGTGTCGAGGGGGACTCCGCCCCTCAGAGCGCCTAGGCTTAGATGCGCCAAATGCGGCGTCGAGATGTCTTGGGAGGAGGCGGGCTACATAAGGATATCCGAGGGGCGCGTCGTCGCGTACTGCCGGGCCTGCCTGGCAGAGGATCTGAGGGCCGTCGGGCTGAGGATGGTCTGATCAGACCTGCCGTTCCCATCACCCCTCAGAATCTCCGACCCACATCACGCCTCCTTCCTCCCAGGGACAATATTAGGATTGCTGCGAGGGATATCGCCGACAGGGCCAGGGCGACCGCCGCCGGCATGCGCGGCAGCGACTCGACGATGAAGTAAAGGGCGTACGACGCCGCGAGCGCCGCGGCGGACCACAGAGACACGACGAGCCCGGCCCTCGAAAACGCCGCCTCGACCCGGGACACGTCGTAGCCCCTCATGGAGAGCCGCCTCCGAAACTCGTCGAGCTTGCTGGCGTACAGCGACAGAAAGGCCGCGGCCTCGGCGAGGGGGGCCAGGAGAGGCTGGGGGGACGCCGCCAGCAGCGCCAGGGAGGCCATGTAGGCCGCGGCCGCCAGGACGCCGCTGCGGCGCAACGCGGCGAGGCCGACCGCCGATAGGGCCGACGCGAGAAGGGCGAGCGGGGTGGGCTCCAGGAGGCCCGACGCGAACAAGATCGCCGTGATGGCGGCAAGCGACGCCGCTATGGACCTCATAGGCGGGCCAACGCGCGCGAGGGCGGCTCGAGCGGCGGGGACCACACCAGCTTGTCGGCGCAGAGGACCCTCCCCCTCCTCTCGGCGAGGAGCCTCGCTATCTCGGCGAAGGGCCCTCTGGCCGGCGAGACCTCGATCACCACGACCCTCCTGGCCCTCAGACACAGCTCCTCGATGTACTCCGGCCTGGGCCTACAGGAGATGTAGATATACGTGTCGGCTCTGGGCGGGGCCGGGCTACGTCGAGGCGGCTTGAGGTCCAGCCTCATCAAGGCCTCGCGGATGAGCTTGAGGCCGGCAGGGGAGTCCGTGGGCGGCAGCGAAACGCCGTCGGGGACCACCAGAAGCCCCACGGGGAGCCTGGCGTCCACGGCCGCATGCGCGACGCTCAACGCCATGGACGCGCCGTGGCCCACCGAGTCCGCCCTGCAGTGCGAGCCGGCGTCCAGCACTATGTAGAGCGTGCTGTGGCCCTCCCTCAGCTTCTCGTTGACGTAGAGAGCCCCCGTCCTGGCGTAGGCCTTCCAGTTTATCAACTTATAGGGGTCCCCCGGCCTGTACTCCCGCACCTCGAGGAACTCGGCCGAGTGGGGGCCCGCCAACGGGCCCGGCGCCCTCGGTGCGCCGAGGCTCCTCGCGGCGGCTCTGAGGCCTGCCTTGGCCAGATAGGGCCTCACCTCGACCTCGCCCACCGGCGTCCGCCCCCGCACCGGCCGCGACAAGGTCAGGGGATAGAAGGCCCACTCCAGATCCGGCGGCTCGTAGCGGCCGGGGAGCCCCGCCAACGCAGTCGCCGAGGCCGACGACCTGCCGGAGAGATACAGGGCGCCCGTCGGGGGCTCCACGGCGACAAGCCTCCTGTCGTCCAGAGCCGAGTACAGGAGGAGGCCGGGGACGTTCGACGAGGCCTCTATCCTCAAGGTCAGGGGCTCCTCAACCCTCAACGTCCTCTGCTCCACGTCGGCGGAGACGCTCACCCGCCACTCCCTCCCGTAGGCCAGATGGAACGCCGCCAGCAACGCGGCGGGGAACACAGCGGCCGGCAGGAGCTCCAGCCTGCGCGTGAACACCGCCAGCGCGAGGGCGAGGACCTCGAGGGCGACCGCGTAGCGGGCTATCGCCTCCATCTCGGCACCGGTATCTTGGCGAGGTACTCGCGCACTAGATCCCGCGCGTCGACCCCCTCCAGCTTGTACTCGGGCCTTAGGTATATCCTGTGCGCCAACACGTCGACGGCCATCGCCTTTACGTCGTCCGGCACGACGTATCTCCTGCCCTGGACGAGCGCGTATGCCCTGGCCGCCTTCAGCAGAGACGTCAAGGCCCTCGGGGAGGGCCCCGCGGCGACCCTCCTGTCGCGCCTAATTGAGGCGAACTGGGCCACGTAGTCCAACAGCTCGTCCACGACCTCCACGTCCTCCACGGACGACATGGCGGCGAGGATCCCCTCCTTGTTCAAGACCGCCTTGGCGAGCGCCGAGGGGTCGTCGGAGCGCCACGCGAGCCTCTCCTTGAGGAGCCTCCTGTCGTCGGGGTAGCCCAGGGAGATGCGGAGCATGAACCTATCCAGCTGCGCCTCGGGCAACGGGTACGTGCCCTCCAGCTCTATGGGGTTCTGGGTCGCCAGGACCAGGAAGGGTCTGTCCAGCTGGTAGGTCTCCCCCTCTATGGTCACCTGCAGCTCCTGCATGGCCTCCAGCAGAGCCGCTTGGGTCTTCGGAGGGGCTCTGTTTATCTCGTCCGCGAGGAGGACGTTGGTGAAGATAGGCCCCTTGACCGTCTCGAACTCCTCCCTCTCCCTGCGCCACACCTTGGTCCCGACTATATCGCTGGGGAGCAGATCGGGGGTGAACTGTATCCTCCTATAGGAAAGGCCCAGCACCTTGCTGAACAGCTTCGCCAGCAGGGTCTTCCCCACGCCGGGAACGTCCTCTATGAGCACGTGGCCCCCCGCCACGAGGGCCGCCAATATCTTCTCCACGGTCGATCTATCCCCCACGTAGTACCGCGAGATCTCGTCCACGGCGCCCGCGAGGCTCATGGCGACCCCAACCTCGCCAGGGCGGCCTCCAGCGCCCTCCTCCTTCCCCTCTTGCCCCTAGCCCTCTTGAGCGCCAGGGCCTCGCCCACGGCCGCCTCCACGGGCAGCCCCGCCAGGGCGTAGGCGTAGGATATAACGGCGATTATGGCCTCCGCCCGGCCTCTCTCCACGTAGGCCTCGGCGGCCTCTCTGAACCTCCTGTCGTCGGCCGCGATGGATATATTGGCCGGCGCGGGTATATACTCATCCCCCTCCCCGCCGGCCGCCGCCAACGCGATCGCAGGCACTCCGATCAACGCGAGGTATATTATATCGTTTGAGGCCTCCGCGGATAGAGGGGACGCGAGGAGGGACGCGGCCAACATGACGCCGACCGCCGACAGTGAGAGGCCGGCCAGCCTGGCCGAGCCGCCGGCCCGCCCCAGGACGCTCCCCGCGGCCAGCAGAAGGGCCGGGATCCAGAGCGACTTGATCCAGCCGGGGAGAAACGGAGCCGTCAGAAAGGCGAAGGCCGACGCGAAGTAGAGCGCCCGCGACGCGGCGAGCAAGCCGAGGGACCCGCCCGCCTCCGAGGACCTGGAGAGGCTGTAGCCAGCCGCGAGCAGGGGAAGCGGCTCCACCGCCCACGCGGCGCCGACAACGAAGAAGTTGACGACGCCCCTGACGGCCAGATAGGCCGATGCGGCCGAGAACGCGGCCGATTTAGCTCCGCCCAGGGCTCTGGCGATCAGCGCCAGCGATAGGGAGAGGGAGAGCTCGGCCAGGGGCAGAGGCAGAAGCGGCGCGAGCAACGCGGCGGCCGCCGCGGCGGCGTAGCTATACGCGGCCCGCATGGCCCCTAAGCCATCTGTAGAACTTGGCGAAGTCCCAGTAGTCCAGAGGCAGATCGCTGTAGGCGGCCCTCTCGAACACCTCGACCACGTCCGGGGGAGCCCCCAGCGGGGCCATGATCTCCCTGGCGGTCATCCAGCCCGGAGCCGACTTGAACGCATCGTGGAAGGAGTTGGCGACCTCCCTATGCAGGTCGGAAAACTTGACCAGTAGGGCCTCCTCCTCGCCGCCCCGCCTCGCGACTATCCGGGCCAGACAGGGGCCATCGGCGGAGAGGACCAGGGCCTTGCCCGAATGGGCTACGGCGCATCCAGACGCCTCTAGCGAGACCCCCTCCGCGGCCGGCTCGACGGGGAGAGGCCTCCCCAGAGGCCACACGGGAGGCACGTCGTCCAGGAGAGGCCACTTGACGAGCCTGGGCCCGACGGGCGGAGGCAAGTCGGCCGAGACGTCGGGAGGACGCGCAGGGATGGACGGCCCGACGGCCGCGGGAGGCCCCGGAGGCTCCGCAGGTCGAGCGCCGACGGCGACGGCGGAGGCGGACTGCTCTGCCGCGCTCTGCCCGCGCCGCATGCCGATCAGCAGGGCCGCGACCGCGAGGACCGCGATGAGGGCGAACGCGATGGGGATGTTGAGAACCGGCGTGGGGCCAGCCCCGAGGGGCGCCCCTCCGCCCCCTCCCCCGCCTATGGCTGGGGCGGCTGACGTGGGCGGAGCGCCGGTCGGCGACGTCCTGTTTGGCGGGGGCAGCAACGGCATTACGCCCAGCAGATGCGCGAGGAGCCGCGAGATCTGGTAGGCGAGCCACTCGAGGGCGGCCAGGATGAGGTAGATGAGGGCCAGGAGGTAGCCCAGCAACGGGCCGGAGATGCGTAGGCTCAAGGCCTCAGCGGGCGACAGGAGCACGGGCATGCCCGAGCTCAACGGCAAGCCGCCCAGGCCGCTCCGCACGGCGAGGGAGGGCGAGAGGAGGGAATACACCGAGTACGCAAAGACGGCGAGGAGCGCCAGGACGGCCAGGCGACGCATCAACGCATCCCGCGTAGAGGTTAAAAAGTGATCCGCCGCCGGCTGCAGGTCGGCGTTTTGGACGACGGATCGGAGAGGCGAGGCGGATGGCGCGGTCAACGGGGCTATCGGCCCGCCGGGATTCGAACCCGGGACCGCCCGCGTCCTTGGGCCGTGTTCATGCAGGGCATGGGGGGATTGTTCTCTGCTAGCTCGGGGGCGTCTAGAGGTCAGCTCTCTGGCTTCGTCTTGTTGAGTCTCGCCGTCATGAAGCGAGCGCCGCAAAAACAGTGAATTACGTCTACAGGCATAGTACCTGTGAATCTGTATCTGTCAGCCTTTATCTGTTGAGAAAAACTTTATATAGTAAACAACTGTAAGAGGAGCCATGGAGTCAATTATAGTTCAACATGCACCGCGGCGTTTAACACGTCATGGATAGTGAAATTAAACAACGTCTAGAATCCGCGCTGAGGCCTGTTGAGAAGCCGCCAACTATCGAAGAGGTGCTTAAGCATGTCTCCACCCGCGGAGTCTTGCGGGGGCCTGTGGACTGGGCCTTCCCGGCGTGGATGCTGTACGTCGAAT
>Ga0081529_116550_pt1 | contig 30690 bp, 31 predicted proteins | sample EchGeymetagenome_FD_71012 | JGI IMG/M metagenome (GOLD analysis project Ga0081529, IMG submission 71012) | Ferrous microbial mat and aquatic microbial communities from Echinus Geyser, Yellowstone National Park, USA - transect B T=78-80 C v2... ...
ATGCTTAAATACCTTAAGCTATGGGTTTAGTAATGTCGTTTGACAAGGCTGGTTACCTAGTGGGTAGGGGTTTCACGTACCCGGATTATGAGCCGCAGTACCAGAGGTACTATGGATACGTTGTTAAGCACCTATGACCCCCTCCCCGCCTTGGAGGGCGGGGTTTCCACTGTGGGGGTCTCAGGCGTTACCCCCTCTTTGGGGGTTACTAAAAACCCTAGTAAAGCTGGAGTTTAAAAAACCAACCCACGTAGTGGCGTGACCCCGCCATGAATGGCGAGGTTTGCCGTCAACTATAAGCATGCTGTTGTTAGTGAATTTGGCGGCGGTATGGAGAATACGACGGTGACTATACTAACCGACACGACTATTCATGATGAACACGCCCATTGCCCAGGCTCAAAATTCCCATGCCCAGGTAGGGAGGATTTTTCTTCTGATGGTTTGGTTGCTCATGAGTTGGCTCATCAGTGGTTTGGTGACTTGGTTACCACTAGGGATTGGGGTAACATTTGGCTTAACGAAGCCTTCGCAACGTATATGGAGGCCCTTTACACGAGGCATTCGAAGGGTGATGACGAGTTCATTTACGAGCTTCACCAGAACCTTAGGACCTACCTTAATGAGTATAGGCGTTACTCAAGGCCCATCGTCACCAGGCTTTACAAGTACCCTGAGGAGGTTTTCGATAGGCATACTTACGAAAAGGGTTCACTCGTACTACACACGTTAAAAAGCATAATAGGGGAGGAGAACTTCAGGAGGGGTATTAACATTTTCCTAACTAGGCACGCATTCAGTAATGCCGATACCGAGGACTTGAGGAAGGCTATGGAGGAGGCCTCAGGTAGGCCCCTTGACTGGTTCTTTAACCAGTTCGTTTACTCAGCTGGGCATCCCATAATCAAGTACTCCTGGAGCCATGAATCAGGTTACTTAAGGTTAAGTGTTAGCCAGACCCAGGGCGAAGACTCATACCCCATATATAGGTTGCCACTGGAATTTGAGGTGGGTTATCAGGATGGGTCAAGGCAGCTGGTTAGGGTTGATGTTAATTCGAGGGAGTCCGTGGTTTACATACCAAGTAAGGAGAGGCCCACCTACGTATGCATCGATCCTGAGTTTAAGATTGCGATTAAGGTTGTGAGCAGTGATAAGGGTGTTGAGGAGGCTAAGGCTGAGTTGGGAAGCGCCAACCTGGCCTGCAGGCTTGAGGCGATTGACGCCTTATCCAGGAATAGTAGCTTAAGATCAATAGAAGCCTTAACAAGTGCGCTACTTAGCGACAAGTTCTGGGGTGTTAGGGCTGAGGCCGCTAGGGCATTGGGTAGGTTAGGCGTTAATGATGCGGCCAAGTCTCTTCTGGAGGCGCTTAAAGTTGAGGAGCACCCGAGGGTTAGGCGTGCCATAGTTGAGGCGTTGGGTAACTTTAAGGGTAGTGAGGAGGCGGCTAAGGCACTCTCCTCAATCCTAACTGACGTTAAGGAGAGCTACTACGTTAGGTCCACTGCAGCTGAATCACTGGGCAAGGTAGGCATTAGGGATTATTTCAATGAACTAGTTAAGGCTCTCAACTACCCAAGCCACAACAATGTCATAACACAGGGTGCATTAAGGGGGCTAGCTGAACTAGGCGGTGACGAAGCCGTTGACATAATCTTAAAGTATACTCAACTCGGATACCCAACATTAGTCAGGGCCGCTGCAGCGCAGTCGCTGGGTAGGTTCACCAGTGACAGGAGGGTCTATGAAAGGTTGATTGAGCTGCTTAAGGACCCGTACATTAGGGTTGCCTCAGCGGCGTTAAGCGCCGTGGAGTACTCAATGGACCCGAGATTCCTCGATGTCTTGGACTCCATAGTCTCGGGTAATGCACCAGGCTTCATAGCAGCTGAGTTAAGTGGCAGGTTTAGGAGGTATGCCAGGGATGTTGCGACTAGGATAAGGGAGCACCTGAGCAGGGGTGTTGAGTACCAGAGGTTGAGGGAGGAGTTGGAGCAGGTTAGGGAGGAGCAAAGGAGGTTAATGGACAGGGTGGGGAGGATTGAGTCCAAGGCTTAGCGGCATGCCATTAAATACCTATCGATGTTTTTACCTGATACTCTTAATTTAAGGCTTAGACCCGAGTAAGGTAATGGGCCTAAAGGTTAAGGTTGGGTTGGAGGGGGAAAACGTGGTGATTATGCTGGTGGTGCCGATTAAGGACTATGAACTGGCCCACAGGGGGGCAAGCCTAATTTACAGATGCAGTGGTGTGCAGGTTAAGAACCCATTAGCTAGATACATAGCCGAGTCGTTGAGGTACCTTGAGTCGATTAGGGGCTGCAGGGATACTTAAGGCGACCCTCACCATGAAGCCTAGCCCTTAGCCTCAATTAACCTCTTAAACCTTAAGGCATCGTCAAGCATGTGAACATTGTTGAACATGACGTAGACCACCCGTGAAACCTGGCCTAAAATCAGTCTCCCCAATGAGTCAAGGTCCGAATCGGAGTACCTATACCTGTAGTTAACCTCCCCCTCACCAATGCCGTGCAGCCTGAAGTAAGCCACCTCCCTAGTCACCATTGGACTCCTCCTAAATGGGTCAACCACGTGTATGACGTCAGTACTATTGAATACTCGCATGAGGGAGTTTGGGTCACTGTAGCTGGCCCCCCTTGGCTCCCAGCCAACCCTACCTGGCTCACCTATTGATCTGAAGAACTCAACCACATCCTTGGCACTATCACTGTTAATGACCATTGATGGTGGGGTTTGGAATATGTAGAGGGCTGGGTTAAGGGGCTTGGTTAACCTGAGGAACTCACTCCAGAGCTCAAGGTTCTCCCTAGTTGGCTTAAGTAAACCATAGTTAGTGGTGTTGCCGGTTAACCTAGCCCTCCTAACCCTCCTCCAAGTGGGTGAGTTAGTGCCATGGGTTAACCCTTGGAAGACCTTAACGGTGAAGGCGAATCCACTCGGTGCCTCTTCCCTCAAATGCCTCATCCTATCCTCAGTGGGTAGGTCATAGAAGGTTTCCTGCAACTCCACCACTGGGAATAGCTCATAGTACCTTGACCTAGCCGTTGGGAAGCCGCATGTACCAACCAGGATACTTGCCACATGACTTAGTATAACACTTCCTATTATCCCTTTTCACAATTATCTACATAATCACACCCTCATCTGAAGCATGCAGTAGTAAGCTAATGCGCCTAGTCCTATGTTACTCATTTTAATATTATTAATACTACTTATTATTGTTTAACTGCTAAATTTATTAATAATTATAGATTATCCAAGAACCATGCTAATATTTTAATTTCCCTAAATTTATCCAAGGTGATGGTGTAAACTAAGTTAATAATCATTACCAGCAGGGCAATCGCCAACGAGCCATGACACCCTTGGTAAAGGTAGGTAAATAATAAATGACCTTAAGGACAAACCTCGCCATTAATGGCGGGAAGGAGTCATTGATACAGCGCATCTAATGTTAAGACTCCTACTGTTCATATAATCAATGGGCATGAGCGGAATTATGTAACTGTAGCCAATTAAGGCCGTTGACCCATCTGCGTCTCTTGTCAGCTTAATGTATAGGTTAAGTACTAGACATAGTGGTATTAATAATCATCAGCTTAATAGCAGTGATCTCAAGATATTACTTCGCCAAATTAGTTCATAAAATGAGGCAATCGTATATTATATTTTCTTAGCAGTGTCTTTACCTTAACATCTATGATAATGTTACTTAAGGTAATTTTAACTCAGTTAGTAGCTTCAGGTTAAAAACCTGAAAAGGCTTAGCCTGCATAATTAAAACCTTACTTAGTTGCGTCATTCTTAGTCCTATTCTTAATAATAAATCTCACCACTAGGGCTTCATAATTTTCCTCTTCCTCTACAACACTTCTCGTCATTTTTAATTTCAACACATTCACTGATTACATCAGGTTTCTAGGAAATATACAGTAGTTAATAAAGTAAATATTTGAACATATGGAAGGGGGTTAGGAATAACTACGGGAATTATTTTGAACTGGATGTATGGTTAACCAAGTAATACTTAAAAATCCTTGATAGATACGCTGACGCATGTCTATTAGGGCTCAGGTAATATCCACGATTAACGAGAAGGGTATAGATGAGATGGGGCCTAACGATCTGATCGTCAAGTACCACTCTGTTGATGTTAGAACAAGGTCAAGGCTAATAGTGTACTCCAACCAGAAGGCTGTAGTGAGGGTTCAGGGTCAGGTAACAGGTGTCTTTGATCCAGGTGCACATGATCTTCAAACCCCAGCAAACCCAGTTTCACAATTCTTCGCCAGGTTGCAGTATTCAGGTAACTTACCGTGGGAAGTTGAGGTGCTTTTTGTAAGTACAGCTAGGCATGAGGCTAGGAGTGAGGGTGTTACCCAAACCAAGGAACTTGTGCCAATGAGGTATCAGGTGGCGTACTACTTCACCATATCAGACCCTGTTAAATTCATAAACAGTGTCCAGTTCAGTGAGCTTAAATACACGGTTAACGACTTCGCCGTCTTCCTATCCCCCATTGTTGATCAATCTGTTTCACAGGTACTCAACATGGTATCCCTTAATGAAGTCTACGCCAACTTGCATAAGGTGACTGACGCCGTTACGGCTTCGCTTAGGATGGTCATGGATGAGATGGGTGTTAATTTAATAACATGTAGGATAGTTAGGCTTGAACCTGAGGATGAAACAATGAGGAGGATAATACAGTTCACTGCAATAGGGCTAGACCCAACCACGGCCATTAGGGCTAGGTTGGCTGAGGTGATGGCCCAACGCTCAGACCCAGCGGCGACAAACATGATGTTGGGGGTTCCATACTACCCCATTAACCTAGTTATAGGAGGGGCAGGGGTAATACCTTCAATTCAACAAGTCCCACCAATCCAAAAGCCGGAGGTAAAACCGGAGAGGAAGAGGGAGGAGCGAGAAGAGTATTAGGGCTGGGGATTGCTATAATATTGCTATAATAAAGTATTTTAACGCGAGGGAGCAATTGAACTATGAGCACTAGGAATGTTAGGTATAGTGTGGTGGCTGGGGTAGGTTACTCATTCCTAGTGTCAATACTTACACTGGGTCTTGAAGCCTTAGCCAACATATTTTACCCAACACCACTGGCATTAAGCCCTCTCTGGTCCCTTTACAAGGGGTATTGGATTAGCTTTCTGCTAACCCTAGCCCTCTATGGTCTTCTCATCATATTCACCAGACCCTATAAGTCAGAGTATTTAATGGGATATGCGGGTCTATTAAGGTTGATGCAAAGGATAGTAATATTCACGATAATTGCTTTAGCTGTGTTATCAATGTTCTTCGACATGTATAATGGTCCATTAAGAACTAGGATTGGGCTGTTCATAGTCATTAATGTCATTTCAGGAGTTATAGGTGGATACCTTGGGGTTGTTCTAAGCCACTAGGCTATGGACTACGCATTACCATATGTTTACAAGGGGAAGTTTTCACTGGTGGTTGTGGTTTCCATTAAATCCCTGAAACTCCTGAAATTAGCATCGCTTCCCACTTCGTCGTTATTATTCAGAGGCGAGGATAGGTTTAAAATAGTGATTAAGGCGACTAACCCATGTCAAGCCAGGGTAATGAACCCTCAACACCCATCTCGGAATCACCGCTGACACCACTTGAGAGACTGCAACTAATGGTACCTGGGTTTAGGGGGTATAAGGTTAAGGACTTGATTAGGCAAGATGACTTCTTAGTTAGGAAGGCTGCTGCGCAGATGCTTGAGGAGGCTAGAGGGATAATTGAGTCTAATGAGGCCATCATAGCTCAGAGTAATCCCTTTGATCCACTTATTCAGCAATACGAAGCACTACTCATTGAGCTGAGGAAGTTAATAAGTGAAGTGTATAATGCACCCCTTGGCGATGCGGGTACGCATGATAGGTTTAAGGTTTACCCTGAGGATTTAGAGAGGCTTGTGGAATACGACTTAAAGTTAATAACGATAGCTAAAAATATTTTAGATTCAGCTAAGGCAAGTCACCAGCCCTTAACAATCCTTAGCATGATTGAGGAGGCTAGGATTTATATCAATGAGAGGCAGAAAATCCTGGCCCCAGCTAAACTAAGGACTTAAACAGTAGAATAGAATCTAGGTTGATTACCCCTACCTCTTTACGTATAGCCAGCATGCTACGTGTATGCCTTTCTTGACCTCTATCATTGGTGGCTCCTCCCTACGGCAAATATCCATGGCAAACGGACACCTAGGATGAAACCTACAACCACTAGGCGGGTTAGCCAGGTTCGGGGGTTCACCGCCAACCACTTTCCTCTCACTAAACCTATTCTTAGGGTCTGGGTCTGGTATTGCCTCAATTAGGGCTTGGGTGTATGGGTGATGCGGCTCCTTAATAACATCCCTATAAGGCCCTATCTCGGCCATCTTACCGGCATACATGATCAGTATCTTGTCGCTGAAGTACTTGGCGGTTGAGATGTCGTGGGTGATGTAGGCGAAGGCTATCTTATCCCTTTCCTGAATACTCTTAAGTATCGTCAATATCTCAACCCTGACTGATGCATCAAGCATTGAAACAGGTTCATCAGCCACTATGAAATCGGGCCTAGTCACAATAGCCCTAGCAATGGCGACCCTCTGCCTCTGGCCACCGGATAATTGATGCGGGTATTTGTAGAGGTAATCACTCACCGGGGTTAGTTTAACCTCCTCAAGGGCCCTATGAACCATCTCATCCCTCTCCCTGGGGCTAACACCATTTATTATCAACGGCTCCTCAATTATGAACTTTACGTTGTGGTATGGATTAAGGCTTGAGAACGGGTCTTGAAGAACGATGGAAGTTCTCCTCCTAAACCAAAGCAGTTCACTATCCTTAGCTTGGGTGATATCCCTACCGTCGAAAAGTAACTCACCCCCAGTGGGTTTAAGTAGCCTAAGCAGTGTCCTGCCCAGGGTTGTCTTTCCACTCCCTGACTCACCAACTATTGCTAGGGTTTCACCACGGCCAATGCTAATGCTTACGTCGTCAACCGCCTTAACGTACCTCGGCTTTGAGAACAAACCAGGGCGCACAGCATACCACATCCTTAACCTATGAGCCACCACCAACTGTCCACCATCAACCCACGGCGTATCCGTGAAACTAACCATCAACTCACCACAACATTAGTTAACGTGAAGTAGGGTATTTAAGCATTATAGCCCTTGAAGACATAACTCTTAACAATCTAAGTGCTATGTAATATGACCCCCGTTATGTCTCCTGGTGTCTTCAATGCGAGCCTCCATTGATGATGACAGATGAGTCTCGCCATTTATGGTGGGGTTGTCTCACTCGTAGGGTTTTATGGTGATGGGTTTATAATGGTTGCCTCATTGATAAGACCAATAACCCCGTGGTAGGGGGTGGTAATCGAAACCCTGGGTTAACCTAACCTTAAAAGTGCGGGGAGAGGGTCATCTACTGATTAATTACGTATACCCACAGAAGCCATTAGATGGGGGAACTACCCTGGAGCCACATGAGGATACCAGGTGCTGACGAGCAGTTACTCAGGAAGCCCTTAGTGAAGTACGCTAAGGAGGTGGATGTAGATACTAAGATTCATGCACGATGAGTGATATACTTCTACTATGCAATATCCGTCATATTTAATCTATATTTGTATATATATGTATATATTATGTAAGTTTTCTACCTACGTAAGTTTTATTAAGGTTTTTGTTGTAAGGGGTGTGACCCTGTATGGTTTGGAACGGTGTGCACTTTAACTTAAATACAATAATACCGTGGCCGATAGTACTCCTATGGACGCTACTCTACTTCGCCCTACTAGCCTGGGCATGGAGACCTAAGGAAGGTGGACCCTTCGGTAATTTTAAGACCATAGATTTTGTGTACATAGCCTTAGTGGCGGCATTACTCATCGTCTATAACTTCTTCATTTCACCCCTAATCCCGAAGGTTGGTGCCGTAACCACGTACTTCTACTACCCAATAATTGGTGAGACATTCCTCGTGATGCTCGCTGCCGCCCTCGTTGGTAAGCCCGGTTCGGCTGGGTTAACCATGGTAATATATACCCTTCTCTCCGACATAATACATTACGGTTTTGGTGGCGAGCCCTTCTGGTTCATTTATGAGGTTACTGCCTATGCTGCAATAATTGATTTGTGGTTAATCTATAGGGGTAGGTATTACATGATGCCATTCCAAGGGGTATTCAGTAAGTCTACCGATCCAGGTGTTGGTGAGGGAAGTTCTGTAGATGCTGAGGAGCTTGAGGAGGGGTTAAAGTCCGCTAAGGCATTATTCATAGTTGATGCCTTACTTGGCGGTATAACAATATCAGCAGCCTACCCAGTCTGGTACAGGGGCTTTTGGGCAACCTTTGTGGAGGGTTATACATATACACCGAGCTTCTGGGCAATAACAAGTGTAGCTAGTATTGGTGCAGGGGTTGTCCTTGGGTTAATAGTGGCTCCATTTATTTACTACATAAAGAGGGTTTTGTCATAGGGGGTTTTATGGCTAAGATCATTAAAATCAATAATCTTTCTGTTCGATACTTCGGTTCCAGTAATCCTGTCCTCAGGAACGTTTCCCTCGAAATTGAGGAAGGAGAGTTTGTTCTATTGGTTGGTAGGACTGGTTCTGGGAAATCCACGTTACTAAATGTGATTAATGGTGTTATACCCAACATAATAAGTGCCTCGGTTAGAGGATCAATAAGTGTGGCTGATCGTGATCCAAGAAAGACCCCTGTGCATGAAATGGCCACAATAGTCGGTACGGTATACCAAGTGCCAGAGAGCCAAATATTCTCGCTAATTGTGGATGACGATGTAGCCTTCGGTCTTGAAAATAGGGTTATGGACCCTAATGAGATTAGGCGTAGGGTTGTTGAATCACTGAGTTTGGTCAACCTTGTCCATAAGATGAGACACCCAACCTTCCTCCTCAGTGACGGCGAGAAGCAGAGGTTGGTTATTGCTGGTGTTCTCGCTGTAAAACCAAGGATTCTAGTCCTTGATGAACCAACATCGATGCTGGACTCCTTGGGTGCGGAGAGCATCTTCGGTCTTGTTAAGAAGTTGAATGAGGAAGGATTAACCATTATAATGAGTGAGCATAGGGTGGAGAGAGTTATCGGTATGGTGGATAGGGTTATTGGTCTTAAGGATGGCACGATATACATAGATGATGAGCCACATAGGGCCGTGGCTAAGGAGCTACCAAAGCTTGGTATTGAGGAACCTCAGGTAACCACGTTATATAGGATGATCGATAAGAATGCAGAGTATTACCCAATCTCTGTTGATGAGTTCATGGAATTGGGCGTGGCTAATAGAATTGATGTAGTTGATAAGGTTGATGATGATGTTGGTGAAGATGCGATACTTGTAAGTAACGTGCACTTCACATACCCGGGTGGCGTTCAGGAGGTTTTGAAGGGTGTAAACCTGGCCATTAAGGATGGGGAGGTTGTGAGTGTAATCGGTCCCAATGGATCGGGTAAATCAACACTAATGTATTTACTAGCGGGTATCTACAAACCAAGCAGTGGTTCCATAAAAATCCTTGGTTATGACTCAACAAGACTCGTTGGTAGGGATAGGGCTAGGTTAGTTGGTTATGTATTTCAGGATCCAGACCAAATGCTCCTATCAAGCACTGTTAAGGGCGAGCTTGAATTTACGCTGAAGCTTGCGGGTATTCGTGGGAGGGAGGCTGAGGAGAGAGTGAAAAGGATAAGTGGTTACCTTGGTATTAATGATCTACTAGGCCAAAGCCCGCATAAGTTATCTGTTGGTCAGAGAAGGCTGGTGAGTGTTGCCTCGGTCCTTGTGGCTGAGCCACGCATATTAATCTTTGATGAGCTAACTAGAGGCCTCGATAATGAGACCAGTACATCATTAATGGACTTACTCCTGACAATTAAGGAGGAGAGGGGTATGATACTCATAATGGTGACGCACAACATGAGGCAGGTTGGTGAGTATAGCGATAGGGTCTTTGTAATGTATGATGGCAATGTGGTATTTAGTGGGACGCCGGAGATTGTTTTTGAGGAGTCACATAGGCATCCTGAGTGGGGGATATCGCCACCACAGGTTTTTGAGGTTACACGTAGGATTAATAAGCCCACAGCAAGTATTAGGAGGGTGAGGGTTCATGCAGCCTAGCCCAATAATTGGGCAGGTGCTCTATAACCCTATCGTTAATTGGACAATAACCCTAATAATGCTGCTTTACGGACCTGCCCTCGTTATCTACCTAATATTCAGGTTAATAGGTTTCCAGGGCTATATGTCGTTGTTTAGGTTCATAGAAGGTAAATCGGTAATATATAGGTTAGATCCTAGGGTCAAGATCCTATTATCGATAGTGATCACCACGGTTGCCGCAATAACGATTTGGTGGATTTCGGCAATAATTTTTATTGCTGTCATGGCATTATACTCATTATTAAGTAACATTAGGGAGAAGCTCAGGATAGCTGTACCACTTATCTTAGCCTCATTCATAGGAACCGCTTGGACAGAATCCATGTTCACACCATACTCATACCTACAGATCATATTTCACCATGTAACCTTCCTCTACGTGCTTCCACGATCCCTAGCAATCTTCGGTGTTACCCAGGGTAGTGGTTCCTTCTATGTTCCATACCTGGGTTATGTAAATAATCCAGTGGGTATTACCTGGGAGGGCATTATCTATGGTCTCCAGATAACCTTCAGGGCCGTGGCAGCAATAGCCTCTGGTTTACTGCTAATATTCAGCACACCACCCTCAGACATACTCAGATCTCTCGAGAAGAGCGGTTTACCCATTGAACTTGGTTTCACATTATTACTTGCCGTAAGTTCTGTACCAAAGGTTCTCGAGAACTCCATGGTTGTACTCAACTCCCTAAAGGCTAGGGGTGTTGATTTTAGACCAAGGAGTAGGAATCCCATAACGTTCATTAGGGAATCGTTATTCATAATAAGGGTGGTTATCATGGCCCTCATTGGTATCGTAACACTAACACTTAGGGATGCCAGGCAAATAGCTATTGCAGCCGACTTAAGGGCCTTTAGGGCGTTTAGGAAGAGGACGTATTATAAGGACATTAGAATGACTAGAATGGACTACGTAATACTAGCATTCCTAATAGCCCTATTGATTGCGGGCATCTACATATCTGGGTTGCCGGGCATGGGGGCTGTGCCCTACAACCCATAGGTTAGGTGCTCATGATTACCCGGCCTGCTCCAGTAATGTCTAGGCGCGAGACCACTACATAGACTGATTATGAAGAATAGCATCTATAGCCAGGTCTTGGGTAGGGGGCGTTGGAGTTGGCTAGGGTCGTGAGGCTGTGTCTAGGGGGCTTGGGGTTTCTAATTGTTGCGCCATCGATTACTGAGCCTAGCTAGCGGGGCTAGTGTTGCTTAAGCATGAGTAATGTTTATATATTCAGTACAATGCATATTAAGTTAAAATGTATGTTGATAGTTACTGCGTATTAGACGGATTAGTGAGGATATCTATTTTATTAAGTAGGAGCGGTGAGTACGTTTACTGGGTTGATGAGCCTAAGTTAAGCGATTCCGAAGAGGAGTTGATTGCGAGGATTAGGAGTGAACTTAATAGGTCGTTAAGCCTTAGGAGTATCCCATCCATTGATAACTATAGTAATGTTAAGAAGTACGTGAGGGAGAATGCTGAGTCCTTACTTAGGCGTTATATCCAAGATACTGACTCTGAATCCCTTAATAAGGTGATGTACTACGTCTTAAGGGATACCGTTGGGTTTGGCCCACTGGAGCCCCTCATCAATGATCCAAGGGTCGAGGATGTGCATGTCAATGGCCCTGGTAGAAGCGTCTTCGTTTGGCATAATAAGTACGGCCACATTAAAACCAACATAATTATTAAGGGTGAGGAGCTCGATAGGCTAGTAACCCTACTATCCCAGAGAATAAGGAGGAATCCCAGCTCAGCTAACCCGATACTGGAGGGGTTACTAATACCTGAGAACTTTAGGGTTGAACTGCTGCTGAGGGATGTATCGTCAATGGGCCCCACCTTAACCATCAGGAAGTTCAGGGAGATGCCGTTAACGGTGATAGACATGATTAAGCTAGGTACCTTAAGTAGTGAACTGGCCGCCTACCTATGGCTTATGCTTGATTACGGCAGGAGCATGCTGATAATAGGGCCCACTGGGGCTGGTAAGACAACCCTACTGAACGCACTCCTCTTCCTCATTAGGAATGGGCGTAGGATAATAACCATAGAGGATGCCAGGGAACTATACCTACTGCACGACCACTGGGTCCCCTTAGTCTCAAGGACTTCGGAAATCCCAGGAGTCGCCAATGTTGACCTTTACGACTTGGTTAAGGTCTCCATGAGGCTTAGGCCAGATTACATAGTCGTGGGTGAGTTGAGGGGTGAGGAGGCGTACGTGTTCTTCCAAGGGTTGGCTAGTGGGCATACGGGCTTATCAACACTACACGCCAGCACCGCTGAATTAGCCTTCAGGAGGCTCATATCTAAGCCCATGGAAATACCCCCAACCCTACTGGCATCGCTGGGCGTTGTTATTCAGATAAACATAGTAACCACGAGTAGGGATGAAATTGTTAGGAGGGTTGTCAGGGTTGAGGAGGTTGTCGATGTGCAGGAGGATAGACCAGTCCTGAACAGGGTTTTTGAGTGGAGGAGGGATGAGGATGAGGTAGTTAAGGTTAACGAATCAATGCTAATTAATAGGGTAATTGAGGAGTACGCTTTACCAATGGAGAAGGTTAAGGCTGAGTTGGATAGGAGGAAGAGGTTCATTGAGCTTATGGTTAAGAACAACGCCGCAAGTCCAAGCGCCGTCTTCGAGCTAATAAACAAGTATCACACGGACCCTGAATCAGCCTTTAAGGCCATGGAGGGTTCTAGTGGATAAATATGGCTATCGCAAATGCCATTAAGGCGCTTAATAGGTGGATCAATGACTACTTCGAGCGCATCAGCATGATGACCGGTTATGCTGTGCAGCCCAGCTTCATTAAATCCACCATCCTATCAATGATTGGGTTATCATTAGTGTCACTGGTGCTAGCTTTATTAAGCATTAGGTTAATGCCTAAGTTAACAATACTCTTCGCCCTAATTGAAATAATCTCACTGCTTATGATAGCCATGCTGGGCATTTACCTAGTGGTTAAGGTAAGGTCAAGGGCTGGGAAGTTTGAAAAAGCCATTGTGACAATACTACTGACCACAATACCCCTACTCGCCAGTGGTGAACCACTGGTTAACGTCATTAATCAGCTAACAATGGTTAGGATGGATCCTGAGGTTGTGGGTGAGTTTAGGAGGATAGTTGCTGAGGTTTACGGCGGCTTCGATATTGTTAATGCGATTAGGAGGAGCATTAATAGGGTACCTTCAAGGACGTACAGCGACGTTATGAGCATAATAACTGAGTCGTACGGCATCAGCAGCAACATAGCTGATATACTAATGCTTAAATTGGATTCAATAATCAGGAGGGAGCAGTCAACCTTTAAGTCAAAGGTGCAGACACTATCACTAATGATGGAGATATACCTAGTTTCAGTTCAACTACTCCCACTACTACTCATAATACTAGCCATTTCACTATCGCCCCTTGGTTCATTCCCAATAAACCCAACAGCATTAATATTACTACTTTTCCTAGTTTACATGCCAATCACAGGTATGGTATTCTACGTGGCGATGAGTGGGCTTACTGATTAGGCTTAATTCAGGCCCCAACCAGCAGAACACTAAATCGAGGGAAATATGTGCTGGCATGGATGGTAAAGCATAAATACTTGACCTAAGCGCTATTGCCCATGGCCTACTGGGGTGTGTTAGCGGCGTTACTGTTCCTGGTATTCATAGGACTTGTCGTGGATGGTTTAGTGTTGCTCATCAGAAGGATAATCAAGGTTAGGTTAACGAACCCGGTTAAGGTCATGAGGTTCGAGGCTGGTAATGTACCTGTTGGGCCTGTGAGGAGTATATTACCTATGCAGTACGTGGGCTTCCTATTAATGTTCCTCTCAGTGGAACCAGTCACAGCACTCCTATTATCATTATCAATAGGCTTCACAGGTTTCAGCCTAGGCTATGTACTACTCTTCATAGTATTCCTAGTTACCTACTCACCGTTAATATACGTGGCCTATAGTGACATTAAGTACATGGCCTACGAGGCTCCTCGTAAGGTTATTTTAAACAGAAGAGCCGAATAGTAATTTTTAAAAATATAACAAGTTCAACAGTTCGTGAGGAATTATGGGTGATACGGGTGTCAATACGTTGAAGATAACGTTAAAGTCCATTGGGATAGACATTAAGCTGCTCCCTGACTCATGGGCCAGCTGGGGCACCAAGTTCTCCATATGGCCAACCCACCTAGTCACGGCCTGCTGTGGTGTTGAGTTTGCCCATACGTCAGCCCCTGGTTATGATGCGGAGAGGTGGGGGTTCCTACCCATATTCGGCCCGAGACAAACTAACGCGATAGTAATTGAGGGTACCGTGACCAGGAAGATGGCTAAGGTGGTTAAGGTGGCCTATGAGCAGATGCCTTACCCAAAGTTCGTCATAGCCATGGGCTCCTGCGCAATGGAGGGTGGCGTCTTCTGGAACTCATACCACGTCGTTAAGGTTAGCGATATTATACCTGTCGATGCCTGGGTCATGGGTTGCCCGCCAACCCCTGAGGCTGTTATTAGGGCCATTAGGATGGTTCAAGATAAAATTGAGGGTAAGGAGGTTAAGCCGAACATTAGGCCTAGTCAATTCGACCTAACAAAGCTTAAACCAGATAAACCCCAAAGGCCCCCGAACCCGCCACATAGGATTGAATTTGAGCTTATCAAGGATATTAATGTCTGTAAGCCGATGCCTAATGTTAAGTGGGAGTTAGGCCAAAAGTTGATGGATGGGTTTAAATCAACCCTGGGTAATGGTATTAAGAATGCTGTGGTTAGGAATGTCAATGACCTATGCATAATGCTTGACGGCGCGAGTAGGCTTAAGGAGGCTGTGGAGTCAGCCTTTAAACTGGGCTTTGACCACGTCAAGTCCATAAACGTCATAGACCTCATTAACGCTGGCGTCTTTAGGATGGAGTACGTACTTGGCTCATACATGAATAAGGAGCTCATGCCAGTGCTATTGACCATATACTTCGATGTGCCTAGAGATGAGGCTAAGGTGCCATCGATAATTGACCTATACCCTGGTGCTGATTACCAGGAGAGGGAACTCTACGACCTATTTGGCGTGTGGTTTGAGGGTAACCCATGGATGGGCAGCAACTTCCTGCTAGACCCAGATACACCAGTTAAGTACCCGCTTAGGAAGGAGTACAGGATACCGTCACTAAAGGGTGTTGTGGTTGAGAGGTGATGGTGATGAGCGAGCGTGAAGTCTCCATAAACGTACCCGTGGAGTTACCCACTGAGGTTAAGTCACTTTTCCTACCAATCCCTAAGAACATGGTTGAGGAGGTCTACAGGTCAGACGAGTACCTAGTCCTCATCGGCCCAGCCCACCCAGGCAGCGGCCACATGAGGATAATCCTGAGACTGAAGGGCGACTACATAGTTGAGGCCATCCCTGACCCAGGCTACGTACATAGGTCTGTGGAGAAGCTGGCCGAAACAAGGCTATTTGTCCATAATATACCGCTCGTGGAGCGTCCAACAATAGCTGAATCATCCATAATGGATCACGGCTACGTTAGGGCAATAGAGGAGTTGGGTCAATTAGACGTCCCACCCAGGGCGCAGTACCTGAGGGTCATAATGGATGAGTTGAGTAGGATAGGTGACCACCTTTACGATGCAGGCCTTTTAGCTGTCTTCCTCGGCCACTCCACGGGTTACATGTGGGGTTTTGGGCTTAGGGAATTCATAATCGAGGCCCTAGCCAGGATGACGGGGGCTAGGATAACCGTATCCTTCGTTATACCAAGCGGTGTGAGGTGGGATGTACACCCAGACACCTTAAGGTACATATACAACATGACCTTCTTCATAGAGAAGAAGATCGATGAGTTGGGGACCATATTCACTAAGAACCCCGTCACCGTGAGCAGGATGAAGGGTGTAGGCGTGTTAACCAAGGATGAGTGCATAAGGTTCGGCGCCGTTGGCCCATTCCTAAGGGCATGCGGTGTTGAGTATGATAACAGGAAGGTTAGGCCCTACGCAGTCTACGATCAACTGGAGTGGGAGGTTCCAGTGGCCGATGAGGGTGACGCATACTCAAGGTTCCTCGTTAGGGTTGAGGAGATTAGGCAAAGCCTAAACATAATAAGGCAGGCCGTGAAGAACATACCCGAGGGGCCTGTGATAGGCAGTAAGTTAATGACCAGGGTACCGCCGAAGGAGAGGGAGAGGGTGGCTAAGGATATTAGGAATTACCTCTTCAGGCTCCTAATAGGCCTAACGCTACCTGAGGGTGAGGCAACAACGTTAACCGAGGCGGCGAGGGGTACATTGCTCTACTCCCTGGTCAGTGATGGAAAGTCTAATGTGCCTTATAGGCTCAGGATGATTACCCCATCCTGGTACAACCTAAGGCCATTCATGGAGAGCCTGAAGGGCTATAGGTTAATGGACCTACCCGCAATATATGGGTCATGGGGCTACTTCCCACCTGAGGCTGATAGGTAACGATTAAACTTTAAAAAGACCAATAACCGGCATCCCTATGACCATTGAAAGGACACTCGTGATAGTTAAACCTGATGGAGTTAAGAGGGGGTTGATTGGGGAGGTTATTTCAAGGCTTGAGAGGGTTGGATTGAAAATAGTGGCTATTAAGATGGTTTGGGCTAGTAGGGAGCAGATTGAGGGCTTCTACCCAAGTAACCCTGATTGGTTTAAGAGCGTGGGTAATAAGACCCTGGGTAGCTATAGGGAGATGGGCATTGACCCTAAGGCTGAATTGGGTACAGATGACCCGGTGGAGATTGGTAGGCTTGTTAAGAAGTGGCTGGTGGACTACATGACAGAGTCCCCAATAGTGCTAATGGTGGTTGAGGGTAATCATGCCGTTGAGGTGGTTAGGAAGCTGGTTGGTAGCACATTACCTTATAAAGCTGAGCCGGGTACTATAAGGGGTGACTACTCGGTGGATAGCCCAGACTTGGCTAATAGGGAGAAGAGGGCCATAAGGAACATTGTGCATGCCAGTGATAGCCCTGAGGAGGCCAGGAGGGAAATAGGGTACTGGTTTAGGGAAAATGAAATATACGAATATTGAGTAGGCCCTGTATGACCCCCTCCTCGCCCTTAAGGGCGGGGTTTCCTCGGGGGTCTTGGAGGTTACCCCCTTTGATGGGGGCTGCTGAATACCCTAACAGAGCTGGGTTAATAAACCTGGCGCATAAGACCCCACGTAGTGGGGCGACCCCGCCCAAGGGCGAGGTTTGTTGTTAATTATCAACGTTACCTATGTCCAAAGACAGGCTTAGGCTTATACGGCTCCTCAAGGTACTTAATCTCATCGTCAGTTAGCTTAATCTCCAATGCACCAACAGCCTCCTCAACATGCTCAGGCTTGGTGGTTCCTATTATAGGCGCCGTGACGCCCTTATGCAGTAGCCAGGCGTAGGCTATTTGTGTTGGTGTGGCGCCCTTATTCTTAGCCACCTCAATAACTCTCCTAAGTATCTCAGCGTTTTCAGGGGGCTCGACGTAGATCCTATAGTCACCTGTACCTGGCCTAACCCTGGTCTCTGTTTCAGGGACGACTATCTTACCATCCTTATAGTACTTACCGCTTAATATGCCGGCCGCCGTCGGGCTCCAGGGTATTATACCTATGCCGTGTGCCTTACAGAAGGGTATCATCTCCCGCTCCTCCTCTCTGTAAAGCAGGTTGTACACGTTCTGCATGCTGATGAACTTCTCGTAACTCTTCATCTCAGCTATGAATATAGCCTTGGCGAATTGCCACGTCCACATGCTCGAGGCTCCAATGTATCTAACCAGGCCTTGGTGAACTAAGTCGGTTAATGCGGATAGGGTCTCCTCAATGGGTGTTTCATAGTCCCACCTATGAATCTGGTATAGGTCTATGTAATCAGTCTTAAGTCTCCTCAACGATTCACGGGCCTGCCACATAATATGCTTACGGGACAAGCCACGGTCATTTGGCCCATTCCCCATTTGACCATAGACCTTGGTGGCTATCACCACGTCCTCCCTCATACCCTTAACCAACTCACCCACAATCTCCTCGCTCCTCCCCCTTGAGTAAACATTGGCTGTGTCTATGCAGTTTATGCCTAGGTCCCATGCCTTCTTCCAAACCTTCACGGCCCCATCAAGTTCAACCATCCATGGTGCGGTATTGCCGAACTGCATGGCGCCGAGGCATATTCTTGAGATTTTCAAACCGGAGTTACCCAGGTTAACGTATTCCATAACCCGTCGCTCAGCTCGCAGTACCTACTTTTTAAACGTTGAGGATATGGTTATTTAGCTGTGAAATTAACGGTGGTGAATCATCAATGTGAGTCAATGCTTAAAAACCTTTAATCAAACATTTAAGACACATGAGGCGCATAACGACCAGGAGCCAACTGGCATTACCATTAGCAATCGTCATCCTAATTTCACTAAGCGCAATCACCATGGCTAGTAATGCGGTTATTTGGTCTGTTCAGGTCCCTTACCTCGGCTCAAATGGCCTATCCCATGACTTCACTTACTTTAAGGCAATTAAGGAGCTTGGGTACAACACAGTTTTCCTAACCATTCCCTGGGGTTCGGTTGAGAATGGACCTAATGAGTATGACTTTAAGGTGCTTGACACCTACATGAACTACACCAGGGCACTTGGCCTCAACGTAATCCTGGTGTTCTTCTACTCCGTATGACCCCCTTCCCGCCTTGGGGAGGCGGGGTTTTCACTGTGGGGGTCTCGATTGTTTCCCCCTCCATGGGGGTTAATGGTTTTACACCGTTAGTGGTGACTATGTAACTCAATATTTTACTTGGTATTGGTACTTCATAGCCTACTCTTTTTGCGATGTTCCTCGCAGCGTTTAAGTCGGCATTGATTTTAATCCCGGTTAATTCGCATACGTATAATCCACGCTTAACTCTACCGTTTTCATGGTTTATATTGCATATGGAGCATTGCCTACTAGTACCGTATTCATTAACCACGTTGAGCTTAATCCCATACTCTTGCAGTACGTCATTGAGCCAATTAATGATTTTGCTGAACCACCAAACATTGGTGTTATACTCATTGCCGTTGCTTTTGTTCACCATGTATGGGTAGCCAACGAACACCTCGTTAATGCCCATCTGCCACAGTGCCTTAGCCAGGAACCTAATTGCCGTGCGGTAGTAGTGTCTTAGCCTTTCGTGTTGCTTGTATTCAGCGTGTAGGTAGTATGCGTGGTACTTGTGCCATGCATTGAAGCCACGATTCCTCAGCCAGTCTCTTACTGCCTGGTAAGTGCCTACTTCCCTCTTCCAGTAATAGTACTCCGCCTTAATTGATGAGCCCTTGATTAAAATCGCAGTGTCGCTGTGGTTGAAAACCACGGCAAACAAGTTGTTTAAGCCAATGTCGATAAACGCCTTATTACTACCCTTGGGCTTCTCAATCTGTATCTTCTCATGGATGCCCTTCACGTAACCCCTCGGGTTACTCCTAGCAGGCTTCTCACCAACACTAACCGGCACATATGCAAACCACCTATTGTCCTCATACTTAATTGTGAGCATACCTTGCTTGCCAGCCCACTTAACCCTACCAGCGTACCTAACCCTCAAACCCCAATCCTTAAGCACCAAGTAACCCTCCCCACCGTTGGTGGGCTCTAGGTAGTACCTATCGTTCCTCACCAAGATCCTTAGCTCCCTCCTGCCTAGTAACCTATCCTTCCAGAAGCCAGGTGGTGAAGGTTTACCCATGAATTTAGGTAGTTTGCCTTGCTTGTAAAGCCTAGACAACTTAAAGAAGGAATTCCACGCTTGGTTATTCAGTTGAATAACAACTCCAGCATTCACACTAAGCACCACATTGTACTTGTAGTAGAATTCATGCCCAGTTCCTTTGAAATCCACCTTACCACTTGTCCTAAATTGCACTAGCCTAGCGTAATTCAGTTCATTCCATAATTTGGCAGCAGCATCAGCAATTCTCCGCAATTTCTTCTCCTGGGCACCGTTTGGCAACAACCTAAGCCTAACCGTGCGTACGTTTCCATCCTTCTGTTTAGGAGAAGAGGAGGAGGGAGTGCCTGGGTTGGTGAAAAGGGTGGGGTATCGCCCCACCGGCTCATCCAAAAAGCCCAAACCCCCTCTCGGAGGCACCAACCCAGACACCAGGAAAAGCCAGGCAAAGGAGGAATTAAAGGATAACCAGAAATAAACATACCAACCAATAGACTAAAACTTTAAACAAACTCTAAGAAGCAACACCACCCCTAGAAGGGGTGAGACTTAACATGGATGTCGCCGCCTGCATTGGCGTGGTGGAACATGACGGATAGGCATTATTACTTTGATTTCATTAAAACCGTGGTTAGCAGGTATGTTAATTACTCAAACTTCCTAGGTGTACTAATTGACTATGGGTGGCTTGATGATGACTGGGGCCCTGGGGTAGGAGGCTTACCCACTGGTTACGCCAAGAGTGATGTAGCAATGTTTAGGTTATATCTGAATAGGACGTATGGCGGTAACATTACTGCGCTTAACCTGCAGTGGCACACGGCATACAGGAGCTTTAACGATGTAACACCATCATTACCCTTCATGGGTAATTGGCCCTACTTCCAGTTATTCAGGGTCTGGAGTATTAATGAAACCTACAGTGAGTTATTCGGCACGATTAGGAGTATCATAGGACCCGATAGGATACTCCTGTTCTACTGGGGTGGCTCAATTGATGACATATATGGTCTTCAAATGCCTGAATTATACTTCCAACTAGCGAGGAAATATAACGTAACCATAGTACTTGACGACGCTGACCACACCAAGTTCGCAATCTTCTTCAGTAACCTAGCCAGTGTCTATGGAGTTCATTTAATGATGGAATGGACACCTGTACCCAGCACCAGTGCGTACTACGGCAGGTATGTATCCCACATAATGCTCGGTTACCCATGGCTCATGGGTGGTGATTACTACGTATTTATCAGGAGTTTAGGTTGGTTTTGGCCAACAACCCAGTTAAACGCCATGGCGGCTGAGGTATATAGGCTAATTAACGGTAGCCATCCAAAGACCAGTGTAGCCGTACTCTACGTAACAATGTATGGTGAAACATACAACCAGTGGAAGCACCTTGAGGATGAGACTTACTTAATATCAACAGGCCTAGTTAAGGTTGGTGATGAATATGCATACTACCCGTACAACATAGTAACCACTGATGAACTAGAGCTAGGCCTAGTTAACCTATCGAGGTACAGGTACTTAATCCTTATGGTTCCTGAATCATACATACCAAGTGGGGTCATGAGCATTATCAATAAGTGGAGGAGCAGTGGCGGCGTTCTGATAGCGATAGATTTATTAATTCCAGTTTTGCATGGGTGTTTGGTGCTCGGGGTGGTGCCCCCGAGAGGGGGTTTGGGCTTTTTGGATGAGCCGGTGGGGCGATACCCCACTATTTCCACCACCCCGAGACGAACCATTAACCCCCAAAGAGGGGGTAACGCCCGAGACCCCCGGCGTGAAAACCCGCCCAAAAGGCGGGGAGGGGGTCATACCCTACGACTCATCCTGGTTAACCACCGGTTTGGGCGCAGTGTTGCCGAATATTGAGGAACCTGTCTTAACCACAAATGCCTCAGTTGAGGTGTTCCCAATAGTAAACGCCAATTCAGCCTACATATCCTTTAACGACTATGGCAATCCGATTAATGCGCTTCACGTTAATGTTAATTTAACGGCCCTTGGGTTACCTAATGGCACCTACGCCATCATTAACCTCAATGGTGGTGACTTGCTTAACATAACAAGTGACGGCATGGCCTCATTTAACCTAGGTTTCTACTACACTCAGGGTGCAGTATTAGTCGGCATAATACCCATTAAGCCAATGCACCTACTGGTTAACTTAACTAGTATAAAAGCAACCTACGGCTATAATGGTGGCGTTTTTAAAGTAAGCCTAAGTGGTATGTTGATACCGCGCCTAAGCGGCTGTAGCGCATTAGCGTTAATGCACACTAACCTGACGGAATTTGGAGCCTCATTCACCAGTGATGGGTTGGTTTATGAGTCAATAGGGGCTGGTGAGGCTAGGATTAAGGACGGCTACTTCACTGTTAACTTAACGCTCCCACTTTACCAACTCATGTTCAATAGCTACACGTTGGTGCTAAACCTATATACAATGTGTAATGGGTTGATTGTGAGTGGGGAGTCCTACCAATTATCCGTTAACTTAACCTTCGCCATGTCTACCTACGGCTCAGTGCCATCAGTAACTGGGGTAAGTGTAACCAGTATGGCGCCTATATTCACCGTTAGCCCACCATCAACCACAACAACGGTTAGCACCACTACAACCACCGTTACCTCAACAATCACCTTAATCACAACTATGGTGAAAGTAAGTACATTAACAACAACCTTAACATCGACAGTTGTAAGGTACGTATTAACTAAACAAACCACTGCAGCTCTAATAATCGGGGTTATTGTCCTGGTAATAGTGCTAGTGGTAATCTTGGGTAATGTATTTAGGCGGAGACCAGACCTGCCGCAGCCATGAGGTAACCCTAATTAAAATTACGTTGAGTGTTATTCAATAAGATAGAACCTTATTCTCAAGTTCCTGCAACTCCCTAAGTGAATACTCAACGCTCTTATTGTTGGGTAGCCTCCTTATTATTATGAATGGGAGCAGGCCTCTCTTCAACTCCTCAGTGGCTATGGCCACGGGGTCTGATGTACCCAATTCCTTGGGGTTAACTAGGGGTGGTGCACCATCCATTAGCTGCCTTGTCCTTACTGCAATTATCTTGGCAAGCTCATACTTAGTTAATCGGGGTGGGTAAGGTAATTTACCGTCCCTGATCAATGAATATAACTCATCTATTGTTGACATGTCCGTTCCCAATAAATATATCCCCTTATAAACTTAACTACAACATAACCCTAATTGGAGACTCCATCCTTTAGGGTGGTGAGGTGTTCTATTGCCCAGTACAGTGGGATATCGTCCTTATCATCCATGAAGCTGCAGTTTGTGCATCTCATGATAAAGCAGACGGCAAGCCTCGTCCTTTATGGTTAGGTTGCCTTACTGCGTGAGTCTCATGGCGGTGGATTTATGAAGCCTAGTTGAAGTATCTAGCAGTCTCAGAGAAAGCAAGGTAACTCAAAAGCCGCCAGCTAACCTAAAGCTAAACTGTAAATGTGGCTGTTTCGGTTTTCTTGGTCATTTGTGGCGCTTATTTTCGTTGATGACTAATCCCTGTTAAATTTATTAAAGTATAGTCTTAGCACTTTTATTGGTTACCCTGGGTTTCCGAGATCCGTAGTGGCTGGGAACCCCCGGCGACAGGGCGTTGCGATGAGGGAGCCCAGGGAGGCCGACCGAGAAGACTGTGGAGACAACAAGCCCCCACCACCTCCAGAGAGACGGTAAGTATTAAAGGGGGTTATAGCCTTCATTTTGTGGAGGATTTACGAAGATGCGTATTACTGGACATGGTTAGGATGCTTAATGGGTCATGCAGTATAGATAAGCTGGCGCTCTTAATGTACATGGTGGATAAGCTAAGCGGCTACTTCATATTCAACTGGAGCATCGAGGATTACATGCCAATCAGCCAAGACTTCCTGGACACCATCGAGAACCTGAGGAGGGGTGGTTACCTGGATGTTAACAATGGGAGGGTGACTATAACCACCCTCCCATTTGATGTATCAACCTGTGGCAATAACTGGCTTTACAGCAGGTTGATTAGCTATGTTAGTGAGGTAGTGAGTAGGTATAGAGATAAGGATGTGCATGAGCTATTGAGCGAAGTCGCAGACACCGTGATTTAGCGGCCGCACAATCCCATTTACACCACCTTAGCGGTGTACCCTGAATTTTAAGGTGCATTCCAATGGTGGTTAATGTGTGGTGGCTAAGAAACACTTAAAACCAGTCACCTGCCATCGCTACCTGATGGGTAAGGTTAGGCCAGCTTACATAAAGAGGGTTGGAAGGGCGCTAATGGAGCAGTACCCGGATAGGTTTAGTGATGATTTTGAGCATAATAAGCAGATAGTGGGGCAGCTGGTTGAGGGGGCTTCTAAGAGGGTGAGGAATAGGATAGCGGGCTACATAACGTCACAGGTCAAGAGACTTAAGGAGACTAGTGAGGAAGGTGAGGAAAGTGTAAAAACCAGTGAGGAGGGTGGTTCCTGATGGTTCTACAGAAGGGTGACTATATACTACTGGACTACACCATTCAGACGAAGGATGATGGTAAGGTGATTGAGACAACTATTGAGGAGAAGGCTAAGGAGGCCAATATCTACGACCCCAACCAAACCTACGGACCAAGGCTAATAGTGCTTGGTGAGACAAAAATCTTCGAACCCCTGGAGGAGGCGCTGCTCAAGAGCGATGAAGGGTCTGAGGTAACTGTGGAGGTGCCACCTGAGAAGGCCTTTGGGGTTAGGGACCAGGGCAAGGTTAAGGTGGTTTCGATTAGGGAATTCTACAGGGCTGGTAAGTTGCCTAGGGTTGGCGATATAGTGGAGTACAATAACCAGAGGGCTAGGGTTGTGTCCGTATCCAGCGGCAGAGTTGTACTAGACTTCAACCACCCACTGGCTGGGAGGACCATAATTGTCAACGCTAAGGTTGTTAAGAGACTTGTAAGTGATGATGATAAGATTAGGGAGATTGTTAGGCAGTACTTACCCAGGCTGGACGCCAGCAAGATCGAGGCTAAGCACGAGAACGGCCAAATAACCATTAAACTACCCCCCGAGGTCCTATTCATAGAGGGAATCGGGACCATTAAGTTCAGGGTAGCTGAGGAACTGGCGCAAAGGTTCTCCGACGCCAAGAAGATAATTTACGTGGAGGAGCTTGAGGTTTCAAGGGAGGAACAGCAGGCAACCCAAGCGCAACCCCAACAAGCCCAAGCAACACCCCAGGCGCAGCAGGTGGAGGGTCAAGCTCAGGCTCAAGGTGGTTCAGGTGGACAGGGCTAGTAATCAACGTGGAGTCTTAACAACGGGTACAACAACAGTTGGCATTGTGACTAAGGAGGGGGTTGTGTTAGCGACTGATAGGAGGGTTACGGCTGGTTATTACATAGCCCACAGGAAGGGTAAGAAGATTTGGAAGATTGACAACCACGTGGCTGCAACCATGAGCGGCGCCGTTGCAGATGTCCAAATGATACTTAATGAACTAACCCACTTAGCCATGGACTACAAGATAAACCACCAAACCCCAATACCAATTAGAACCCTCGCCAACTATGCCTCAGTCATCATGTTTTACAGTAGGCCAATGATATACATAGCGCACATGATAATAGGTGGCGTGGATGGAGAGGAGGGGCCAGTCCTATACGCCGTTGACTGGTACGGTAGCTTCACCAGGGAGGATAGGTTCATGTCAACTGGTAGCGGTTCCCCAACAGCCTTTGGCGTACTTGAAGATGGGTATAGGGATGACATAACACTTAATGATGCCGTTAAGCTAGCCATTAGGGCCGTGAAGGCTGCAATGCTCCATGACCCAGGCAGTGGTGAAGGGGTAGATGTAATTACCATAACTAAGGAATCCGGCTACAGCGAAGTCCAGGTTTAAGGCAAGATTTAATAAATATAATTACCTCATGCAGCATTCATGATGGTGAACTAATCGCATACATATAGACCCCAGGAGCTAAATTTAATATTAAGCATCCATAAGGTTGTGGGGAAGGGGTGAGAAACCCTAGTGGCCACTTCATCAATATGCTTACTTAACTCCCTATTAGTGTAGTTTAGGAAGAAGGCGTGGTTCAGGGGTATGCCAAGCACACTCAAGGCCCCATTAGCTTCGGCAATCCATATTGTTACTTAAAAATCACGTACACTCTGCATTGAAGGCATATTCATTGCCCATGCCTGTAAAAGCTTATTAACAGGTTCATTAATGTACACGGGTATAGCCATGACCGAGGATTACAGGGCACCCATAGTGGTGGTTGTGGGGCACGTGGATGTAGGAAAGACACTACTGCTAGATAAGATTAGGAACACCATGGTGGCCTATAGGGAGCCGGGCATGATAACACAGCACATTGGCCTATCCTACCTACCATGGCCATCCATTGAGAAGTATGCGGCACCACTGATTGAGAGGTATAGGCTTAAGGGTAAGGTTTGGGTTAAGGGCTTCCTAATGGTTGATACCCCAGGGCATGCGGCATTCTCAAACCTTAGGCGTAGAGGGGGATCAGTGGCTGACTTGGCTATACTCGTGATTGACTTAACAAGGGGTTTCGAGGAACAGACATATGAAAGCCTAGTCCTACTTAAAAGCAGGAACATACCATTCGTGGTGGCCGCTAATAAAGTTGACAGGATATACGGGTGGAAGCCAATCCCCAACGCGTCCATACTGGACTCGTATAAGGCCCAGGGTGAGGATGTACAAGGTAGGCTTGAGGATGCCTTAGTCAGGATAATTGAGGAGTTCAATAGGCAGGGTTTTGAGGCTGAGAGGTTTGACAGGGTTAGTGACTTTAATAGGCAAGTACCCATAGTACCCACCAGTGCAGTCACCGGGGAAGGCATCCCGGACCTGTTAGTCCTAATGGCTGGGTTAACCCAGAGGCTCGTTAAGGATAGGTTAAGGGTTAGTTATGGGCCTGGTAAGGGTGTCGCCATGGAGGTTAAGGAGGAGAAGGGGCTAGGCACAACCATGGACATGGTACTGTACGACGGCGTAGTTAAGAGGGGTGATACCCTAGTGGCCATGGGCCTAAACGGACCTGTGCTAACTAAGGTCAGGCTGATGGTAATGCCCAAGCCCCTTGACGAGATGAGGGACCCGGAGGACAGGTACATGCACGTTGATGAGGTTAAGGCAGCGGCAGGCGTTAAGATAGTTGCTGATGGCTTAGAGGAGGTTGTCCCAGGGTCACCGGTCTACGTAGTCTACGGCGACCCCAAGCCCTACATTGATGAGGTTGTGAAGGATGCAGCATCCATTAGGATTGAGACTGATCAGGTCGGTGTTGTGGCTAAGGCGGATACGCTAGGTACCCTTGAGGCCATGGTGCTTTACCTAAGGTCACAGGGCATACCAGTCAGGAAGGCTGACATCGGCTCAGTCACAAGGAGGGATGTTATCGACGCATCGGTGGTTAAGAGGAAAAACCCACTATACGGTGTAATCCTAGCCTTCAACGTCAAGGTCCCTAAGGAGGTTGAGGATGAGGCTAAGGTTCAGTTAGTCACAATATTCCAAAACAACATACTATATAGACTCGTTGAGGAGTTCACTAAGTGGTTTAATGAGGAGAAGAGTAGGTTCATTGAAAGTGAACTAAGCAAGTACATACGGCCAGGCAAAGTGACGATAATACCGGGCTATGTATTTAGAAGGAGTAACCCAGCCATAGTCGGTGTGGAGGTTCTCGGCGGCTTAATTAAACCTGGGTACAGGCTGGTTAAGGCAAATGGGAGGGAGGTTGGGGTTATAATGCAGATCCAGGATAGGGGTAAGCCAATCCAAGTGGCTAAGAAGGGCATGAGCGTGGCAATATCCATAGAGGGTAACGTAATGGTTGGCAGACACATTAAGGAGGGTGAGGTGCTCTACGTTAACGTCCCTGTTGAGCACGCAGCCAAATTGATAATGCAGTATAAGGATTACTTAAGCAGCGACGAGATTGAGGTTCTTGAGGAGTTCATGAAGCTTAGAAGCTCCTGGAAAACTAGTCAATAAGCCCCTCCTCCCTAAGCCTATTAATTATGAACCTTTGAACACCCCAAGGATCCTTAACATCCCATAGCCTAACACCGTAACCACCACCCATTATCAAGACCTGCGAGTGGCTCCTTAACGTTGTCACCAATATGACTGATCCACACTTAAATAACCTAGCCAATGGCCCCTGTGAGACGTACACGTCCTCAATTTCCCAATACCTCAATTTAATACCACCCCTGATTGGGGCTTTAACCTCAACACCATCATTAGTGATGATGTATACATGTAACCACTTGTAAGCCGCGTATATGAACACCATTAACCAGTAAATTGCCGTAAATATTATAAGCGCTTCAACTTTACTTAAGTCAAGGAAGGGTAGAAGAATGAGTAACGGTACCCAAGCCTTAATGATGGTCTTAGAAACCACGGGCCTAAGGTTAAACCCATCACTTTGGGTTGGGTGGGGACTACCTTTAATACTCATCGTGCTCGCCCTTAAGAAGAATAAGGCTTACTATTATTTATCATCTCTTAGCGTATAGCCAGCATGCTACGTGTATGCCTTTCTTGACCTCTATCATTGGTGGCTCCTCCCTACGGCAAATATCCATGGCAAACGGACACCTAGGATGAAACCTACAACCACTAGGCGGGTTAATTAAACTACCAACCTCACCTGTCGGCGGCTTTAGGTCTCTCTTACCCACATCAGGTACTGACTCTATGAGGGCCCGGGTGTATGGGTGATTAGGCTCCTTTAACACTTGGCCGGTCTCCCCGGACTCAACTATCTTACCCATGTACATGACCATGATCTTGTCACTGAGGTACCTGGCCACGGCTATGTTATGGGTTATCAACAAGTACGTTAACTTATGCCTAACCTGAAGCTCGGCGAGTAGGTTAAGCACCTGCGATTGGGTGGATACATCCAGGGCTGAGGTTGGCTCATCAAGCACAATGAAGTCTGGGTTACTTATTATAGCCCTAGCCACAGCAACCCTCTGCCTCTGCCCACCACTCAAGTCGCTTGGCCTCCTCTCAGCCAGTGAGTGCTCAAGCCCAACCTCATCCATTATCTCATAAACCATTTCATTAACCTTAGCCCTATTAACACCCCTAGTCACCAGCGGCTCCGCTATAATGTCCCTAACCTTCATCCTGGGGTCTAGGCTTGAATACGGGTCCTGGAAGACCATTTGAACCCTACTCCTAAACCTCCTAAGTGCACCACCTTTAAGTGACGTTACGTTAATGCCATCAAAGATTATCTTACCTGCGGTGGGCTTTTCAAGGGTTGTCAGTAACCTACCTAGGGTTGTCTTACCACTGCCACTCTCACCCACCAGTGCAGTCGTTAATGACCTATCTATGGTTATGTTGACGTTATCAACAGCCCTAACGTAAACGGGCCTCTCCCTAAATAACCTTTCTAATAAGCCATACTTCTTGGCAAGGAACCACTTAGTCAACCCCTCAGTCCTAATCAGCACGTCAGGCATATAGGTGACACCTCACCCTTCTATCATCAACAACCTTAAGTTGAGGGGGCACTTTAATGCACGTATCGGTGGCATACGGGCACCTTGGGTGGAACCTGCAGCCACTGGGTGGGTTAATTAGGCTCGGCACTGATCCACCTACCATGGGTAACTTACCCTCGTACTTACTTATCCTTGGTATGCTATTCAAAAGCCCCTGAGTGTATGGGTGATACGGCTTAGTAACCACATTCTCCATTTTACCCTCCTCAACTATTTGACCGGCATACATAACCATTATCCTATCCCCTATCACTGAGGCGACGGCTAAGTCATGGGTTATGAAGATTATTGATAAACCGTACTCACTCTTAAGGTCCTTAAGCAGTTTAAGTATCTGGGCTTGAACGGTTACGTCAAGAGCTGATGTTGGTTCATCAGCGATGTAAAGCTTTGGCCTCATTAATAGGCCCATGGCTATCATGACCCTTTGAATCTGGCCCCCACTCAACTGATGGGGGTACCTCTCGATGATGACCTCGGGGTCGGGTATCCTAACAATCCTTAACGCATCCACCACCTCCTTCAAGGCCCTACCCTCATCAAATGATCCCTCGCTCCTAAGCATCCTTACCCTAACGGCCTCCATTAACTGATCCTTTATTTTATACACTGGGTTAAGGCTATTAGCAGGCTCCTGGAAAACCATGAAAATCCCAGTACCCCTAATCGCCCTAAGCCTACCTTGATCAAGCTTAATTAAGTTTAAACCGTCAAAAATAACGTCACCCTTAACATACCTGGCGTTGGGTGGGAGCAGCCTACTTATGGCTAGGGCTAACGTCGACTTACCTGAACCACTCTCACCAACCACCGCAATGGACTCTCCCCTGTCTAGGGAGAAGGAGACATCGTCAAGGGCCTTAACAACCCCAAGGAGCGTCCTGTATATTACGCTTAAGCCCTTAACCTCTAATAAGGCCACTTAAGCCGACGCATAAAGCCTATTAAAAACTTTACTCCAATAATTTCATTGTAATAAAACTTAAAAACGCAATACCAATTACCGTTGCCTATGGTCTCAAGTAGAGTAAATGGGAGTCTGGGGGTGTCTAGGGGTGTTTTGGCTGCTGTGGTTGTGGCTGTTGTGATTGTTGCTGTGGCTGGTGGTTTGGTTGGTTACTACGTTACCCACCCACCAACCAAGACAGTGACTGTTACTACATCAACTGCTA
>Ga0081529_127363_pt1 | contig 30645 bp, 29 predicted proteins | sample EchGeymetagenome_FD_71012 | JGI IMG/M metagenome (GOLD analysis project Ga0081529, IMG submission 71012) | Ferrous microbial mat and aquatic microbial communities from Echinus Geyser, Yellowstone National Park, USA - transect B T=78-80 C v2... ...
CTTGTTCTTACACTTTTTTATCCAAAAGGCTATGCTAATTACGCTTTGGAAAACGGAATCATAGAGCTGAACCAAGATTATTCGGAATATGAGAAAAATTTAAACGATGGATGGGATTTCGAGATTAAAACCAATTTAGGCTATGTAAAATTGAAGGCTTTATCATTATCAAAAGAGAGCTCAAAGGAAAGCCTCGACCTTTTCAAGGGGGAGAAAGTCAGTGGCCGGCTGAGCTTAAATTAGCTAAAGACATCCTGCTAAATAAAACTGTTATATAACATTAGGTTATTCATTAATTACCTTTTTGCTAACTATACTATTTTACTGGTATATAGGCGGATCCATTTTTGAAGAATGTTATTCTGGCAAGTTGTTTTTAGCAGCTTAAGCTTAATTTATTGATTCAGTGGGCAAATTTCTTCATGTCTATACTCTACCATCTTTGAAAAGTTAGCAATATATAAACTCGCCCTGATGCTGGCCATAAAGACAGGATCATAAGAACCTGTAAGATTCCACTTATTATGAAATGGAAAAATACTTTTGTCTGAAATATGATCACCAAATTTCTCGAATTCTCGATCAAAAGATTATCTGAGAATTAGGTTAGGTAAAAGCATTAGATAAAAACGTTTTGGAAGAATTAAAATTGAATTTTAAAAAATTCTGCTATTTTTTCCTTCCTTAGATCTACTGGGAAATGCTAGGAAGAACTAGGAAGAAGAATTTTCAAAAAATTAGGGTAAAATTCAAAGTTGCTACACTATTATCCTTAATATTAAAGATAAATAAGGATAATACGATGAGTAAAAAGCAAGAATACATAAAGCAATGGATAAAGTCGCATCCTCAGATCAGGATATATTTAAGTAAAGAAGAATATGAAACATTCAAAAAATTGCTAATAAGAACATACTTATTATAAAGAGGTCATAAAGCAAGCAATTCAAGCTATGAAAAATGAAGAAAAACAGAAAAAACCTAGAGGAACACCTTCAGTGGATCCTACTGTATCTAAAGTTAACAAAATTACAACTGAATTAGCTTCTGAAATGGCTAAAAAGCTAACGAAGAAACTAATGAAGCATTTGCATTAGGAAAGAAGTTTATGGATAAAATAAAAGAATTGGCAAAGGCAAGACATAAGACGTCAGAAGAATTTTTGAAAACTGCAATTGAATTCTATGATATGTGGAGTCCATTGATTGGAGTATTGAAGGAATTACATTCGAAAATATGACTAAGGAATTAGTTAAGGCAGAAGTAATAAAGATCATTAACGATATACGTGAGATTTTGTCAAAAGACCCTAACGCTATAAAGGTTGTAAAATACGAATATAGGTTATTATAGATAGTATTTCTTGGCCGGCCTTAAGAAAAGGAATTCAGGTATTCTAGGATTTTTAAAGCTGCTTTTTAGCTGGAGGTCATAAGAACTTTAATCGGCCAAGGAATATTTGCCTGGCCCTCGACAAGGAGACTTGCGACCAGGCCTGGATCCTGCATGTCAAGCGTCAGGTCCGGAGAGAGGACTCTCCTACAGACCGGGAGGCCGGGGCATAGTTTTCTGGCCGCCTAAAAAAAAGAATCACCAATTTTTGGACCGGCAAGCGGTTCCTTTTTAAGGAATTTATTCCCTTGGCCCAATCAGGACTGATAAGGCTCTTTCAATTTCTTCAAAGAACTTCATTAGCCTGTGTTTTCTTTTGATTTTTTATCTGCACAGATATGAAATAGCTCTGATAAGGCTTCATCAGTAAGGCCATATTTAAGAATAACTTCCTGAGGAGTATATCTAAGGATTCTATGCTTGCGGCCTAGAGTTTTGTATGGCTCATCCATCCATCGATGAATATGAGGAAATTCTCTGCCTATGAATAATTTATCAATGTATCCATGAATCTTGTGCTTAGGCATGGGATTATTTTCTCATATGAGAATAATAAACATGAGGCCGGCCATAGGAGTAAGATTTCATCTTAGCAGGATCCTATTTTTAGATAATATTATTTGGCTATATGTCCTCGCTAATATGTATAATATCACCAACATATACAACATATTTATCTTTTTTATCATTAGATATGATCACTAAACCACCATTCTCATCTAGATCATAGGCCTTCCCAAACACATATCCTTCTGACGTTTTTACGGTAACTTTCTTATTTAATGTGGACATCACTTTTTTGGCTATATTAACGATCTGCTTCTTGTTATCTGACTTTATCATATCTTCAAATATTAAAAAGTTCTCTAGAATAGACTTAAGCAATGTAGATCTTGGTTGTTTATTTCCTAGTATCTCTTTTAAGGAGCACGCGCTGTCTCTTAACTCATTTGGTATATCATTATTCGCATTGATCCCTATTCCAGCCACAATATATTTAACTTTGTTACCTTCAATATTACCCTCGATTAAAGCACCTCCAATCTTCTTGTTACTAAACATTATATCGTTAGGCCATTTCATACCCATTTCTAAGCCATATAAGCTCTTTATACCATAGATGACAGATAATCCCATGACCAAGTTCATTATTGTCAGATCCTTTACTGTATAATTTCTCAGTATGATTGAGAACCAAAGCCCACCCTGTGGACTAACCCATATCCTCCCCTGTCTACCTCTTCCCTTCAGCTGTTCCTCTGCAACGATAACCGTGTACTCTTGAACACCAGCCTGAGCCATGGCAACACCGATATCCTGGGTTGATGAGCATTTTTCAAGATAGTGAAATCTGAAAGTTCTTCTCCTTATCTTCCATGTCTTTTCATGTAAAAGCGCTAAGTCTCTATCGATAATTAGCATGTATCCTCTCTTCTTGTCCATTAAAATAGGGTATCCTTTTCCTATAAGGCTCCTAACAACCCTACTTACTGTCATCTTTGAAATACCAGCTATACTAGCAAGATAAGCACTACTTACGTAACTATCCGCTTTATTAAGCAATTCTTCTAGAACCTTCTTCTCCATCTCTGATTTATTAACCATTTTTATAGGAGATGACAAGGCTCTGGTATCTTGATAAGAGAGCCTCCTGAGTATATATATTTAAATATGAAGCATAATAGGCAGATCCTTTCAATATATTTACCGACATATTTACACTCCTGAATAAACCAGTCTTTTCATCTCTCGTATAAGCATAGTTTATTTGATATATGTCATTGATGTTTTTTAATACTTGTAATATTACGAAATAGTTCCTCAAGGTTATAGAAATTATTAAAGCTATAGTTGGTTGTTTGGGAGCTAACCAGATAATTATGTCAATTATCCTGATATATTGAGAGACGATAATTGAGGATAAAGTTAGAGAACATACTCTTAAGAAGTTTATTACTATGAATTCTATGTCAATTATTCCCAAAAATAATTGAAGTGCTAGACCTGTAGCAATAAACATAGAGTAAGTTAAAAATATAAGTATAATAGCTTTTACAGCTTTTATCGTTTCAGTAATAAACATGAATATGATTTCTACACAAATAAGTATTATAAGCAATATATAATTTACAAGAAATATATATATAGATATTAACATTAACAGGGTAATAGCTGACCATGGTTTTAAGTAATTCCTTCTAACACGCGGAGTAAAAACCTCAGCTAGGATTCCTAAAAGATATCCTAGAAATCTCTGGATCTGCATAAATACTCATTCCTCATAACATAACTACTTATCACTGCTTAATTCTAGAATCTGTGAACAGATGCTGAAATCTTGCTTTATAGCTTTACTATGTGAGGCTAGAACTATTATTGATCCTTGCTTACTTAGATTTTCTATGACTTTTTTCATTAGATATCTTGATTTTAGATCGAAACCTAAATACGGTTCGTCTATTAAGAGTATATCTGGATGCGATAAGAATGCAAGTAGTAGGGCTAATCTCCTCGATTCCCCCGTAGATAAGCTATATGGATTTCTTAGAAGATGCCGTTCTAACATGAAATATCTAGCAAATATATCATAATCTACATCCCTATTACAGAAGGAAAACCTTTTGATTTCTTCCAACACACTAGAGCCAATATACCATTTAACAGGAACCTGTGGTATGTAAAAAATTCTTCCTTTTATATCCAGCATACCTTGTGAAGGCTTGATTATTTTTGCTAATAGTTTCATGAGTGTTGTTTTTCCTGATCCATTAGGTCCTAATACACATATTATATCACCGGCAGATGCATTAATAGATACATCTTTTATAATCCATCTATCATTAGTCTTATAGCAAAGACGTTCAGCCTTTAAACGTGTTTCTCTTTCCTTTATTAAGGCACGTTCATTAATACATGACTTGTACATATCATTTAGGTAACCTATATCCATACTATCTGTTGGGTTAGAAACTATATTAGAGTCCCTGAACCTATCCAGATCCACAATCTTATCCGCTAAATTTAACACGAAAGGATCATGATCAGCTATGATAATCGATAATTTAAGTTCCTTTGCAAGTTGTTTTGTAAGACGGAGGAACTCTTCCAAGAGTTCTAAATCCAGATATGATGATGGTTCATCAAATACTACAAACCTCGTATTATAAGTTATAGAAGTTATAGCTAAGAGTCTATACATTTCGCCGGCTGATAAACTTGTGATCAATTTTCCCCTTAGGTCATTTATCATAGAAGAATAGAGACTTACTATTTTCTTATTAGACAAAATGAGCTCTTCATCAACACTAGATCCAATAAAGAATGCATATGGCTCCTGTGGTATATAACTAATCATGCCTTTTTCAAGAGCTTCTAGCGGGGTTAACCCAGCTAGTTTAATATATCCATCTATACTTATTGTTTCCTTATATAGCGTCTGAGCAATGCCGGTCAGCACCTTTAACAGCGTAGTTTTTCCACTACCAACACTTCCTGTTATCAGAACTACAGGAGTTTCTTTCACTTCTACATCAAGATTCAATCTGCTAATTATAAAATTCCCAGCGATCGATATTGTGAGATTCTTAATGACGATCGACATTGTAGATCATGCTTTCATAAATACTATCTCTATCACCTTACAAGAATTCCAAGAGATCTTAAGGATCTAGCAATTACATGGCAGATGCTAATTGCCAGTAATGAGCCAAGAATTACGTCTTTTGGAATAAATATTAACACAGAAGCTGTGAACACTATTAATAGTCTAGCGGCATCTCCACTAACGCCGGTTTTAGTTCCGAAAATCCATTCGAATACGCTTTTAGACCACTCAAATAAACCGCTACCTGGTACTGAATAATATAGAAATACAATAAAACCAAGGACATAAATAATTGCAAGAGGAGGTATTGATAATATAGTAAGGAATACATAGTCCTTCCTCGATACATTATCTAACGATTTTCCTATCTTCTTCAGATAGCGATCTACAAAAAGCGAGTACAGAGGTGAGGCCAAAATAAAGCCGGCTAAATACCCTCCGGTATATCCCAAAACCACTCCAAGGCCTCCTCTCAGCCCAGATGCTATTGGTATCCCTAGAGAGATAAGTAATACGTAAAGTCCTTGACTCAAAGCTGCATATTTAGGCCGCAATAAAAGCCCTCCCATAAAAACTGCAGTCGTTTGCATTGTGTAAGGAACGGGGCCTACTGAGAATCTTAGCTGTGCAAATATAGCCTCAAGGGATATAATCATCGAAGTATTCGTAATATCCCATAGCTCTTTATACTTTTTAAATCTTGTTACTTCCATGTTGCACTAGTTATACACTTATGAATTGATATATAAGCTTTACTATAATATTCAATGGAATCTTTGTAACATTATACGTTGTTTATCTCTATATTTTCCGCTAGGTTGTGTAAAGTTTAGTAGAAATTAACGAGCATTTTAGCTGATTACTGTATCAAAATCAAAAAGCTTATATACTTAAAATGTATTGTTAAAATTAATGGGGTGAACAATAAATGGCATTACCGTTAGAATTAGTGATATTGGTATCCATCGTAATTCTAGCACTTCCCATTGGTGTAGTCTTACTAGTAAGGAAGATAGGATTTGTCAGAACCCTAGATGATTTTCTCATAGCAAAACATGTAACGCCTATGCCTTTAATTGCTGCTAGCGTCACAGCGCTATATATATGGGGATCTTCTATAATAGGTTCTGCGGAAGGAGCTTACGATTTTGGTATTAGTGGTACTTGGATCTACCCCCTATATTCGGTGGGGCTATGGGTGTTTGGAATATGGGCTTATAGGCTAAGAGCTTTGATTCCATATGCTGTAACATACATAGAATGGTTTACATTGAGATTTCGATTTAAACCTCTCCATATGCTGGTCTTATTATATGCATTGGCTACTAGTCTCTTTGGAGCTATGGCTCAAACAACGGCTGCCGGCTTCACATATGTTGGCGTTACTCTTGGATTGCCAAATGCATATCAGATCGGAGTTATATTGGTAACAATCCTCGCAGTTATATATGTTTTTACAGTAGGTCTTTGGGGATCTTTAATAGCAACATGGATTAAAGCAAATATGACGATGATTCTCCATGTGCTGACCGCTTTGGTTCTCTGGTTAGTAATAGGTGGTCCAGGCACTGTTATAAATGTAATTAATGAATCTTCGAATAACATAAATGCTGATTTCTTTAATCTTTTGAATCCATCAGCTTTAATTTTATATCTACCAAGTGTGCTGGCATGGGCGCTCTTCTCATTACCTATGCAACAGGATTATTGGCAAATAGCTTTATCAGCAGATAGCAGTAAATCTGCCTCTAGAGGATTTCTAAATGCTGGTATATGGTGGTTTTTCATGCCGTTCCTAGCATCATCGTTGGGGTTCGCTTACTATATATTTCAAATAGCTGGAAAAGTGCCAAAGGTAGCTGTAGGTACAGAGGCTTATCCCACATTGATTGGACTTTATGCACCATTATGGGTTAATGTGGTATTTCTCTTGGCCATCATAGCTATAGCGATAGGAACTATAGGGCAGGCCCTATTAGCTATGGGTACCGTAATATCTCAGGAGATTTACAAGAAATATATAAATAAGAATCCCTCAGAAAGAGATATACTACGCGTAACTAGAATAGGTATACTTATAGCAGCCATAGTGTTAGCAGCATCAACAATTATGCCTATCTCAACACTCATTCTATTACTTTTTATGCCTCTATACATGGCTCCTTTGGTTGGTGGTTTCATGTTAAGTATGTGGAAAGGATGGGTAAGAGCTGAACCAACATTCGTAGGAGGCATAGTAGGCCTTGTTGTAGGCACATATATGTTCGTAGTTCAAGGCCTTTGGGGGCCTTCAATGATAGTAGCATTCTTACTGGGTATTGGAATTACAGTATTAGGAAGCTTGATAAAGAGAGATAATTTCGATTTCAAAAAGATTGAATATTTAAGAGCTAAGAGGGATGTTCATGGTTGATTTAACAGTTATCGAAATATGGCTCTGGATCGAAATAATAGCATCCGTAATAGTCATTATAGGCTATGTGTTATGGAATATACCTACTGTGATACTAGTTCTTAAGCGTATATATAGACAGTACTATACTAGAAAGTCTCCAGGTGGAAAAGGGGATAAAAGTGAATGATAATATTATGGATCTACGCGTAGGTATAGATGTTGGAGGAACATTCACAGATATCATAGTATATGATCCAGCTAAACAGAATTTTATATATTATAAAACCTTTACTACACCAGCAGATCCGTCTATAGGCATCATGAATGCACTCATAGAATCTGCTACAGAAATAAGCAAAATAAAGTTACTTATCGTAAGTACAACTATAGTTACAAACGCTATTGTTACAGGAAATCTACCTGAAGGTGCACTGATAACTACTAAAGGGTTTAGGGACGTGTTAGAGATTAGGCGAGGTACCAGAGAAGATATATGGGATCACTATAAAGATGTTGCACCGCCTCCTATAAAGAGGAGAAATAGATTTGAAGTAAATGAAAGGGTAAATTATGGCGGTAAAGTAGTTGAACCTATTAATTTAAATAATGTTAAAAGGATAATAAGCATTGTTAAAAAGAGAGGCATTAAGTCCATAGCTGTAGTTTTATATCAATTCATACATGAATCCTCTGCACGAGGAACTAACAAAAAAAGTAATAGAAGAAGAATATCCAGAAGCTTTTGTAACAGTCTCATATGAAGTAAATCCAGAGATATTTGAATTTGAAAGAACATCTACAACAGTTCTAAATGCACTATCTATGCCTATTGTTAAAAACTTTGTAGATGCGTTATTAGATAAACTTTACACTAGAAGTTTCAAGGGCTCCCTTTTAATGTTTCACTCAGGTGGAGGTACCATGACCCCAGAAACCAGTATTAAATATGCAATAAGGCTCGCAGGGGCTGGGCCTGCTGCTGGGGTAATAGGTGCTAAATACATATGTGAACATGTGGGATATAAAAATATAATAACATTAGATTCAGGAGGTACCACAGCATTAGTATCCCTGATCTCTGATGGTAGAGTTCGGATGAAAAAAGAATGGTGGATTACTTTTGGATATCCTATTAGGTTCCCAGCTCCAGATGTTGTAACTATTGGTGCTGCAGGAGGAAGTGTTGCTTGGATTGACGAAGCTGGTTCTCTAAGGGTTGGTCCAATAAGTATGGGAGCAGATCCAGGGCCGGCATGTTATGGAAGAGGTGGAAACGAACCAACAGTAACAGATGCAAATGTTATGCTTAGAAGGATATCAAAAGAAAACTTCTTAGGAGGGAGGATGACTATATATCCAGAATTATCGGAAAAAGCTATAGCTGAGAAAATAGCTAAAAAGCTTGGAATAAGCGTTGTAGAAGCTGCGGAGGGCATAGTAAACGTAGCTGCTACAAACATGGCAAATGCCGTGAGACTTGTTTCTATTGCTCGAGGGTATGATCCCAGAGAATTTGTTATGATAGCCTTTGGAGGTTCTGGGCCTTTACATGCTCCATTAATAGCAAAAGATCTTGGAATTCCTGAAGTATTGATTCCTAGATGGCCAGGAATTGTCTCGGCTCTCGGTGCATTAATTAGCGATGTGAGACACGATATTATGAAAACATATATAAGGGTTCTTGACGAAGATGTGGCAGAAGATCTAGAACAACAATACGAAGATCTAGAATTACGCATGATCGAATTATTGCATAGAGAAGGCTTTGACGAAAGTAGCATTTTTGTTCAACGAGAAGCTGATATGAGGTATGTAGGACAATGGCGCAGTCTTACGATTAGTATGCCTAAACCTATAGATCGTAGTAGCATCTTTGAGGCTATTGAAAAATTCCATATAGAACATGAGAGAGAATACAACTATAGCGATAGATCTCAGAGGATCGAGCTTTATGCTATAAGGGTTATTGGTGTAGGTTTTATTAAAAAGATTAAACTGCCGAAAATAGAGAAGATGGAGGGAAGCATTGAATATGCAAGGAAAGGATATAGGGAGGTCTATTATCTTGGTTCGTATATAAAGTTCGATATATATGATAGAGAAAAATTGAAAGCAGAAGCATCTATAGAAGGTCCGGCTATTATAGAACAAATGGACTCAACAGTCTTGATACCCCCTAGTGCAGTAGCTATTGTAGACGAATATGGAAACCTCTTAGTGAGGATGAGATAATGGCTTCAAGAGAGAATATATATGAAGTATATGAAGTTGATAAAATAAAATTGGATCCCATAACATTTGAGGTGCTGAAAAACTCATTCATTACATTGGTAGATATGATGGCAGAACATATATTAAGAACTTGCTATTCATTTGTTATATATAATAGAGATTTTAGTTGTGCTTTAAATGACGCAATGGGCGATACTGTAATGCAGGGGTCTTAAGATATAGCTGTACATGTTGGAACGCTTCATTATACAGCAAAGGCTGTACTGGAATATTTTAAAGATGATCTTTATCCTGGAGATGTGATCGCTATAAATGATCCTTACTTAGGTGGTACTCATTTTCCTGATGTAAGGATTATGAGACCTATATTCTACGAAGGACGCGTAATTGCTATAACACAAACAAATGGCCATTGGGCAGATGTAGGAGGACCCACACCTGGATCTTTTAATGTTTTAGCAAAGGAACACTATGCAGAGGGATTAAGAATTCCACCAGTGAAAATATATGAGAAAGGTAAGTTTAGATACGACCTTGCTAATTTAATAGCTAGCAATATGAGGGTGCCGCAAGAAAGAATTGGGGATATGAAAGCACAAGCAGCGGCTACCAAGGTGGGTGAAGATCATTTATTACACCTAATAAATAAGTATGGAATAAAACTAGTTCTCGCAGCCTTTAATGAATCTATGAATTATGTGGAGAGACTTCTGAGAAATAGAGTCTATAAACTGCCTATGGGGGAATGGAGTACTGAAGACTATATAGATTACGATCCAGGAAAGGATTACGATAAACCTATAAAAGTGAAAGTTACGATGAAATTAAATAAAAAAGAGATATCCTATGACTTAACAGGAACCGATCCATATGTCACAACTTTCTTAAATGCTTCATATGCGACTTCTTATTCTGCACTTATAGCAGGAACTAAGTTATTCTTTCCTGATATACCTCTTAATTCAGGTTTCTATAGAGTTGTTAAGGCAGAGATCCCACCAAATACAGTAGCTAATGCTCCATGGCCCTTACCAGTGACTGGTTTTTGCTCAGGAGCGTATGAGAAGATCATAAATAACGTCATAGAAATATGGTCAGAAATCATACCTCGAAGAGCAATGGCGTGTTCATTTAATCTGGAATATCTACTAGTTGGAGGATGGGATAAGAGACCCGGCTTTGAAAGACACTTTATGTGGTATGACTGGATGGTTGGAGGATATGGAGGTAGAGATGGGATCGATGGTGCTAATGCGTCAGCGCCATTATTTGGTATGGGGCTTACCGTTCAGCCATTAGAAGGTCAAGAAAGATTAAATCCCGTGCTAACTACTAAACATGAAATAATAACAGATTCAGGAGGTCCAGGAAAGTTCAGAGGAGGATGTGGTGTAGAAAAAGGCGGCATTCTTCTTGAATCAGAGAGAGTTGTGATGTCGTATATGGCTGATAGAGAGAATAGTTTCATGGGGCATAAAGGGAGGTTTACCATCAATACCTCAAGGTGTTACACTTATTAAGAAAGATGGAAGAGTGATTCATTTGGGATGTTATTTCTCAGGTATAGAAATAGAACCAGGGGATATCTTTACAAGACCATCTGCAGGTGGCGGGGGATATAGGGATCCTCTAGAGAGAGAACCGGAAAAAGTTCTTGAAGACGTAATAGATGGTTATGTAAGTATTGAGCGAGCCAAGAAAGATTATGGCGTTGTAATACGTGTCATGGATGAAGAACTGGGATTGTATGAAATAGACTATGAAGAGACTAGGAAACTAAGAGAATTTATTCGAAGCAATAGAATTGGATGGTTAGATGAAGATCCAGAAAAAGTAAAAGAGATGCTATTGAGAGGTGAATTAGATTATTTAGATGTTATAAGAAGATATGGTGTAATAATTGATAAAAGAACAGGAAAAGTTCTATATAATACAACTAAAGTCTACAGGGAATTATTAAAGATAAGAGCAGCAGAATATTGGAAATAAACCTAACTAAATATAAGCACTTTCATTTTTAGAATAAATGTAGTTTTGATAAAAAATATTTAAACTATAAACTTAGGTATCGATTCCAAGACCGTTGTTATGTTAAGTTTCCTAGATCTTAAGTTTTAACATAATGCTTCAAGAAGTTATTTATATTATCTTCCTTATTCATTATTCTCAGTAGTAAGAAATATAGGATGAAACCAGAATCTAGACTATACCTGAATAGATAGGGGACCTATAAACTGCCCCGGGGTAGTCTCTGCTCTCCAGGGTGGAAAGGAAGTCAGAAATCCACCCATGAATCTACAAGTTCTTTAGGTCTCAGCTTTCAGCATTTCGCAGTCTATTCAGCAGGGGGTTTTCAAGGAAACGATGTAGAACATGCTAAATTGTATAGCTCTAGGTAAAGTTGTAAGAGTTCTATATCACAAGATTTACATCTGTCAACTGGGGGTAGAGGGGTGGCCAGAGACCCTCCTTATATCCCTAGGATCTTTAACGACCTCTTCTTAATGTTTAGCTTCCCTATAACGCTTCTATCTCCTTCAAAACCGCATCTTGAGCATTCTGATGCCGTCCCGTTGGGGTCCACCTTCACGTGGAGAACCCCATGTTTCTCAGCATGCCAATCGATCCACCTCCTTATTCTTGTGTAGCCCATAATGTTCAGCCTTATCTTGTGACTCTTGTTCTTGACTTTCTCAGAGAATTTACCAGCCCCGTGAGAACCTCCCTAGCAACTGCGTGTACAAGTTTCTTGGCCAGCAACACTATTTCAATAGATGATTTCCTAGCCCAGTCCTCAAGAATGTTCTTAGCCTTTCTGTGATAGGATCTTATTCTTGTCAGGATTCCTTTTCTTCTCCAGGCAGGATGTCTTGAAGAGGAGTATTTCTTCTGAAGGCTTTCAGCAAGGAGTTTCCATTTATGGGCCTTATCAACAGCTGTGCATTTCTCATCATTTATCTCGTGATCTCCATATCTTCATCTATTTAACATCAATAGCAACAACATCCTTGGGCCGGTATGGTTTGGATTTAGGGTTCTTCTTGGGGACCCGCAGGATCATCTTCCCCTCTCTATAGACAAGCATAGCCTCTCTATTCTCGTATCGGTCATACCTCCCATTCCACTTGACGATATTGAATTCAACCCCACCTATGATCCCGCATGTCTGTTTTTGATCTCCCATTCCTGTCCTAGTTGTAGGAGCATTGGTAGCTTCCTAACCCTAGGCTTCCTACCCCTCTTGGGTCGTTCCTCCAAGCCTTGGCATTAGCAAGAGCATCCTTATAGCAGTCAATAGCAACCCTAGATGGAAGCCGAACCAATCCCTCAGCTCTCTGTACAGAGCATCGAGAACTTCCTTAATGTTACTAGGATTTAGGTTCAGGATCTTGTTCTTAGCGTAGTTTTAGGCTACATTGTATCTCCTGAGGAGTTCTACAACTTCAGGCTAGGGACCAAACCCCACAGCTATTGAAAGGGTTAGCAACTCTTAACACTAGAAGCCATAAAACCCTCCAGCTGTTGTAAATGGAATTCTAGATGCTCTATCACGTATAGGGATAAAATATATAGATATGCCTATAACATCAGAAAAGATCTATAATGCTATAAAGATTTATCCAAAAAATAATGATTAAACTATCTTTGTTAAGTAGAAAAATTTTTATTTATATCATTGCTTGGTTCAATTAAAGCTAATACAGTATTTACATCGACTTCATCCCATTCCTTTACATATATCTCTTTTATAATCCCATTAGTCTCTGAAATCACAGGTATCTCTGTCTTCATTACATTTAATATAACCATTACTTCACCTTTTTTTATTTTTTGACCTGGCTTTACTGCAACTCTAGCTATGAGTCCTGGAAGAGGTGAAACAACTTTTGTTACGGCTTTTTTCATATACCACACGTCTTTCATAAATGTATTAATATTAAATTTGGCCTTTATTTAAGTTTTTTGCTGATTGCTTCTATGATGAATGATACAATGTTTAAGTATTTGGTAATAAATATTTATAAGAGATATAGCAAAATAATATTGGGATGTAAATATGACATTAAGAATAGATATAAATGTCGATACAGGCGAAGGCTTTGGAAGATATAGAATAATTGATGATGAAGAAGTGATTAAATATGCTACGACTATTAACCTCGCTACCGGTTTTCATGCAGGAGACCCAGTTATAATGTGGACAACCGTTAAAATAGCAAAGAAATATAACTTAGCTGTAGGCGCACATCCGGGTCTTCAAGATCTAAGGGGCTTCGGTAGAAGAAGAATAACGTTAGATCCTGAAGAGTTAAAGGCAGATATTCTATACCAGATTGGTGCATTAGAAGCTTTCTTAAAGACAGAAGGTTTAAAAATGCAGCACGTTAAGCCCCACGGAGCACTATATACAATGGCTGAGATTGATGATGCATATGCTGAAGCTATTGTGGAAGCTGTCAGGCTATTCAACCCAGAACTCATAATTATAACGGAAAAAAATACTGCACTATGGAGAATAGCTAAATCTAAAGGTTTGAGAGTAGCTACCGAGGCATTTCCTGATCTAAACTATGATAGCCAAGGAAGAATAATTATTGAGAGAGTGAAAAAGGCATGGGATCCAGATGTGGTAGCTAAGAGGGCTCTAATGGTTGTTAAAGATAAGAAGATAGATACGATTGACGGAAAACTCATAGAGATGGATGTAGAAACTATCTGTATACACGGAGATGCGCCAAACGCTCCTCAAATTATTAGAAGGGTAAGGGAAGTATTGGCTGCAAACGTTGTTGAGTTTATTAAGCTTAGTGAAATAGTTAAATGAATCTAGACCAAGAAATAAAATTGATGAGAGATAATAAAGACTAAAGAGGTGAATTCAAATGCCAATGACGGCTAGCAGTATAAGTAATATATGTAAAGGTTCTAAGTATTGTCCTATTATAGATATTATTCCGGAAATTAAAGGAATTAGGAAAAAAATAATATTTAGAATAGCAGGCGATGGGTTTCTCCAAGTCGAGTATGGAGATGAACAGATATTCGATCCTATGGATGCTTTTAGACTTTTCACAGTTATAGAACGTTTAAAGAAGGAAGATATACCATGGGTAATATCTTATGCTCAAGGTTTTCGCACGCTGACGGTGATATATGATCCTTCTGAAGAGAATATAGATCTCCTTATCAAAAAGCTAAAAGAAATAGAGGAGAGTGTATCATCTCCTGAGGAAATGTACTTCTCCTCACGCATTGTGAGACTTCCTATAGTTTTTAAGGATTCTACAACAACAAAAGCCATTGAATATTATAGTAAGGTGATTAGAAAAGACGCTCCGAATATAATAGAAAGTCATAATTTCAAATACACTGCTATGTACAATGGATTAACTGAGGACGAGTTAAAACAAAAGATTCTTCAGTCTGAATGGCTCTTAGTACACCAGTTATTCTGGCCTGGAGGAACGTATCAGTTACCCTTGGATCCTCGTAGTGCTATTGAAGCCCCCAAATATAATCCTACAAGAACTTATACCCCTGAAGGCGCTGTAGGTATAGGAGGTCAATGCCTCTACATCTACACAACAGAGTCTCCAGGAGGTTATCAGTTGTTAGGGAGAACAATCCCAACATACCAAATATCGCAAAAACATCCTGCATTTAAAGAGAGACCTTTCTTGTTACAATCCTCAGATAGAATTGTATACTATGAGATAACTGAGGATAAGTTGTTAGAAATATATAAGCTTGTCCACGAGGAGGGGTCCAGCAAATATACGTACTCCATTGAACAAGGTACCTTCAAAGTAAAAGACTGGCTCAATTTTGTCAATAGAGCTGATATTAGAGCTGAAGTCGTAGAGTTTACGAGGAAAAAGATGGAGGCTCAAAAGTCCATTCCAGTACCATGAAAAAGGTGACGGGTGCCATGAAAGGAGAAGCCGGATATATAAGAATTACCAACGGAGGGGTACAATCTCTAGTAGAAGATCTTAGACATAGGTGGAAATACTATGTATATGGATATAGCCCCTCAGGAGCATCAGATCACTATTCACATTCCCTAGCCAACTTATTAGTCGGTAACCCTCCAGAGGAGGCCACAATAGAAATAGCAGGAGGCTTATTTGAGGCCGAGTTAGAATTCGATGGATTAATAGCAATTACAGGCGCAGATCTGGAGCCAACACTAAATGGGCAACTGATCAACATGTGGGAAAGTATAAGAGTTAAGAAAGGAGATATGTTAAAATTTGGATATTCCGCAAAGGGAAAGGGGTTCAGGGCTTATCTTGCTATAAGTGGGGATATAGATGTACCTCTATTCTTTGGAAGTAAATCTACATGTGTCTATGGAAAATACGGAGGGTATCAAGGGAGACAATTACAAAAAGGTGATATAATAAATGTAGTATCTATAAATCCTGAAAAAATCAAGGCATACGAGGGTTTAAGGGTTAAAAGTGAGTATATACCTAATTTAGGAGGTACATACGTTGTTCGAATGATTCCAGGACCATTAGCAGCCCCTGAATATATAACTGATAATGGGTACGAAAAAATGTATAATAGCGTTTTCAAGATTAACAGAAATTCGGATCGATCAGGCTATCGACTAGACACGCCAAAAGATATATTTCCAAAGGAGTGGGCTAGGAAATCGGGGGGGGTAGCGGGACTACATCCGTCAAACATAGTTGATATGGGATATCCGTTGCCTGGTGGCTTAAACGTCACAGGAGATCAAATCATAATATTAGGTCCTGACGGTCCATGTGGTGGAGGTTTCGTAATAGCTGGTCAGGTTATATATGCAGATATTTGGAAGGTGTTTCAAGGAATTCCGGGTAGAGACAATATAAGGTTCGAATACGCCACATTAGAAGAGGCAATAAAAGCAAGAAGAGAGTTCAAAACCATTTTGAGCAGCCCTGATAAAATCCTGAAAAGATCCTAGCTTAGAGTTATGGAGAGAAGAGAGTTATGCGATGCCCAGGATCAATAAGCTCTTAATAGCTAACAGAGGAGAGATAGCTGTACGCATTATTAGAACGCTAAAGAGACTGGGGATAAGGACTGTGGCTATATATTCTGATGTTGATTCCAATGCTATGCATGTAAAAATGGCTGATGAAGCTTACAATATAGGCCCACCAAATCCTCTTAAAAGTTATTTGAATATCGAAGCAATAATAGATATAATAAAAAGATCAAACGTTGATGCCGTTCATCCAGGCTATGGATTTCTAGCCGAGAATTACAACTTTGCTAAGGCGGTTGAGGATCTCGGAATAATATGGATAGGCCCTCCATCGAAGGTTATGGAGAAGCTTGAATCTAAAACTTTCTTGAGATCCGCAACAGCAAAGATAGGCGTACCAGTAGCTCCTGGATCTTTAGGACCTGTAACCAAAGAAGAGGCTATGGAAATGGCCAAGAAGATCGGATTTCCGGTTTTACTAAAAGCGGATAAGGGAGGCGGTGGCAAGGGGATTAGAAAGGTTAATAGTCCTGAAGAGCTGAATGTATTATTTGAGACAGCAAGTAGGGAAGCTTTAGTAGCGTTTGGATCCGACGAGCTATATGTAGAAAAATATCTAGAAAGGCCTAGACATATTGAGGTCCAAGTGCTAATGGATCTGCATGGAAATATTGTAACGCTAGGAGAAAGAGAATGTTCGCTGCAAAGAAGATATCAAAAAATAATAGAAGAGGCACCCTCCCCTGTAGTTAATAAAGAGACAAGGAAGTACATCTCACAACTAGCAACACTAATTGTAAGAGAAGTGGGGTGTATAAATGCCTGCACAGTTGAGTTTTTAAGAGATACAGCAGGTAACTTCTACTTAAGCGAGATAAATAAGAGAATTCAGGTTGAACATCCGGTAACTGAGATGGTAACTGGTATAGATATAGTGGAGTGGCAAGTAAGAATAGCGTCGGGCGAACAATTAAGCTTAAAAAATGTTGAAGAGTTCGAAGGTCATGCAATAGAGGCTAGGGTATATGCTGAGGATCCTGATAATAACTTTATGCCTTCTCCGGGTGTCATAACCAATCTTAGAATACCGGAGGGAAAGGAGGTCAGAATAGATCATGCTTTAGAGATAGGAACAAGGATTTCTCCTTATTACGATCCTTTAGTTGCAAAGGTAGTAGCATATGGGAGAACTAGGTTAGAAGCTACATATAATTTAGTGAATTCGCTCCAAGAATTCAAAATCCAGGGCATTAAAACATCAATACCGTTCTTACTAAGGCTACTAAGATCTGAGGAATTCGTAAGCGGAGAAATAGATACTCAGTTAGTAGAAAGAAAATATCTTTAAAAGGAAGATAATACATATTAAACTAACTTGGTTAGAAAGCAACTTTATCTTCTGAATTTAAGGATATAATAATGTTATTTACGTATTTTGTATACGCTTCAATAATCTAATCAGATCGCCATGTTGTATAAGGAGGAGGCTGGTATAATTATACCATAATTATACTTTTTGCAAAAAGGCATGAAATTGCTTTATTTCCTAAAGCAATTTCATACATAAATTTGATATGCCATGCTATTAGTACAGTATCGGTATAGTATACCATGGTCGGCCTTCTGGCCAGCTAAGTTTTCAGCTGGTGTAATCTTAGCCCAGCCTTTTTAGCTTAGCAGGTCGGCAAAAAAGGATACTCTGTTTCTTAAACTCCAAAAAACCGGTCAGAAATCTATATTTTAAAAAAAATGGCCAAAAACCTGATTTTTAAAAGAATCTTGATTCAATTTTTTAAAAAGGTCAAAATCTATCTTTTGAAAAATTAAATCCAATTTTAGGATTTTTTGCTAAAATTAACAACAATTAGAGGTTTCAGCTAAAGCTTAGCTAAACTCAGGGCCTGTTCTAAGCTGCTTTTACTGGACGGCCAGGAGGGTCAGGAGTAAATTTATAACAGTGCGTTTGGAGGAATGCATCTCATGAATTTTGAACCATTGTTACGCAAGCTAGAACTTTTACATTATAATAGATGCATAAGGATAACGTCTTTTGATATCGTATTAATTACTTTAGCTTCAATAGTTACTTATATCACATTATACTGTATAATACCAAGGTTCTATTTCCTTTCCTTCAGGTTTCTGTATACAGATTGATTTAAATATAAACTTTAAACGTTTCATACAAATTGCTTTTTTAAACCGTTCACAATTAATGAATATTTTTTTGATATTCAATCTTAATTTGTATAAGAAAAAGTTGAGTATATAAGGCTAAAAACTATAATATATTAGATGGAGCCACAAATATATTCTTTAAAGGAAAAAACCATTACAAGGGCGGTCCCCCATAGAGATCCTATAATAATAAAAAGAGCTTACGGAACTAAGATAGAAGATATTAATGGTAACATATACATTGATTTATACTCAGGAATATCTACTAACAATCTAGGACATTGTCATCCAGAAGTTGTCGAAGCAATTGTAGCTCAGGTAAAACAATTTATGCATATCTCAGCAACTTACTACCACTATAACGAAGTGATGTTAGCAGAGAAACTATTAGAAATGGCTCCAAAATCCTTATCTAAAGTTTTCTTTTGTAATAGTGGAAACGAAGCAGTAGATAGCAGCGTTAAATTTTGTAAGATTTATTCGAGAAAAAAGGGAAAAAACGGTTTAGTTTTAATATCCTTAGAAGGTTCTTTTCACGGAAGATTCGGTTTGACCCTATCATTGACGGGCCAAAGAAAGTTTAAGAAAAACTTAGGTAACTATGCAATATATCCTGGAATTATTCATGCACCATGTCCTTATTATTATCGTTATGGGGAGGGACTTGACGAACAAGAATTTGGTATAGCATGCGCAGATAAGGTTGCTGAGATTATTGATCATTATACAACAGGGGATGTTGCAGCGGTTATAGCTGAACCCATCCTAGGTGAAGGTGGAATTATAGTACCACCAGATACATACTTGCCCAGATTAGCAAAAATATGCAAAGAGAGAGAAATCCCAATTATAATCGATGAGGTACAAACTGGTTTTGGAAGAACTGGAAAAATATTTGCTTGTGAACATTGGAATATATTACCAGATGTGATGACTTTAGCGAAAGCATTAGGAGGTGGATTACCTTTAGGAGCCGTCTTAATAAGTGAAAAGATCGATGAAGCATGCGAACCAGGTGATCATTTTAACACTTTCTATGGTAATCCTGTTTCCTGTGCCGCTGCAATAGCAACGATAAATGTTTTATTGAGGGAGAGATTATACGAGAACGCGCAAAGGATGGGCTCCCTCATTATAAAAGGATTAAAAGAAGAACAAGAAAAATTTCCTTTCGTGGGTGATGTAAGAGGAAAAGGTCTAATGATTGGGATAGAAATTGTTAAAGATAAAACCACGAAAGAACCGGCACCTCAATTAGCAGAGGAAATAAAGATAGAGATGAGGAAAAGAGGTTTTTTAATAGGAGTTGGAGGGATTTTCAAAAATGTTGTGAGGATTCAACCTCCTTTAATCATAAATGAAGAGGAAACTCAAAAGGCTATTAACGGATTGATCGAAAGTTTTAAAAAAATATATAATGCAAATATGTAATATTTATAATTTTATATTTACTGTATTTACTTTAAAAGAGCAGGGGCAACTTCCTCTTTAAGCAATTTAGCTTGTTCCACGAAATCAGGTAGACCTGGAATATTTCTTCCCGTGAAAAATTTAACTATAAAAGGATCAATAATACAACTGATTAAATGAGAAACACCATACGGTATGAAGTTTTTCTTTAATTTATTGATGATGTCATCAGGAGATCCAGCTAATGAAAGTTTTTCAACAATATCTGACGTTGTCAACTTAATTACAGTATCTACATCCCCTCTAAAGAAAGCATCATTAATTTCTTTAACAGATTCTGGATCTATGCCATGCATCTTTAGTTGTCTTGCCGGCATGCTTGGTATATAAAATCCTACAATTGTTTTGGCCGCTTCCTTTGCGGCATCTGCATTTTTTGCGACAGAAACTACAGACCAACTTCCTAATTCGAGTTCCTCTAGTCTTCTTCCAGCTCTACTAGCACCATTTTTAAAATTCTCATATACATCTTTCCAAAACTCAGCACTATAACCTAAAGCAGGTATAAGACCGTCAGCAATTTCACCCGCCAACTGAAAAGACTTGGGTCCTCCCATTGCTCCCATATAAAGCGGGACTTTTCCATGAGGCCTAGCTGATGTAAATAAGCCTGTGTATCTGAAATGTTTACCCTCGAAAGTTATTTTTCCTTCATTAAGTAGAGTTCTTATAACATTAAAAGCTTCTCTCATACGTTGCATTGGTCTAGTGTTCTCCCATTTTACATGATATTGTTGAAGCATAATTAAATTACCGATACTAATGATTGCCGCAACCCTACCTGCGCTTAATTCGCTTAGAGTTGCCAGCATTTGAGCAATATGAGTAGGATCACGTAAATATATATGTGTAACTGCAGGACCCATTATTATTCTTTTGGTTTCCCTTGCCGCAGCGGCCATAATTATCCAGCAGTCTTTATGGTATGTTTCATCGACAAACCAAAAGCCATGAAGGCCCAACTCATCCGTTTTTTTCATCAAAGCTAATATTTCTTCTACAGGATGCTCGGGTAGTACAACAACGCTTATTTTAAACATTAGTATAATAATTTATTAAAGCTATATAAATTTTATGTAGCAATCTTAGATAGCTTTATTCAAACAATGAATATTAATAAAATTTATTTTAAAACTTGCCATTTCAATCATTCAGCTAGAATAATAGTATACCTAAATAAATATTTCAATATAATAAAAGTTTCACGGGACTAAAGCATCTAAAAAGGTGAAGTCAAATCGAACTTTTCTCTAATTATTTAAAAAGATTTTTTAGAGTTGACCAAATAGCTACTAATTTTTCCTTAATCAAATCTTTTCATTTCTCACTTTTCTGTTTGAAGTTAAAAAATAGATTGAATTCTCAAGTAAGCTTAAAATAAATTCTTCAAAGCTAATAAGCTTTAAAAATATCTGTTTCTTCTATATGTTGGTTAGGGATGATTTTATTTCTTTTAAATAACCAGCCTACTTATTTTAGTGTGAACTTTTTTGCTAAAATTAATGCTTCCTGGCACCTTTAATACTGTAATCACAAGAGAGAAACTATAATATTGATTTAAGAAAAATTCTAGAAGCTTTTCAGCCAGTTAATTTCATTATAATAAATTTATATTTAAAAAAAATATATTCTATATGCTGCCAGAAATAGAACCATTGAAAAAGATGTATATAAATGGAGAATGGGTTGAGGCGGAAAATGCTGCAACATTCAATGTATTTAATCCTTCTAAAGGGGAAATATTAACAAAGGTAGCAAAAGCTAGTAGAGAAGATACTAAAAAGGCTATAGAGGCTGCTAGAGAGGCATTCGATAAAGGTCCTTGGCCACGAATGACCCCTGCAGAGAGATCAAAAATAATATGGAGAATTGCAGATTTGGTTGAGCAAGAAATGGAAAAAATTGCTATGTTAGAAACACTGAATCAAGGAAAACCTATAAAATTATCTAAAGATTCTGATTTGCCTACAGGAATAGATAACATAAGATTCTTTGCTGGTGCTTGTAGAAACCTTGAAGGAAAGGCGGCATATGAATATAATGGATTAGGAACATGGATTATAAGAAGGGAGCCTATAGGAGTTGTAGCTTGTATTACCCCTTGGAATTATCCTTGGATGATGGCTGTATGGAAAGCTATTCCTGCATTGGCTGCAGGAAATACTGTGGTTATTAAACCGTCAAGCTTTACGCCATTAACAACACTTGAATTTGCAAAAATTATAGAAAAGGCAGGAGTACCTAAAGGTGCTTTTAATGTAATAACAGGACCAGGAGCCGATGTAGGTGAGGCACTAATACTAGACCCAAGGGTGGATGTTGTTGCTTTTACTGGAGACACTTTAACAGGTAGACGTATTATGGAGCTTGCTTCAAGAACGGTAAAACGTGTTCAACTTGAATTAGGGGGCAAGGCGCCTTTTATAGTATTCGAAGATGCCGATATAAATGCTGCTACCGAAGGAGCTGTTGTAGGGAGTTTTGTAAACAGCGGCCAAGATTGCACAGCCGCTACAAGGATCTATATTCACGAGAGTGTATATCGAAAATTTATTGATCTCTTTGTAGAAAAGATTAAAAAGATAAGAATTGGAGATCCTACAAGAAAAGATACAGACATGGGTCCATTGGTTTCCGAAGCCCAGTTAAGAAAGGTTGAAAACATGGTAGCTTCAGGAATAGAGGAAGGAGGAAAATTAGTGATTGGAGGCAAAAGACCTAACTTACCTCCACCATTCAATAAAGGTTACTTCTATGAGCCTACATTGTTTATCGACGCTGAACAAAAAATGAGAATAGTACAAGAAGAAATATTCGGTCCTGTGGTTGTTGCTATGCCTTTTTCCACTTTAGACGAAGCAATAGAAAAAGCAAACGATGTTATATACGGTTTAGCTGCATCCATTTGGACAAGGGATGTAACTAAAGCTATGAAGGTTGCAGCCCAGCTAAGATTTGGAGATGTATGGGTCAACGATCATTTACCCTTAACTTCCGAAATGCCTCATGGAGGTTTCAAACAAAGCGGGTTTGGTAAAGACATGTCTGCATATACTTTTGACGATTATACCGAAGTTAAATTTGTATACATAGATGTAACTGGCCAGGTAAGAAAACCTTGGTATTACACTGTATATGGAGATTAAATGCGAATAGAAATAACAGAAAAAGCTGAAGAAGTTATTCGGAATTTAAGGCAGAAATATCCAAAACTATCAATTGTAATAGAGCCTACAAGTTGTTGTAGCAATAGTTCAATTTTTGTCAGAGAGGATGCTCCGGCTGGGAATGTAAAATTTTTAAAAGAAATAGGGGGTATACAAATATACCTAGATGTGGGTTTAACGCCTTTATTAAATTTCAATCGTCTCTTAATTGACGTGGTAGATTTTACAGATGATAGCTTATCACTAGAAACTAACTTAAATAAAAGACTTATTCTGATAGCTGAGAAAAATTAGCTTTTATATCCTAAAGCTTTTATTTAACTAACCTGAAAAAATCTTTATGATTATATTTTTTGGAAATAGTATATTAAAGTTAAATAAGAATATAAGTATGGTAAATAGTCTTTCCTATTTTATTTATTACTTTTCACAGAAGACGATAAAATAATTAATAAAGTTTTTTTGTGGTTTTACGTAAAAATAATTTTATATCAAATAAGTTTATTATGTCAAATACAAAAAGAAATTATTAATATTTCGCATAAAGTTAGTAAAAAGTTAGTAAAGATTAGCTTTTTTAATATCTCATTACCTTTATATTTTTTGTAGTGAAGTTAATTTGGCTGTAGTTTTAATGCGGATACTTGTTCTTCATTTTTTACCAATTTCTAGGTTGTAGCTATGCTGTCTGATTTAATATTCTAAATATAGTTAAATTTGACATCGATAATAACATTGATATAAAATGTTGATGTTATTTTTCTATTGGCATTTTGGTATTGACTATTACAAGATGAGCCGAAAAGGAAAAGTGTTGTGTATCAATAAACATTAAAAAGTTGATAATTTGCTGCTATATGATATATAAAATTTTTTAGTCCTACTTCTTTTGTTAGTATCCTTACTGCGCCATCTTTGATTACAAGTCCATTTTTAGTTTATTCGAAGTCACGAACTTGTCTTCAATAGAGTTTTCCATTTCTATTATTACCATGACAGGTTTCAGAGAAATTAGACCTAAAAGATATTAGTAGAAATTCTAAATATAATTATCGAGTAAGTTTCAATATATAGCTGTATTTGCTACAATAATGAATGTGTATTATATCTAACAATCAAACTTAAAACTTTTGATAATATAAGGGAATTATTTATATTAGTCGGTATAGACATGCTAACATACTTTGTTACGTTAGCCTTTTTTGTGCTGTTTATAAGAGACATTAAAGCAATAATTTTTTTATATAATATAGTAAGAATTTTTATTAATGAAAATATTGGTTTTAGCTAAGCCTACTTTTGACACAACTTTGTTAAGAATAGATGCCAAAAGAAATGAAATAATAACTAAAGGTGTACCTTACCATATTAATGATCATGATAAATACGCCTTAGAAGTGGCTTCGTTAATAAAACAAAAATTTCCAAATACACAAATAATTGCTGTTGGAATAGGGGACAAGGAAAGTAAAGATTCGATGAGAGAAGCCATTGTAAGAGGCGCAGACGAGGTTTATTTTATCGAAAAGATTCATAATATAAAATATGAACCTTTTATATACGCTCATATGTTAGCAGAGGTTGTTAAAAAGCTAAATCCTAACTTAATTTTATGCGGTACTTTAAGTGAGGACTATGCATCCTCTGCGACCCATATTTTTCTTTCAGAAATTTTAGAATGGCCTATTATTACAAATGTTATAAATGTAGCTGAAATAAGTAGCAATTATGTAATATTGGATAGAAAGAGAGAAAATATCATAGAAACATTAGAATTACAACTACCAAGCATTATATGTGTTACTAGTGGTATAATTACATTGAAAGCGGTAACTCCAATACAAATTATGCGAATACCTAGGGATAAGATTAAGACTTTTGATCAAATTAAATTAAATATCGATAATACCATGGATGTTTTATCATTGATCCCTATACAAAGCACTCAAAGAAAAAGAATACTTATAGATGGGGAAAAGAATATTGATGAAGCTGTTAAGTTACTAATCGACAATTTAACTAGGGAGGGATTATTATGAGCGAGAATATCAAATCCATAATTATTTCGGATAATCATATCAATTTTCTTAAGGAATCTTTAACTTTTGCTAATAAGAACGGCATTAGACCATCATTAGTAATATATAATTCTGAAAAAGAGTTGGAATTAGCTAAAGAATACGGTGCAAATTACGCAATAAAGATTGAAAATAATAATTATATTGATAAACTATGCGGTATCATTGGAACTGTTGCTGAAATATATAAGAAATATAATTTTGAATTAGTAATTTTACCAAATACAGTTCTAGGTTTCGAATTAGGACCAAAACTAGCTATGAAATTAAATGGTTCTTATATTTCAAATGTAGCGGGATATGATATAAAAGATGGCTTATTATTATTTAAAAAATTAGTTTATAGTGGTATTGGTATAGAATTAATAAAACCTAAACGATTTCCTGTGATATTTACCATTAAAGAAGGATTTGAAGAACCTATACCTTCTCCTAATCCTTTAATTAGAACTTTAGAAATTGAAAAATATTTTGATAGTAAGTATTCCAAAGGAATAAAAGTCATAAAGCATGAAGAAATCAATGTAGTAGATATTAGGAGTGCAGATAAACTGATAGTTATAGGAAGAGGAGTAAAAAATAAAGATGATATAAGAATGATAAAAGAATTAGCCGATTTAATAGGTGCTGAAATAGGTGGAAGTAGGCCTATTGTTACGGATTACAAATGGCTTGAAGATTATAGACAAGTAGGATTATCTGGAATAACCGTAAAGCCTAAATTATATATTGGAGTTGGTGTATCTGGTCAAATTCAACATATAATGGGTATGAAAAACTCAAAAATAGTTGTTGCAATAAACAAGGATCCTAATGCGCCTATAAGAGAATACTCAGATTATTTTGTAAAAGCTGATCTTTATACATTTATTCCTAAGCTAATCAAGGAATTAAGTCAAGCATATAAAAAATTTTAAATATATGTAAGTTAAGTTAAAAGTATGGTAGAAAAGGTAGTAACGGTTTCAGAAACTGTTACAGAGAAATTACGAAAAATCGTAGGAGATGAAAACGTACTTGTAGAACCTCACCATCGTCTTTTAAGGGCAAGAACACCTACCCCTTTTCCCATGCATGTATGGTATGAACATATGCCTGCTATTGTCGTGCTTCCTTCAAGTACTCAAGAAGTTGTTGAAATTGTTAAACTTGCAAATGAATATAAGATACCCATAGTCCCTAGAGGGGGAGGGACAGGTCTTAATGATGGAGCAGTTCCTTTGTATGGAGGTATTTTGGTTGATATGAAGAGAATGAATAGAATACTTGAAATCGATGAAGAAAATATGACAGCTACAGTTCAACCTGGAATTACTGCTATGGAATTGAATTTGGTATTAGATAGGTATGGTCTTTGGTATCCCGATGATCCTGCTTCTTATGGAATGTCGGTAGTAGGAGGTAGAATAAACACCAATGGATGGAGTTTAATCAGTGGTGTTGGCGGGCATGTGCGAGATCTGGTATTAAATATGACTATTGTTTTGCCAACAGGAGAAATTTTATGGGTTGGGGAAGGAGGGGGTAAGAAAATTAGAAAATCATCCGTGGGTTACAATTTAAAATACCTATTTTTTGGAGCTCAAGGAACTTTAGGTATAGTAACAGAAATTACAGTCGACTTATTTCCAAAGCCTGAAGTCGAACTGCCTGCTTTTTTTGGGTTTAATAGTTTTGATGAAGCATATAAAGCATTAGGTAAATTACAAAAAATTGGATTAAGGACTTTAGCAAGCATTGTGGTATTTGACGAAGAAAAAGTTGAATTTTTAAGAAGAGATGATGAAGCATATATACCACAACCTAAAGACATAAAATCAATCATTGCGACTGCATTATATGGTTCAGCAGTTGAAGTTAATGCGGCATCTAAAAAACTATTTGAATGGTTAGAAAAAAGTGGGGGCAGATATTTGGGCGAAGAGCTTTCTGAAGGCGACTGGGCTTCTAGACATGATCGATATCATATACCATATCATGGCAGAGACTCGGAAGGAAATGTCATATTAATGACATGGCACTGCGAAGATTCATCAATAGCTTATACAGATTTACCTTATGTTAGAAAGAGATGGCATGAAATTGCGAAAAAGTACAGAGAAAAGTATCCTAGACATTTTGATGATTGGGGAATGTTCATATACAATAATAATGCTTTCAGACCCTGGGGTGATTATTTGACAGAAATAGATATAGGAGTGAATGAATTTGAACTCAACGACGAAGTTTGGAAGGCATGGGTGAATCTTAAAAGAGAAATTTCTAATGTCACTCTAGAAGTAGGAGGAAGCATTTCAGCAGCACATGGAGCAACAAGGCCTGGTGATGTAGAATTGATACCCACTGAATTAGGTGCTCAATGGGAATTGATGAAGAAAATTAAAAAAATGCTAGACCCTAATAATATTATGAATCCAGGGAAATACTTATTAGGCGAAGCGTATAAGTGAGAACATGACTCAGTTCATTTCTATAAAGAGGCATATAAAGGAAGCAAGATGGGAAGGAATAGCAAGAGATTGCTATAATCAATTTGCGTGTTCTCACAAGATGTGCAGAACTTACGACCCAGTAGTTTTAGCTACGGGTAATGAATCTTATTCTGCTTACGGTTTCCACACATCAATATTAGCTGTAACAAGGAAGTTAGCTAAATTAGAAGATCTGTTGGATTCATTCACATATTGTTTAGAATGTGCTTCATGTGAAGTTAGATGTCCAAACACATTATTTGCAGGAGATTTTTACAAATATGATACAACTACTATAGATATGGTAAGATTTGTTAGAAGGGAGCTATATAGTAAAGGATTAAAACCGCGAAATTGGGAAAAAGTAGAAGCATCGCTTAATAGGTTGGAAGCAGTAGGAAAAAAAGAATTAGTGGAATGGAGCAGGGATTTAAAGGTGAAAAGGGACGTTCCCAACGAAATAGTATTTTTTGTTGATACTTTTACAGCAACACAGTTAAGCAGTATAGCCAGGGATTTAACTACAATACTTAATAAATTAGGAGTTGAATTTACAGTTGTAGAGCCCGATTCTCCTTTACAACAAGAATATCTTTCCTTTAATATTGAACAGTTTAAAAAGAGCGCAAAAGCATTAGCAGATAAAGCGGTAAAATTAGGTGCTAAATACGCAATAATAATTAATCCTCATCTATTAACTTTGTTATCAAGAGAATATATTAAATATAATGAAGAAAAACTACCTTTTGAACCAATATTCTTTACAGACTATCTTTGGGAATTGTATAAAAAAGGTATATTAAAATTTGAAAAAGAAGTAAAATTAAGGGCAGCTTATCATGATCCTTGCAATTTAAGTAAGCTAAATGGAATATATGATTCGCCAAGAAATCTGCTTAAATCTATACCTGGAATTACATATATTGAGGAACATAAAGTATTACAATGGCGTTATTGTTGCGGTTTCGGTAATTATATTTTCAAAAACATAAATCAAGATGTTTCATTAAAAATAGGGAGAACAAGGGTAGAGAATGCTATAGATTTAGGAGCAGATGCGTTGGTTGTTGCATGTCCGCATTGTATGGATCAATTTACCGAGATAATTAAAACATTTAACTTAAATATACAAATATTGCATTTATCTGAATTAATATTAAAAGCTATGGCGTGAAAAATGGTGGAGGATGTAATAATTAGATATGGCAGATTTGAAATAAATCCAAAAAGATTAGAAAAAAACATAATTAAACATGATTTAATGCAGGAAATGGATGATGAAGAAAGAGAAAGGATAATTCAATGCAGAAAACTATATCTTGAATGGATGCATTTACACTTTGCTAGAAAAGTAGCAAAGCCACCGCATTCTGAATAATCTTATTCGTAATATAGCATTTTTTACAGGGAATAATATTTCAATCCTTTTTATGAGGTTAGGTGTAAAGCAAAGACCGCATCAAGCGCTAAGGTAAGGCGTAAAGCAGACTGTTTTGCAATGCCGAATTTGTCACGAGGCCTAATTCGGAGGCAAGGATTAGCGGTACGAAGAAGATAAATCCGACGTTTTGAGGACTCGTGTAACTTACTATACCAACACAAGGAACATCGTGAACACCATCTTGAAAACGCCTTATCTACGTATTAGTTGCGCGAGTTTTTTGATCATTCCCGTGGGTTCTCCAATAGTGGAAAATCAGGATTCCAACGCAAGCGATGCTGAAGAGAGCGCGAAAAACGATGCTTATCGACAAGATTGTCACACCCCAGGACACTGCTACTATGTACCAGACAGGCGACTCATTTAGGACGTAAGCTAAGACCAGGCCAATTGAGTTTCTTGATTTGATATAAGCGATGAGAAAGAGAAAATCGAAGAAGAAGATGTCGTCAGGTCTAATGTTGGTTATTCCAGCCAGCAGCGGCAAGTTGTATAAGCCGGCCCATAGCACGACGATAATGGGAATCGCGCATCTCTTGGGAATATCTTTAAGACTTTCATAGGGGAAAGCCTCAAGCAACGGAAATACAATGATTCCCCCTACAATCCAGAAGCTTACAGCGTAAAGCGGATACCAAAGTGGAGGCGAGTTGGGAGTTGGAAAGTAGAATAGCTTGAGAATTGATGCTTGCCCATAAGCATACAATCTGAAGAGAAGCGTGAGCGCATCTGGTAGAATGAACGCGTTTGCCCAAACGAATGCGCTAAGGACGCCCGTTCGTCTGAATCCTACCAAATATGGGCTCCAGTATCCTCCGGATTTGCTCAAGGTATAGACGAGCAAAAAGAGAATCGCAGCTAGGGCAAAAGTACCAGCTATTTCCCAAGCAAAACTAAGCGAGAGTACAATCTCAGTATAACCAAAAAGGTAGCCAGTCAAATAGACAACAATGTAAAAGATTGCGAGGTTGCGATAACGTTCTTTCATCCCGTCTTCCTTCTCCCTTAAGGCAGGGCAATGTCTAATATAAACATAACTTTCGATATCATCTTCGAGATATTTATTCTGAACTGGAGACCCATGGCGCTTTTGATTATTTTGAGCTTAAGAATTTATCTTTGGTTATTTAAACCTACTCTTTTACTAACAATTGTAATTTAAGATGGTTAACTACTTTAATAAGTTTAACTTTTTATAATTATGAACAATTCAAAAAAGTTTGCTTTACGCGTTA
>Ga0081529_117313_pt1 | contig 30349 bp, 19 predicted proteins | sample EchGeymetagenome_FD_71012 | JGI IMG/M metagenome (GOLD analysis project Ga0081529, IMG submission 71012) | Ferrous microbial mat and aquatic microbial communities from Echinus Geyser, Yellowstone National Park, USA - transect B T=78-80 C v2... ...
AGAAGTATTTAAACTTTCTATAAGGGGGCTATCCATCCCCGCCCCTGGAAGGGGTGAGGCTTTCCGCCCCCTTAACCCCCATTTTTTGTAATACGAAGATGGGACTTTTCGTCGAATGTCGCCTTGAGGTCAAGGCGGTATCCAACGACCCCTTTACGTTGCCCGAACTCACCCCATCACGTCATAACCTTGAGTTCCACCGTCTGTGGTACGTCGAACATGGAGAGGAACAGTGAGACGGGTATAACGTTCTCGTCTACCTCCTCCTTGCTCAGGAGTGTAATCCTCTTCATCCTTCCCAATACCTTCCTCTCCCATCTCACCCTTCCGAACTTCACCTCGAAGCCCAAGAGCTCTTCGCCCCTCCTCACCACCACGTCCACCTCCCCCCTCACCTTTGTGTAGAAGGTCTCGTAGACCCTGGAGAGGTGGTTCACCACCACTCCCTCTACCAGTTTACTCTCCTCGGGTGGGTTGACTGAGGTCCAATAGGAGAAGGCCCTATACACCAGCGGGTCAGTGAAGTAGAACTTCCTCTCCTTCCTGGGCAATAAGTCCCCGTTGAGGTCCACCTGCTCTAGCACCTTGAGGAGGTACATTTTCTGCAGTAGCTCCACGTAACTGATGGCGGTCTTCACTGTGCCCACCCCGAAGGACTTGGAAAGGGTATGGTAACTGAACTCGCTGGCAGTCCTCTCCACTATCCCCCTGACCGTGAACTTGAAGAAGGTCTCGCTCCTCCTTAGTTTATTCACGTCGCTTATCACGGCAGAGAGGAAGTCGCTCAATGTGCTCTCCCCGACCCTTCCCGTCCTAACGTAGTCCCTTATGGCGTTGGGGAAACCCCCGGTAGCCAGGTAGCCCTCCAGGAGCTCGTTGAGCCTTGGGATGAAGTGGTGGTACCTGGGATACTCTCCCAAGACGAAGTCCAGATCACCCTGAGGTAAGTCAATTTTGAAAGACCTCACGTACCTGGAGAAGGGGAGGGGTAACATGAGCAGTACCCTCCCGTCCCCTCTCCTCCCAGGGAAGGTCTCGATCTCCCTCTTGGCCGAGATGGAGAGGGAACCGGTCATGATCAACACGTCGTTCCTGAAGTCTCCCCTGTCGATCCTCTCCTTCACAGCCCTATACCACTCCCTGGGGTAGGTCACCTCATCCAGGAGGATGAAGGCTGAGCTGACGTTGTTCAACCTCTTGACCTTCAGGAGGTCTCCAAGCAACTGATCCAGTTCCCTGTGATCTACAAGCTTGTCGCAGGAGTAATAGAAGATTGCCTTCGGGTTAACCTTCCTCTCCAATAACCTCTTGACCAGTAAGATCAGCGCTGTGGACTTCCCCACCTGCCTGGGACCGAAGATGAAGTTCAGGGAGTAGGGGGTTAGGCTTACCTTGTCCAGGACGTCTGGAGCCCACTTGACCTCGGACTGGGAGTACTTCCTGTAGACCTCCATCTCCTCTATCCTCTCCCCCGACGACCACCACGGGTTATAGTCCTCAATCATTTGTGGAATTAGACTCCACAGAGACTTAAAAAGTTTGTTTACTGAAACTCCACAGAGACTTAAAAGACAATCGAGGTGAAATCTGGTGACAAGAAGAACGACGAGCCTAGCCCTTCACGGTAGACCCAAAAACCTCCTGTACTTAAGTGCCATCTATTACGCGGGACCACGGGAATTTTGGATCTACCGTTAAGGGCGGGGAGGAGGTCAGAAGAGAATAGGCCTAGTCCACTAGGACAACCGGGTGTTGTCCAGGTCTTTCCCATACTTCACGAGGAAAGGGGTTAATGCGATCAGGGTCCCTAGGACGGAGAGGAAGGCCACCCCGAAGCCCGCTGAGTCAGCCACGATCCCCACCAAGGGGGGAGTGACTACAGCTACTGCAACCATGAAGGCGAAGAGCTGACTGTTCGCTGAACCCCTATTCTCAGGGGGGAAACCCCTGGCGATAGCTATCATGGAGAGCGGGAGCGTCAGTCCGTGGGGTATTCCGAGGATCGCCAGTGAGGCAGCGTAGACTAGGAGGTTGGACCTGGAAGACCAAAGCGCGATCACCCCCAGGAGGGTGAGGGAGGCGGAAGCTGTGACGTGCCCCAGTATCCTCCTGGGTGGCCTGAGGGAGAGGTAAGCCCTGGAGGCCAAGGAGGAGGCGAAGAACGCTGAGAACAGGGCAGTGGCCGTGGAGAAGGACGCTTTGGCCAGGGACACGGCGTATATCGCCCCGAAAGTGGTCAGGGTGGAGAAGACCACCTCGTAGAAGGCTAGGTTGAGGAAGCTCAACTTGAACGCATTGGTCCTGAGCGAAGTCCTCATCCTCTTAGGACCTACGCTGCGGGGGAAGGGGATCCTATTGGACAGGGCAGCGCAGGCCACAGCGAATGGGGTGAAAGCGAGGAAAACGTCCCTCAAGGTCATGAACTTGAGGAGCTCACCCTCAACGGCCGGTCCCAGGATCAGGCTGGAACTGAGAGCCAGAGTGTATATGCCCACGTTCCTCTCCCTCTCCCTGGGGTCAGGGTCCAGGCTCGCTGCTGTCATCATGTTGGGTATTATGAGACCGAAGATTACCCCCGAGGCAGCTGAGAGGGGCCAAACGGAGAGGGGGGTGGACAGGTAGAAGAACGGGAAGATCAGGACGTAAGACAAGCAGGCCACCCTGAACGCAGTCCTCCTGGTCTCGCCTTGTAGCCTGGAGTTAGCCAACCCGCTCCCCACGAAGGATGCCACGGATATGAGAGAGGAGACAATCCCCACCTCTGGTCCATTGAAACCGAAAACGTACTTGGACAGCAGCGGAGCAGTGGTGAGGACCTGGTTGTTCGAGGCCCTGAAAGCAATGGTCGCAGCCACGAGCGTCAGGAGGTCGACGATCCTGTTCCTGTTCATGCCCAATGGGGGAAAGTCCGAGTATTAGAAATTTACCTCAGTGGTCTGGGGAGACCCCTTCAGTCAGGGAGGGGATGTCCCCTCAAGGAAGTTGAGGGAGGACGTTCAGGACTCCTTAGGGAAATAGCGTAAGCCGGGTCTGGACGCGGGATACAGGGCCCAACGTGAGTCCGCCCCATGGGTCCTTAAGGTGTCCTGGCTTCATTTAAATGTAAGATATTTATTAAAAACGGGGTATGTGTTGGATTAAATTCAAACAAATCCCCAGAGGATTATTAAAATCTTCTTTGTCTTACGTTAAACTAGAGATGAGTTGAAATGAGGTTTAATAAATTGTAGGGCTTCAGACGACTCGTGACTCTGCGGAGAGCTATTGGTAGTCCACGGAACGGTACCCATTACTCAACCGGTTAACCCGAGGAGATCGACTAGAGCGGAGGTTACCCTGGTCCAACCTCATCGCCTCGTCATACTCCCCATTTTCCTCCAGCAACGATATCCTCCATAAAGGTCATGCAGGTCGTCCCAACACCGGTCAAAGTGATACCTAAGTCCAATGGATTGCGGGATTCGGAGTGTGGCGTGTCCACACCTCCGTGGGCGAGAGGGACGACCTCCTCGTTCAGCACTAGGTAAGGGTCGTCACTCCTGGTCGCTGTCTCTTCCCCTGGTACTGCAACGTGCTCACTAGGATCTGGAATCGAAGACATAGTTGATTTTACTCATAAACTTATATAAAGTTAGCTTCTTACTCTGTAAATTCGCCAGGGTTTCAGTAGCCCGCGAACCGGTACTTGAATTGGGGGTGTCATCTCAGCAAGCGAAGTTTCCGCTCCCCCCACCCTTATCGCCCTCTTCACGGGAAGTCATGCAATGTGGAGAAGGCCGTCTCCCCCGCCCTCGAGGCCTTCAGGGAGAAGGGGTCCTCACTAGCTGGGATCTCCACCTCCTTGATCCGCGCCCCCCTCCCTCCCCGCGAGGAATAGGGTCACGGGGGTCCTCCTTCACTAGGCCTACCCCCAGCTCTCCATGTCCCCCGACTTGAAGGAGATCGAGATCGGCACTTCCCTGGGCTCCGCGCCCACGGCGTACCGTCAGCCACGATCGAATTCATCCAGTATACAACAGATCCGCGATTAAAAGTCGTAGACAAGAGTTTCAGATAAGCCGTAAATTCTATATATTTTGAAGTTAAAACAACAAAATACGATCACACCGGACGATGGAGGAAATCATGACCAGGTGTGGTAATACTCAAGGTGTGCCGGATCCTCCTTGAGGGTGGGTGGGTCGGGATCATCCCGCTAAGAGGGCGGAGAAGGAGGAACGGGTTAACCTGACTTCGGTGAAGTCCAAGGGCTGAGGATCTAACGTAAACATGAAATTATGAAGCCCAAACCCCGATCTCCGGGTTTACTTTCTGGTAGTACACCTAAACGTTAAATACGTCAACACTAGGGGCGCACCAGTGGTGTTCTGGAAAACAGTCTCATAGAGGTGCGTGGTCTTGGATCAATTGGCTAGGGAACTCCTAGGAGCTCTCAAATGGCCCTCAGATGCTGATCCTTCCTCGGATCAGCTCCCGCTGAGCTACTGGAGGGTGACCAGGCTTGTCAACGCGGTGCGCAGGAGGAAGGGAATGGAGGAGGTGACCCACGTGGCGGTGAGGAACAGATGGGCCCAACTCACCTCTTCCGTGATAAGGGGGATCCAAGTGATCCCGGAGTCCAGCTATATGGGCCTGCAGAGGTCCTCCATTGCCTTCTCCTTCTATTGGGACTCCCCGTCCAATAGGAGGTTTGGAGTGGACGCGGAACTACTCTGGAGGAGTGTCGGGGGAGGTGAGGTGGAGAGGGTGTCGGTTGGCAGGGTCTACGACACCGCGAGGTACTTGGCGCGACTGGAGGTCCTGCACGCAGGGGATGACGAGATCCAGGAGACCCTTCACAGGGTTGAGGAGTTCCTCAGGGTGAATTCCGGCGAGGTGATCTCCGTCAACCCTTACGTCCCCCTATACACCCCGACCAAGTGGGACAGCGGGAGGAAGGAAAGGAAGGTCCTGGCCCTACTGACCTCAAACCCGCGATCTGTCCTGGAGTCTAGAGAGTTCTCGGAGCAGGTGAGGAGGTTGACGGCCTCGAGGAGCTTTAGGATTGAACCCGTTCTAGACGGGAGGAAGTTCATTGGCGGGTTGATGTACCAAGTGGTTTGCTTTTCCAATGGAGGAGGGGTCATGGGACTGAAGTCCACCCTGGGGGACAGGGTGTTGTTGGCCAAGGACAGTTTCAGGGGGTTGGATATGGTCGTCTCTTTCGCTGATAGTGTTTCCGAGCTGGATGGGGTGCTCTCCAAGGTCTCGCGGGAACTCCCTGGTGCCTCCCTCCTCTGGAGGCATAGCAGCTACTACAACCGCGAGAACGTCCACTACTCTGCCCTCCTGCGTGAGACCAGGGCCGAGGGAATCCCCGGAGCCCAGAGGCCCTGCGTTTGACCTCCGGAGTCCTCGGGCTCGGATTCAGGTAGGGAAGGCGATCGGCCGGCGCTACGCAGGGGGTCCCGTGGAGAGGAAAGAGTTCGTGTAGCTCGTGCGGGGGACGCTAAACGACCATCCACGCCGTCTCTCCACCACTGAAGTCCTCACTTTCATCCCATTCCCTGTCACGTGCTTGGGGCACAGGGTACTGAGCAGTCTTATCGTCCAGTGGGGCTCCGGCTCCATTAGAGTGGAAGCGTGGAGTTCGCGTGCGAGTGAAGGGGGTCTTCCGATTCACGCGGGGTCCTGTGCTGCAATTTCCTTCTATTTAAACCTGACTGATATCCAACTTCCGTAGCACTTAATAACGCCGCGTCTAGCTTCAACTAGATCGGTCTTGAATTCGTCAAAGCATGAGTCCGATGGGAAACACCCTCTCAGGGTCTCTCTACTCCTCATTTCCTTCCTGGGCTTAACGGGCGTAGGACTCCTAGTCCCGGTAAGCCACGCTCTCCCCACCCCACAGGGTAGGACGTGGTACGTCTCCGTGGGTGGACAGAGCCCGGACGGCTCCCTAATGCTCATGGGCTTCTACCCCAACGTCATAGTGGTGGACGCGGGGGACACAGTGATCTGGACAGTGAACTCGATGGAACCACACACCGTCACCTTCCTCAGCGGTGAACCCAACTTGAACCCGTTCGAGGAGAGGTCCCTCGCTCCCATCGGCGGTAACGTGTATAACGGCACCGGGATCTACAGCTCAGGGTTAATGATGCAGGGGATGTCCTACAACCTCACGTTCACCCAGCCAGGGGTCTACGTCTACGGCTGCCTCATCCACGCCGGGATGACCGGAGTGGTCGTAGTGCAGCCGCGTGGGTCTCCTTACCCCTACACCCAAGCCCAATACGATCAGATCGCCGCCGCGGAGGAGGCTAACGACCTCGCCAACGGCTACACCAGCCTCGGCACTTACTCCGCCCCCGCCTCTCCTGGCCCCAACGGCACTTCAACTTACTACGTCTTCGTGGGTCCATCCACGGTGGAGGACGTCACAGTGCCCCTCAACGGCAGCAGCGGGGTCAAAGGGTACGCCGACTTGAGCATGATCGCGCCCTTCACTTTCAGGGTCACCCTGGTCCTGAGCGGGCTCACGCCGGGGGCGAGCTACAATGCCGCCACCAGAGGGGGGCTCTTCGAGTACTCATCCATGAGGGCCGTGTATACGCCTTACGCCGGGGGTTACCAATCGGGTACCGTGGTTCCCACGATCTCCTTCCCCGCCTTCACTGCGGACTCCTCCGGGAGGGCCAACGTGACTTTCGTAGTCCACGGTGTGCAGACTCTCCCCTCGGTTGGGGAGTACATACAGGTTTCCGGCAGTGGGGGGACAGTGGCTGGCGGTGACGTGGTCTTCAGCAACACAGGCTTCATGACCTTCTACCCCTCCTCCCTCACGATCTACGCGGGGGATAAGGTGGTGTGGCTCGAGGCGAGTACAAATGACGTCCACACCGTGACCTTCGTTTCACCTGGGATGCCGATCCCGGAGTTCGGGGCGCCCCTCTCCTTCGCTGTCATGGGTAACAACACGGACTACAACGGTACGGGCTACTACAACTCCGGGCCGATGATCGTGGGTCAGAACTACGAGTTGACCTTCACCAAGCCGGGAGTTTACACTTACGTCTGCCTCATCCACGACAGCCTGGGTATGATAGGCCACATCGTAGTCCTGCCTAGGGCCCAGGAGGTGAGGAGCGTGATCAACAACACCGTGCAGCAGACCACTACGGAACAGACAACGGTTCAGCAGTCGACCACCACCACCGTAGTACAGCAGTATACCACGACGCAGCAGTATGGGACCACGACCACAGTCCAGCAGTCCACTACGGTGCAGCAGGTAACGACTCAGGCCTTAACGATGCAAGTCCAGGGGACTACGGCGATAGCTCTTGGCGCAGCGGGGCTCATCTTAGCTGTGGTCGCCCTGATCGCGGCCTTCTTAATGAGGAAGTGAGCTATAGGCCCTGCCTCCACTGATCGCTGAGGAGTTGACTCTGACCCACTCCGACGTCAGTGGAGACCGAGACTCGGGTGAACCCCCATCCACAGAGATCTTTTTCGTTCACAGTGAGTGGTCCCCTTGATCGGGGAAGCGGAGATGTGGACCCAGTGCGGTCACGCTGGCTGTCAGGCGGCTCTCAAGCCGTCAAGGGGAGCGGTCGAGGGCTGAGTCCCCACCGCATCGGGAACGCACTTGAGACGAAAGTGTAGGATGAAGGGTAAAAGGATGGGAACTCATCAGCAGAGGGGGACTAGCGGAAGTCCTCAACTCGCTAGCTAACGACGCGGGTAAAGGTGAAGACGGGGGACGAATGCAGTAGGAAAGTGTATTCGCCGAAGAGGAGGTCCGTGGAGTGCTCCCTGACCGGGTTGAAGGTCAGAGGGAGTGCGAAGGCGAAGCCTTTTTGCGCGAACGCTAGTTGGGACCATCGTAACCCCTTGAGGTTTCCCACAGCTACGTCAGGTGTAGAGGTGGTGACCCCTAGGGTGGATAGCTCACTCGACCCCGGTCGACTGTTGAACCCCTCTTAAGGGGAATGCGTACTCTAATGTCGTGAAGCCGTGCTTCCCTCTTCTCCACCTCTGCATCCTATGCGGGGCTTCCACACCTCCGTCGCTCGCGGTCGCTCCAGGTACGCGATTTGAGGGAGTTCGTTGGGAAACCTATTTAAGCATCAGCAGGGGAACTTGGACCATGGGGGACAAGAAGGACATACTGGAGGCGATATCCGACAGGTTGAACCTCTCCATACTCTCCCTGCTGTCGATCAGCCCCACCTACGTCAGGAAGTTAGCGGAGTCACTGGGCATGTGGGAGACCCACGTCTCCTCTAGGCTAAGGAGGCTGGAGGAACTGGGACTCGTGCAGGGAAGGTGGGAGAGGGTGGAGGGGAGGAACGTGAGGGTTTACTACCCCAAGTTCAACAGGCTGGAGATCACGCTCACCCCCACGGGCTACCTGGTCAGGAGCGACGCGACGAGGGCCCCCTCCATGTATAGGTACTCCGTTCACCTCACCCCAGCGCCTAAGGCGACCTTCTTCGTCGGGAGGCAGGGGGAGTTGGAGTTCCTCCGCATGGCGCAGAGGGCCGTAGTATGGGGCCCTCCGGGGATCGGGAAGACAGCCCTAGTGAGCAAGGCCCTGGAGGGGAGGAGGGTCGTATGGCACGATGTGACCCCATCGGACGACCTCAGGTTTCTAGCGTCTAAGGTCGCTGCCTCGCTTGGGGGGGAGAAGGTGGGCAAGCTCGACAGGGCCCTGAGGAGCGGCCTGAGGGATCCTGAAGTGGCTTCTCTGCTCGCAGAGGAAGTGAAGGACGGTGGGATCACCTTGGTCCTAGACAACTACCACCTATGCATGGACGGGAAGGTGGAGGAGGCGCTGCTCTCGATCTCGGAGATGGGGGGCTCGTTCGTCGTGATAAGCAGGGAACTCCCGTTGAGGTTCGCCTCCCGCGATGTTCCAGTGGTGGAGCTCAGGGGTCTGAGGGGGGGAGAGCTGGGGGAGTTCCTGAGGGGGAAAGGGATCGAACCCAGGGAGGAAGTCATCGCAGCTGCGGAGGAGTTGGGGGGGAACCCCTCAGCGCTCAACGTCCTCTCGGAGGCCCTGTCCTCCGGCCGCCCCCTAGAGGAGGCCAAGGCCTTGGCGTCCTCCCACCTCGCCGGGGAGGTCTCCGAGGTCCTTTCGGCAGAGGAGCTAAAGGTCCTGAAGGCGCTTTCGTTCTTCAGGACCCCCGTTCCCCTGGGGACGTTGCCTAGGGCGGTAGGTGGGAGGGGGGTTAGGTCGATCCTGAGGAGGCTCATTGCCCTCGGCTTAGTCAGGGAAACGGATGGGCTTTACGGTGTACCAGCTCATTTGGCCTCCGCCCTCTTGGGCGAGGTCGAACCGGAGGAGGAGAGGGAACTCCACAGGAGGGCTGGGAAGTACTACTTGGGAATCAGGGATCCGACCTCCCTGCTGGAGGCCCTTTACCACATGGCCAAGGCTAGGGAGAGGGAGACCGTGATCTCCATACTGCGCGACCCCTCGTGGGTGACGTTCGCGGGCCTGGGCGAGAAACTCCTGGGTCTCCTCTGGGACTTGAAGGATTGGGACTTGGACAGACGCGAGAGGGCCGTGCTCAGATACGCCGAAGGGGTTTCCTTCCTCTCCCTGGGCTCATACGAGGAGGCGAGAAGGGCTTTCGAGGAGGCAGCAGAGGAGGCGTCAGGGACGAACGACGTGGACTTGGAAGTGGTGTCCCGCCTAGGGGTGACAGACTGCTTGAGCTACTTAGGGAAGTATAGGGAGGGGGTGGAGAAGCTGATCAGCGCGATGAGGCTCTGCGAGGCGGCTGGCGCCCACAGGAAAGCCCAGTGCCTCTACCAGCTGAGCAGCATATACGCTGAACTGGGCAGGACGAAGAGGGCACTGCAGTTAGCAGAGGAGTCGCTCAGGTCCACTCAGGGGGTTGACGACTTACTGCGCAGGAGGACTCTCCTCCTCTCTGCCTCCCTCCGCCAAGTCCTCAACGACTACGACGAGGCGATGAGGAGATACAGCGAGGTACTCTCCTCCTCCAGAAACGCGTTCATCGTAGCTCACTGCCGCTGGGGGATGGGGTGGGTCATGGTGAACAAGGGGAGGCCGGAGGAGGGGTTGAAGCATTTCGACCAGGCGGTCGAGGTCTTCAGATCCCTCCTATTGCAGGCCTACTGGCTTTACGTCAATTCGGAGGGGACTGTGCTCAAGCTTAGATTGGGGGAGGTGGAGGAGGCCTCCAATGGGGTGAACAGGATCCGGGAACTCCTGGAGAAGGTGGAGTCCCCCACACCTAGGGGGGTGGCGCAGCGGGCGATCGGGATATACGAGTTCGAGGTGAGGGAGGACCAGCGAGCCGGGTTGAGGCTCATGGAGGAGAGCGAGAGATCGCTCAGGAAGGGCTACAAGCACGAAATGGCGCACACCCTCTGGTGTCACGGGCTTCTCCTAGCCAGGTCGGGGGAGAGGGAGGAGTCCCTGAGGAAGCTGAGGAGGGCCTTCGCCTCTTACGTGAGGTTGGGCGACAGGGACCGCTCGGGAGAGGTCAGGAGATCCATGGAGGCGGTGGAGGAGGGGAGACTCGACCAGATCTACCCGGGTTGGGCTAGACCTTACCTCTAGGGGGAGCGTTCCGTGAGGGCTGGGTGAGTTCACCATCCTCCCACTCCTTCGAAATCGAGGCGAGACCTCAACGCTCCTAATTTATACCTGGAACCCCTTTTCTCCGATAGGATCTCCATCCTTGATAACACTTCACGGTCTACCTAACGGGTTCAAGGATACACCTTAGTGACGCAGGACCACATCGAGGCCACGGCGTGAGTTGCGAGGGAGATCTGGTCCAGGCCTCACTCCAGCCTCTCCAGGGGCCTCACGTTTCCCCTCAAGGGCTTAGTGACCCAGCCCGGCGCAGCCCAACGCACCGCGTTCTCTATCACCCTCAGGACATTTCGGTCTCGGTATATGGGATAGGTCTCGTGACCGGGGCTGAAGTAGAAGATCTTCCCCAACCCCCTCCTGAAGCAGCAGCCGCTCCTGAAGACCTCCCCTCCCTTAAACCAGCTTATGAACACCAACTCGTCAGGTTCAGGCACATCGAAGGGTTCCCCATACATCTCGGATCGGTCTATGTCGAAGTGATCCTCTATTCCGCGGGCGATGGGATGTGAGGGCGAAACCACCCAGACCCTCTCCCTTTCCCCAGCCTCCCTCCACTTCAGGGTGCAGGTGGTCCCCATGAGGCTCCTGAAGATCTTGGACATGTGGCCGGAGTGTAACACGATCAGGCCCATTCCCTCCTCCACTACCCTCCTCTTCACTGCCTCCACCACCTGGTCCTTGACCTCCGAGTGCGCTAAGTGTCCCCACCAGATGAGGACGTCCGTCCTACCCAGGACCTCCCCTGTGAGGCCGTGCTCAGGTTCCTCGAAGGTCGCCGTCCTGACCTCCAACGCCTCCCTCTCCCTCAGGTAGCCCGCTATGGCGCCGTGGATCCCCTCAGGGTAGACCTTCCCCACCTCCGGGTTCCTCCTCTCCGCCAGGAACTCGTTCCACACCGTGACCCTGATCTTGGGTTCCATTTGAGGAGTTATGCCCTCAGCGTATTAATGTTTTCGCCCTTTTGGACCCAGGGGATTTTCAGGGGTTCGATCAACTCTATGCACCCCTAGGGTCCCCGTGGCCCTGAACGACAGGCCCCGGCGCCCCCCCCGTTGTGCTGTCAAGAGGGGCTAAAGGCCTCTCACCTCTCGCCCCTGATCATCAGGTACGTCCTCAGGTATTCAGCGTGGCTCCACAGGAGAGGCACCACGGACAGGGGGGATCCGTCCCTCGGGTTGACCTGCTCTGGGAGGAGGTTAGTGGAGGTTTTGACTCCCCTAGCCCAGGAGAGCAAGCCCTGCGCCCTCTTCAGCTCTCCCCTGAGGGCGTAGTACTGCGCTAGCCACATTGTGGTTATGATCCAGGGGTTCCCTGGGACTCCCTGTTGGACCCTTTGGTAGTAGTCGTTCTCATATCTCGCCAACCCTCCCACTCCCTTGACCCAGAGGGCGCCCTCCAAGGTCCTGGAGTTGCTCTCCGCCAAGGGATCTGAGGGTTCGAGGAGACCGAAGAGGACTACCCCCAAGGTGCTCGAGTCCAAGGTGGGATCGACGTCCACTATTCTCCCGCTGTCCACGTTCACCGTCCTGAAGAAGGCCCCTCTCTCCCTGTTGAACAGGTGAGCCTTAGCCGCCTCCCACACCTCCTGCGCAGCCCTCCCCCACTTCTCCGCCTTACCCTGTTCCCCTAGGACCTTGGCCAGATTGGACGCAGCTCTCAACCCAGCGTAGACCGAGGCGACGGTGTAGGTGTGAACGCCGAGCCTCTCCTCCCACAGGTCGAAACTCTCCAAGGGCAGCTTCAACCTCTCGTCCCTGAACTGGGTCATGAAGTCCGCAGCCCTCTCCACCACGTCGAAGACCTCCCTCAGGGTGTGGTAATCCCTGGACTCGGTGAAGTGCCTCCACAGGCCGTAGATCACCGTGGCCGTCTCGTCCTCCTGGAAGTTCAGCGACCTGTGGGTCTTGGCGGTCCAGGGGTGCCAGCTACTCCCCAGGGTCCAGTCGGGGTTGAACTTCTGGGCCAAGTAGCCGTCAGCGGTGAAGGACTTGAACATGCTGCTGTAGAACTTGGAGGTGAAGGACCAGAAGCCAGCCTCGTCCAGGGTCACGGCGACCCAGGCAGCGTCCCTGGGCCAGACGTAGGCATAGGTGTCCAGGTTGAACTTGAGGATGTCTGAGTCCAAGGAGGCAGGGATCTCACCTCCCTCCCCCACGTGCGCCAAGGTGACGAGGAGGCTCGTCCTGGCCAGGTCGTCCTCGGGTTCAGAGAGCGTTGAGGCCACGTCCTCCCAGAACTTGGAGGTCCTCCTGATGCCCCTTCCCTTCCTGAGTTCCTCCAGGTTCTTTGAGACCTCCTGGTAGCTCCGCCCTGCCACCAGAAAATAAGTGAACTCCGGGTAGGCTATGGAGATGGCTGAGCTCACGGATCCCTGGGCTATGGGGTTCTTGCTCAATTGCCCGTCCTCGCAGTCGGGGAGAACTGCGTTCTGGTCCCTCCTCCCCGTCGTATACTCGTATATCCTGGAGGTGGAGGCGATTCCGAACCAGGTGGACCCCTTGTAGTGATACAGGGCGTCCGTGGAGGGATCGTAGAGTGCTGTGTCGCCTATTTCGTATCCGTTGAGCTTGAGGTCGTGGTAGAAGAGCACCCTGACCATTCCCTGCCCCCCTATGTGGAACTCCCTGACCAGGGCGGGCACTTCAATGGACACCAAGTCCCTCACCTCCACTTCCAGGCCGTCCCACTTGGCCTTGAACGTGGACTCCATGTTCCCGAACCTCACCTCCCTCCCCTCCATCCCCTCAGCCCACGTGAATTTGCCGTCGTGCCACACACCGAACTTAGACCTCCCACCGAAGGAGTGGTTCCATTGCCCCAGGTAGGGGTAATACAGGTCCCTTAAGTTGTAGTCAGCGTCCATTAGGACCGCCAGGGTCCCGTTGCTAAGGAGAACGGACCTCATGGTCCGTGGTGTATGTCCCACTATATAGCCTTTCCGTATATAATATAGCCTTTCCGTATATACTGTACTCCGCCTGAGTGCAAGGACTCCAGGTGGGGAAGCCTGTGGAGGCGCTCCTTAACCTCTTCCTTACGGCGCGCTGTGGAACGGTTCCATGGAACCTCGCTGCTGGTAGAGGGGCCGTCCGAGGGAGTGGGAGATCGAGAAGTGGGAAACGTTAGCCAGTCCGACCCCCTCTCCGTCCTGAAGAAAGCTTTCCGCCCTTGACCCGGATCTGTAAAGGTGCATAGTGTCGGCACTTAGATAAATATTTGCATATCGAACGTCAGTCATGAGAAGAAAGCTGTCTAGGCAGGATCTCTCCCGTCCCTCCTCCCAGTCACCACGTGGTGAAGTGGTGAGGTCGAGGGCAGGAGTGGCCCTGCAGGCGTGGGAGGACGTTTGAGGCCGACGCCCTCCACCACCCAAGGGAGGTCGGGGAGAGGGCCTTGAGGACAACGGGGTGAGGGCCTTCTCCAGACCCTGAGTGCCCTTGGGCACTGTCTTCACTCGGGTTAAACGTTACGGGGAGGTAAGCTCGTGGGGTCGTGGGGTGAGGCGAGGGAGCTCGTCCGGGGGAAGGTGGTCAGCGAGGTGGACGAAATGTGGGCTTATGTAGGAAGGCCCTTCACAGGTGTTCACGTGCTTTGTGCACACTGGGTTTTCACGTCCTCCGTGGGGGGCAGGGACCAGGGGCGTTCAATGGGCTCAGGAATTATATCCCGATGGGGGGAGGTGAGCGACGACTACAACGTGTTCTCGTTGAGGGATCACACCGTCACCTCACCTGTAAACCCCAACGGGTCCCTCCACTCCTCGCTGAGGGACGGGCTGGGTTCAAGAGGTGACCAAGGCCGTGAACAGGAGCCTAAATGGTCAAGTACTCCATAGCCCTAGTCCTGTGGGAGAGGGGGCTTATACCGGAATTTGTAACTAAATAACGACACTATGTAAAGGTGTAACTCTTTAAACTCATAACTCTTTAAATATTACATATACGTATACTTTTATCGGATGAACCCATGGTGTCGCATTAAGCCATAAATCATAGGGTTAGGGCGTTCCCCTTGAGAGTGTAGCGTTGTTCGCCTCTTGTGAACAATTCTCACTAGAAGAAAAATTCGTAGCTTAGTACCCTACACCATCGATGAACCTTACAGTTGTGGGGAGTCCAACCTTACAATGAAAGCCTCATGGCAAAATGGATAGTCCCCGTTAAATGACCTGTTTAAATACTTTTGCCAATGAAGCTAGCGATGCCCTTCCCCTGCTCCATGGAGGGCATAACGGGCCTAGAGAGGGGCGACATCCCTCACTCTCCGTCTCGTGCCTGAAGGTGTTCAATGATGGATCCCCTTTCAGGTAGGGGTGTGGTCCTCCGGGCCACTCGACTAACCAGCAAACAGGTGTAACAAGATCCACGTGGAAACCACGAACCGTCCTGGAGGGGAGCTCTCGCCCTTCTAGAGCGGGGAGGAAGTCAGCTCAACTGGCTCCTGGCATTCACTGTGACTCTTTTTAAGATTGAGAGTGATATCTATAAAAAGTCTTCAATTTTAATACGGATATAATAGAATTCATTCACTTAAATAAATAGAATCTTTTTTACTCATAAAAAATCTTCAGAAAGATCTGCAAAACCATTCATTCATATCAAGACGAAACTGAATGTTTTTAGGCCACGAATTTCATTGAAGGGGGTTGCACGGCCCCTAAGTGGATCAAGTATGTATTTGTATTTATAAAAGCCAGGGCGTGATCATGCATATGCGAAGTGAACACACGAAGCTCCCCTTGAGGGGAGTGAGCGTCACACTAATTCACGAGGGGTGTTGGACTTCGCGGGTGGACGGATCGGTCATAGAGTCCATGGGACGCACCTATTACCCGGAAGAGGGGAAGATAAGGGCATTCATGGTCATGAGCAGGAAAGACCTCAGGAAGGTCGTGGACCTCAGGAGGGAGGACAAGATAAAGGGGATCAACAACGTCTCTAGACTGGGTGATAGGTTCCTGGTTGATATGTCTGTGGAATACAGGGGTTCCATTTTGGAAGTTTTAAACCATCACAGGGTGCTGGCGTTGAACATGTCCAACATCAACGGTAGGGAGAAGTGGAGTTTCATAGCCTACGAGCACCAAGTCCCAGAGGTCGTGGAGGACCTCCGAAGACGGGGGGAAGTGGAGAGCGTGAGCGTCAGCGAACTAGACGCTTACGTGGGCGGGTTAACGCAGGGGGAACAAAGGGTGCTGAATTACGCCTTCTACATGGGCTACTTCGATTACCCCAGGAAGGTGAAGATGGGGGAAATAGCCTCCGCCCTGGGAATAAGGAAGTCCACCTTGGTCTACCACCTCAGGAGGGCTGAGAGGAAGATCCTCGGGAACTTCCTGGCCAAGGGCGGCGTTAGTCCATGAACATTCCACCGTTAACGTCAATGGTTTCGCCGGTTATGAAGGAGCTGGAGTCACTCACCAGGAACGCAACCACGTTGGCCACATCTTCAGGTGTCCCGATCCTGCCCACCGGGTGCATCCTGCGGAGTTCATCCAGCCTCTTGTCCAACCCGGTCTCCCGGAGCATTTGGGTCTCCACGAAGGAGGGGGCCACAGCGTTTACGGTGATGTTATAGGAGGCCAGGAACCTGGCCAAGTTCTTGGTAAGTCCCAGAAGTCCGGCCTTTGAGGCTGTGTAGGCCAGGTTGGCCCTCCCCAGTCCCCCTGTCTTGGCCACTATGCTGGAGATCACAACGATCCTGCCGTATTTATTCTCCATCATGCTCGGCACCAACCACCTCAGCAACAAGTATGCCCCCCTGAGGTTGGTGTTCAGTATCCTGTCCCACTCCTCCACCTGAAGGTCTAGGAAGTGGTGGGGGGAGGTCACTGCCGCGTTATACACGACCACGTCTATTCTCCCCACGTTGGAGAGGATCTCCTTGGCCCCGTTCTCGATCTCATTGGGGGAGGACAGGTCCAAGGCCCTGGACCACACTCTCACTCCGCCTGGGTTAGCCCTCAGTTCCCCCTCGAACTTCGACAACCTCTCCCTGTCCCTTGCAACCAACACGAGCTCCGAGCCCATGTTGGCCAACTTCCTGGATATGGCCTCTCCGATCCCTCCCAAGGCCCCGGCGACCAGCGATCTCCTTCCCCGCAGCCCCACTTTAGCTCACTCGTCCCCCAGGACCCTACCCCTGTCCACCACTAGTTGGTCGTCCAAGTAGACGCTGCACCCCCTCATGGCCACGTCGTAGTGGTTCTTGGTGAACCTGCCGATGTGGTGGTTAGGGCCTGTGGAGAACAGGAAGTTCCCCCAGAAAACCCTCCCCTCGTCGCCGCTCACCCCCTTGTTGTCGGGGGACCTGTCGTATGTGGCCATGTTGGGCCACTTGGCCCTCTTGTGGAGCCCCCAACCCACGTGGGATATGGCGTAAACGTTCTTGTCGTTGTATATTGCCAGGTGTTCCCGTATCAACCTAGCGTCGAAGCCCTCACCTCTCACCTCGACCACGTAGTTCTTCTCCACTATCAACTCCACCCTGCTTGTGTGGTACATGGCGAAGGGGGTCACGTTGTAGTCTCCTACGTCGAACACCACCTTTCCGTGGGAGTCCACGGGGTAGTTGCTCACCATGTTCTGCCCCCACACGTCCCACCTCCCGGGTTCATCGGAGAAGCCGTAGGAGGCGAAGGTAGTGTTGGGCGAGAGGACCGCAGTGAAGTCAGTCCCGGCCTCGGAGACTACCCTCATGACCTTGGCCCTCCTGAGCAAGGAGGCATACCTCTGGACCCTCTCCTTCATGACCTTGGCCTCCTCATCGGACCAGGGCATGAGCCTGCTGAGCACCTGCGGGGACTGGGCTCCCGCCCTCAATACCCTAGCCCCAGACTTCACCAACTCCACCCTGCCTGGGGTGTGGATGAATCCCTCTAGGGTCAGATCGAGGATGAGGTTGACCCCCTTGAGGGAGTTGAGGACTGGCTTAGAGAGCGCCAACATCCCGCCCAGGTCTATGTTCCCCTCCGAGTCGTACCACCCTCTCCCCCAATAGGGAATGGTGACCTGGAAAGTGTCGGAGCCCATATCCGCAGCTGCAGCCATGGCCGCTAGGGCGTAATCCCTCCTGCTGGAGAGGTCCGTCACCACAGCCGTGGACTCGTCATTCTTCAGCCTGCAGTTCTGGAGCTGCCTCCTGAACATCCTATACAGGAACGGAGATACTTCGCTCTCCATCCACCTACACCTGGAGAGTCTACAGCGGATCCCTTAATTAAGTTTTCCTCCATAGGCCTCCTCGACCCATTTACTGTTTCAAGAGGCCCAGTTCCCCTCCACAGGCGACGTCAAGGGGAGGCGCTATACCTCTCCCAACCCCAGGGAAATAGGGCTTTGAAGTGTGAAACCCAGGGAGTTACGGGGAGTTCGCCGAGACGCCGAGCAGCTGAAAAGTTAGGGTGAGGACGTGTTGGAACACATCCGACTCCCGCCCTGGAAGGATTCCAGGGTTCGTGGTTACCCCACGGATTCAGGTTCACACCCCCATCCGAGGAAAAGCCAGGAGGGTCAAGGGACTACCACTTTTCAGGTTCCTAAAAGAGGGGGTGGGCTCATTTGAAAGGGAGACTATTCCCTTCCCCCAGTCCCCTCGCCCCGGATCGGGTCGGAGCGACTTTAGTGCCCTGAAATATCTGGCGGGACTTAGATCAGGGTCTTCCATGCCCCTGAGGCTTTCCACCCTTGTCCCCCGTAAAGGACGTCCAAGACCCGTTAGTCCTAAGAGGAGGGCTCCCAACTGACCGGCCCCGGCTAGAAGTACTTCCTCCTCCACACGGTCCTGGAGGGATAGGGGAACTCCGACTTGATCGGAACCTCTATGACCGTGCCCTCCTTAGAGCTCAGGGACTTGTCCAGCTCATCCCTGAACTCCTCGTCGGAGCTCACCTTTACCCCCCTGAGTCCCATGGCTTCAGCCATGGCTGCCACATTGACGCTTGGGAGCTCCGTGGCCAATGGTCTGTAGCCCATCTCCACCTGCTCCCTCCATATCAATCCGAACTTGGAGTCGTTGAACACCACGATGACTGGGTTGACGCCCAGCTTCTTGGCTAAGCCCAGATCCGACACCCCCAGGAGGAAGCTCCCGTCCCCGGTCACCGCCACGACGTCGGACTCAGGCGAGGCTACCTTGGCACCTATTGACCCGGGGACCGCGAAACCCATGCCGTCGTAGTTCCTCGAGTGGAGGAAGCTGCCCACCCTCTTGAACCTGAAGAGGTCGTTGAGCCAAACACCCCCCGCTGCCCCAGCGTCGCCTATCACGAAGTGGTCTTGGCCCAGGGCCCTCTCTATCGTCCTGATCACCCGTAGGGGATTGGGTCCGGAAGAAGCCGATCCCAATTCCTCCTCCACCGCCCTCTCTACCCTGTGCCTCACCTCCCCGATGGTCCTGATCCTCCGCTCCCTGAACTCCCTGTGGGCCTCCCCCACCATGCCCACCCCCTCCGAGATCGCCTCCAGGATCCTCCTCAGGTCGCCGAAAACACCTTTCACCTTCAGGTCGGAGGGGTTATCCACGTCCACGTAGATCGACCTACACCTCTCTCCGCACCTCCTCCTCAAGGCTTCGTCCTCGGAGGATCCGACCCTCACGCCCACATTGATCACCAGGTCAGCCGTGGATAGGGCATAAGAGGCAGCTGGGTGATCGAATTGGCCGATGCTCCCAGCGTAGAGCTCGCTTTCGTTCGGGAAGGAGTCTGGGTAACTCCTGGGGACGATCACGGGGGCCAAGAGCGACCTAGCCAATCTCTCCACTTGATCTCCGACCCTCCCCCTCGCCACATACTTCCCCGCGAATATCAGTGGGGAATTGGAGGCGTTGATCTCCCCCACGATCTCCCCCATGGGGGTGCCCTTTACCCCGATCGAAACTCCTATGGGGAGTGGAGTAGTGGGAGACACCTCCAACTCCTCCTCCAAGAGCCTGTCCACCACTGCCACATAGGATGGACCGTACCTCCCAGAAGTGGAGTGCACCAATGCCTCCACGATGGCCTCCCTCAGGTGTCCAGGTTCCGATACAGTCCTGCTATACTTCGTTATGGGGCGGAAGATCTCCTCCTGGAACAGTGGGTCCGCGACGCCGTGGAAAGCCTCGGCGGGAGAGTTCAGTGGGTTCGAGGCCGAGATCAAGAGGAGTGGGGAGTTCGCAGTATAGGCCTGTGCTACCCCCGTGACGCAATTGGTGACTCCTGGTCCGGCCGTCACCAGGACCAGCGCGGGCTTTCCAGTTATCCTGCCCACAACGTCAGCCATCACGGTGCCGTTTGTCTCGTTCACAACCCCTATTACTTCCATCCTCCTGCCATCCAGGTGGCCCAGGATCGGCAGCACCTGACTGCCTGGTTGGACGAAGGCCTTCTCGATCCCCAACTCCTCCAGCGTTTCCGCAACAACCTCACCTCCCTTCCTCTTGCTTCCGGAACTCCCGAGAGACATGGATTACCATTGACTCTCTCGGTTAAATCGTTCACTGCCCCTAGGAGAGACAGGAAAAACCTTTCCCTTGAGCCTGGACTTCCTCGGCTTGGAGTCCTTCATTGGGGGTCGCAGCTGCTGGCGTCATACACTGCGGATCCCTTCAACTCACACTGGAGCCCTTGGTTTCCCTGGACAGCAGTATTGAAAGCAGGGAGAGGATCGCCGTCACTGTCCCATGCCTATTAGGTAAGCTATTATGAGGGACTGCGGCAGAACGCCCAGCAGTACACCTATCTGGTAGGCCAGTCCGGAGCCGGAGGCCCTATACTTGGGCTCGAAGTACTCCGAAAGGAAAGAGGACAGGACAGCCACTGCCCCGAACGCCAACCCCATGAGGATCACTTGACCCAGTATCACCAGCGCAGGGGAAGCCGTGTTGATCAGCAGGATGTAGGGGATGGAGAAGATGGCCGTTACCACGTAGGTCCCGATCAGCGTAGTCCTCCTGCCCACCAGGTCGCCCAACAGTCCGAAGGCTATGACCAAGCCCCCGCCCACGATCTCACCTATTACAGTGGTGAATGAAGCGAAGGACCTGGGCAGTCCCAGCACCGTGGAAATGTAGGTTATCATGACGGTTATGGCTACGTAGAAGGGCGTCTGGGCTATCATATTCACGCCGGCCAACTTGATCACGTCCCCCAGCTTCTCCCTCAGGACTTGAAGGGCGGGCAGGGAGAGCGCTCTCCTCTCCGTGAGGATCTTGGAGAAAATCGGGCTCTCCATGAGGGAGTACCTGAGTATTGCCCCCAGGACGATCACCACTATTCCTGCGTAGAAGGGCACCCGCCAGTAGAAGGCCACGAAGGACTTGAAGCCGTAGGCGCTGAGGAGGGAGGTGACCAGGACGGCTGCTGCCACCCCTCCTATGGCGTAACCCTCGGGGACTAGGCTCGCCCAGAGGGCCCTCCACTTGGACTGTGAGGCGTGCTCCACGACCCAAGTGGTCACACTGCCCCACTCACCCCCATATCCTAGACCTTGGAGGATCCTAGCCACGAAGAGGAGCACTGGGGAGATGAGTCCCAACACTGCGTAACCTGGAAGGAAGGCTATGATCGCCACCCCCACTCCCATGGTCAGGAGCGTCATGACCAGCGTACTCTTCCTGCCGAGCCTATCGCCGAAGTGTCCGAAGAGGAAGGCGCCGAAAGGTCTTGCAGCGAAGGACACCAGGAATGCCCCCACTGAGGCCAAAAGGGCTGCCACGAAGTTGGTCTTGGGGAAGAATACGAAGGGCCAGGCGATATTCGAGATGAGGCCTGCTGCTATGAAGTCGAAGTCCTCTATGGCAGTCCCCACCATTCCTATTACCCCAACCTTAGCTAGCTCTGACAGTTTTACCTGTGCCATTAAGTAAGGTTTCATTCTCCTCTATTTAAACTTTCGCAGTAATCCCATGGGGATTGGAGTCCCACTGGAGCCGCACTGACTCCTGGCTGCGCTCTTCCCCTCTCCCCGGGGGAGTTTTCCACCCGATAGCGCTGAAATCTAACTAGTTAGAACTTAGGGCATGCCTAAACCTACTGCATTAAATCCCCCCTTTAAAAACAATGTCCAAACAGCAGCACTTCCCTGCGGGAGAAGGGCGGCCCTGAGAGTAAAGTGGTTGCAATCCAATGCAGAGGCCTTGATCTGAGTAGAGAGGGTCAAGTTTACCCGTTACTGAGGGTCCTGACTTGAATTAGAGGGACGGGAGGGTTTCGCCCCCTACCCTACTCTGAGGGACGGGTTTACCCGTTTCCAAGTGGAGGACTGGCATCTTCTCCCTGAACTTGGGAGGGGGTATGTGTCCCCAGAGCACTAGCCTCTTGGGGTCCTCCTCCCACACTATGGGCCTCCAGTTGGGGTTCACTACGAGGTAGTCCCCCGTGAAGAGTTCGATCCTGTAGCCGTTGGGATCCCTCAGGTAAATGAAAAGTCCGTTGGTGGCCCTGTGCCTGCCTGGACCGAACTCTATCTGCTCCACCCTGTTCGTGTACCCAAGTATATCACACACCCTCACGATGTCGTTCAGATCCCTCACCTGGATGGCCACGTGGTGCACCGCAGGCCCGTCAGCCCTGAAGAAGGCCACATCGTGGGTATTACCCTTCCTAGTGAGGAAGATGCCTACGGTCTTACCTTCCTTGGACCTTATCTCCTCAGTGACCAGGAAGTCGAGGTCCCCCTTGTAGAAGCCCACCTCCTCGTCCACCAGCTGCGTGTGAAGCGTCACGTGATCCAGCCTCAGGGGGAACCCCCCTCTCCTGGTTACGAAGTCCTGGTGCTTGAAGGCCTCGCCCTTCATGGATGCTACGAACTCCACTGGGAAGGAGGACGGGTCCTCCACTAGCACGGCTTCACCCACTCCCTTCTCCTCCTCGTTATACCTATACTTAAGCCCACGGGCCTCCAATATCTTCACAATGGAGTTAAGGGATTCCCTCCCCTTGACCCAAAAGGCGAAGTGCTCCAGCCCTAAATCCCTTCCCTCGGATATGACGAGGCTGTGATGGAAGTCCTCCTCATATCCCCTAAGGTGCGCCTCTAGGCCGTCCTCCTCGGTGACTATCATACCTATGGCCCCCGCGTAGAACTCCAGTGAGTCCCTGAGGTTCCTCACCCTGAGCTTCACGTGGGATATGCCAGTGACTAACGGCTCGTCCATAATGTGGTATTAATACCACTTAATAAAAAAATTTCGGTGCTCGAGCGGAGTTAGGGGAATGAGCTGCGCCCTCAGCCACAAACCGCGGGAAAGGGCTTGCCCAGGCACGTTCCTTATCCAGTTCAGCTGAATCCCGCAATCCTGTGGAGCCAGGATCCCTCGATGTGAGCATCAACCCGTGGGTCCGCCTCTCTAGGGCCTAAGGGAGATCCCTCGCCCTTTCCTCAACTCCCGAAGTAACTCCTCAGCTCCCGCACGAGTAGGGTGAAGGCCTCTTCACCTATTTCCGCCGAGGCCAAGGTGGGATCCCCGATCACACCAATACTGGACACCCTGTGGATCCCCTCGCTCCTCATAACGCGCCTAGCCTCCTCAACGTCACCAACGAACCCCTTGGAGGCCCTGTCCATCCTTACTGTACTGGGCTCCAAATAGAGCATAAGGGAGGTCTCCCCTACTCCGCCATGGGCTCCTACTACCTCCCTGGGGATCCCCCTCTTCAGGGCGGGCTGGTTGATCAGCTCCGAGAACTTCTCGAAGTCTGGGTAAGTCTCGATCCTCACCTCTCCCCTCAATTCCCCTACTACATCGTTTATGTGCCTGAAGTTCCCCCCGTGGGCTGATAGGACGATGATCCTCTCGAAGCCCTGTCCCCTCAAGGAGGAGAGGTAGTCCCTGAGGATGGACTTGAGCGTTTCTGAAGATAGGGAGATCGTCCCTGGAAAACTCAGATGGTAGGGGGAGTAACCTAGGTTGATCACCGGGCCCACCAGGCCCGTGATCCCTCGAGCTAGGGAGAGGGATATGTGGTGAGCCAAAATGGAGTCGGTGAAAACAGGGAGATGTGGACCGTGCTGCTCCGTTGAGCCCACGGGCACTACCAAAGTCCTATAACCCTCCTTTACCTTCTCCCGGATCTCAACCCAAGTCATGTAAGCTAACTCCAAGTTAGACCGATCTAACATGGCAGACATTCGGCGGATCGGATATAAATACTCTGAAGGTCTCTGTCCAACTCCCCGCGCGAGGGTTATATGTGGATCCGCGTCCCTCATCCCTGGCCTCGTCCTCACCTGAGGGCGGACGAATGAGGGCAGAGATCCCTCATACTCGATGTGGAATGCCTGGGGGCCCTCACGGAGGTTGTGTGGAGCGGAGCGCGACGCTGTTACTCCCACGGTCTCGGCCGAGGAAAGGTAAGCGATCGTGACCTGGGACGCAGATTATGGGAAAAGGCGTCAAGGCATGGCTAAGGTCGTTTGTTACAGCGTTCGGAACGCAGAAGCCATGGGGCATATCTCCACTGACGGATGAACCTCAACTGGCGTTCCTTAGCCCATGGGATTAGCTGGACCTTTAGGACGAAGGAGATCTCCTCGCTCGTCGTTGGAGATAACTGAATCACCTGAGTGGCTCGGGGATCTGTGGGGTGATGCGGACTTCGCCCACTCACAGCGGCCAACGAGTTGGAGGCGAGCCCATGATGGTGGGAATAGGCAGTGGGCTGAACTCGGATCAACGTTGGAATACTGTTAAGGAGGTCGCCCCACTGTGGGGGAGACATATGGGGCGCTGGAGGCTCGGATACTGTTCTATCATTTAGAGAAGTCATTTAAGTCCTGACAGACCTCTACCTTCAACATGGAAGTGTTAAAGGGGCGCGATTAATCCCAAGAGCGATGTGTCGGAGGCTCGGTGGATTACCCCGCCCTTACGGAGAGGTCTCTGGTCAGGGAGATGAAGCCCTAGCGTCTCAGCGGGGTAAGGTCCCACAGCCGACGTGGGGGGATCGGTGCGAAACCTGTGAGAGCACCAGCTGCTCAAGTCCAAGAGATCTACATAGGGTAATTTTGCTAGAGAAGTTTTTATATCCTGGAGTAGAGAGTCTCTCTGCATGCTGGAGGACGAGCTAGACTCGCTAGTTAGGGTAGATGAGGGAGCCGTATCCAGGAGGATCTTCGCTGACAGGGGAATATATGAATTGGAACAGGAGAGGATCTTCGGTAGATGCTGGTTGTACTTGGCCCATGACTCGCAGCTGCGAAGGGCCGGGGACTACCTCACGGCTTACATGGGGGAGGACCCTGTGATCCTGGTGAGGGGAGATGACGGGGAGATCAGGGCCTTCCTCAACATGTGCAGGCACAGAGGAACTAAACTGTGCGTTAGGGAGAGCGGGAACTCCCGCTTCTTCACCTGCCCTTACCACGGCTGGACCTACGACGCTGAGGGGAGATTGACGGGGGTCCCACTGGAGAAGACTGCTTACCCCAACCTGGACAAGAGGGAGTGGGGGTTGATCCGGGTCCCGAGGCTCGTCAATTACAAGGGTATGCTGTGGGGTAACTGGGATCCTGGGGCTCCCTCCTTCGAGGACTACCTAGGGGAGATGAAGTTCTACTTGGACCTCTTCCTCGACAGGTTCGAGGGGAATATGAGGATATACGGGGGAGTGCACAGATGGATAATTCCGGTCAACTGGAAGATCCCCTCAGAGAACTTCATAGGTGATTCCTACCACGCGCTCTTCACCCACAGGTCGGCGGTGGAGATCAACCTCAGGAAGCCTTACTCCCCCAACGACTTCGAGGTCTCCACCAGGAACGGACACGGCTTCGGCGCACAGGTTGGGGGGACAGGGAGAGGTGTGGAGGCCAGCGAGGAGTATAAGAGGGTCCTGTGGGAGTCCATAGAGAGACTGGCCAACAGGGAGGGGAACTTCGTGAGGGACATATCGCCCCTAGGTCACTTCCACATCTTCCCTAACTTCTCCATGTTAGACCTATGGCCTTATACTTTCATAAGGGTCTGGCACCCCAGGGGACCTGACAGGACTGAGGTTTGGAGCTGGCTGGTGGTGGACGACAGGGTGTCCCACGAGGAGAGGAGGAAGATCGCCAGGAAGTTCGAACTGGAGTTCGGGCCTGGGGGTGTGTTCGAGCAGGACGATGCTGAGGTATGGTATAGGATCTCCGAGACGTTGAGGGGGCCGGTGGGGAGGAAGGTCATGCTCAACTACCAAGGTGGTCTAGGGGCTGAAAGGGAAGCTAGGGATGTCTTCGGCGGAAGGGCGTCAGGGACCCTTGGAGCTCCCTTCGGCGAGAGCAATCAGAGGGCCTTCTACAGGAGGTGGTTGGAATTAATGAGGGGTTGAGCGGGAACCTGCAGCTTAGGGCGGAGGTGCAGGACTTCCTATACTATGAGGCCAAACTATTGGACGAAGGGGAGTTCGATAGGTGGTTAGAGCTCTTCACCGAGGACGTAGAGTATGTTGTGACCTCGGCTACGCTCTCAGGAGGAGGTGATACGATAAAACTGTTCGACGATGATAAGACGACCCTAACCCTTAGGGTTCAGAGGCTCAGGACTAACTTCGCCTGGGCTGAAGATCCGCCGTCCAAGACTGTGAGGGTGGTGAGCAACGTGTTGACAGAGATCGGCCAAGGCGTCATTAAGGTCTACAGCAACTTAGTGATCTATAAGGCGAGGGAGGGGGTGGACGTGGAGAGGGTGATCGCGCGGAGGAAGGACGAGTTGGTCAGGGAAGGGGGGAGGCTCAGGATAAGGCGCAGGGAGGCTCAGGTGATCCCACCCACGTTGGACGCGAGGAACCTAAGCGTGCTCATTTGACACCTAGTTTCAACCCGCCTGAGGGGTCCCAGCCATCCTCTTGCCCAACCACGGGGATTAACGGAGTACAGGGACTGCGCGTGAGGCCCCCTCAGGGAGACAGTAGGGGCATAGCTAAAGTCGCAATATCCTCCTGGCGTTCAAGTCCATGATGTCTTCCTCGTCCTCCTCATCGAGGCCCAATTCCCCTATCATCCTAGGGTAACTCTCAAGCCTGTGTCTCCCCGCCCTTGGCCCCCAAGGGTAGTCAGTAGCGAAGATCAGTCGCTTCGGTCCCAACACCTCGAGGGCGCACCTCACACTCGCCTTGTTCCCTCCTATTGCCGTGTCGTAGCTAACCCTCAGTAACCCCTCCATTACGGAGTCCCTGGAGGGGAGTGACACCCCTCGAGTCGGCGTGGACCCCCTGTCCAACGACTCCCAAATCCTCCCCCAGAGGAACGGGATCCCCCCTCCCAGGTGGTGAGCGATCACCTTGGCTCCCGTATACTTGCCCAACACTCCAGCCGAGACCAGCCTGTAGAGGGTCACCGCAGTCTCATGAGGCCAGGAGAGGACGTGAACCGCATAGTACTCAGCCTCGTATGGACCAGCGGTTCGTTTGCAGGGATCGATCGGGTGCAGGAAAACTGGTGCGCCGAGCGAGTGGGCTTTCCTCCAGAAGCTTTCCAAACGATCTATGGGAGTGCAGTCGATGTGGGTTAGGGCCAGGAAGCCCCTCAGTCCCAACTCCTTCACCGCTCTCTCCATTTCCTCCTCGTCCACGATGCCTTCAGTGGAGATCGCCACTGAGGCAGCAGCCGCTATCCTGCCGCCGCTCCTCCCTTGAATCCATGCCAATTCATCGTTTAGACTGGTGGAGAGCCTCCTCTTGAGTTCGAACGGTAGACTGAAGTAATTGGGATCTAGGGTGGGTTGGACCGTGACTACCTGAACGTCTATACCGTACCTCTCCATGTCCCTCTTCCTCTCCTCCGGGTCACAGAAGTTGGGATCTTTAGAGCAGATCCCAGCGTACTCAGATACCACTTCCCTCACCTGAGGATCCCCGGTGTTGAGGAGGAGGCCCATGTAGGCCTTGGGGTTGATGTGGGTGAAGGAGTCCACCGTCATGGGAGTAACGGAGGGCCTAGGCTTATTTAAGTTTCCGGTGTGGAACCCGCCGAGGCCTCAGTGGCGACCTGGGTTTTCACTGTGCGTGACATACCTAATTCACTCCACTGGGATCGCTGCAGGCGTAGTCCACATGGAGTGAATTCTCCAATGCGAAATCGAGACTGTGGACCCAGCCCGTGGAGGATGAGAAAGGAGCGGACAGCCGTAAGGTCGACATACATGAATACCTTGGAACGAAGGTTCCTATCCCCTTGATCAATAGTATTTATTTTTTACAGCGATCTCTATCTTAGATCTTCATTCACACCCCTGTGCTTCATGAATCTTACCTATAAAGATGCTTTTAGATATGTAAAAATATTAGCTGATTTTAAACTAACTTAATAGGATGATACTTTCCGTCATCCGATCTCTACCCGGCGGTGAGGACCGAGTTTTCCCGCCCGAGTTCAACCCCCAGGGAATTCCGAAGCACCGGGCTTCCTCCCAGCCTGAGGGAGTTCAGCTCCCTCTGATCGGAGGGATCTGAGGCTTAGGTTCAGCCCAACCTGATCCCATATCGTTCACCCTTCCCCGAAGGTGGTGGAGATCCTTGGGGTCGGTCTCCGGTCGAGCTCCGCTCTGATCCACTGGGCCCACAACGCTGCAGTAGGGATGGAGAGATATGCAGGGTGAAGCCCTACCGGAGCCCCTCCTAAGTCATCCCACCTCTCCCCGTGGCCTCACCTAAAGTGTTTGGCCAATTCGGAGTTCTCCGGGATGGATAGTAACGCGTCGATCACCCCTTCCACTTGTCTCACGGAGTCCGTCCTGGGGTCACTGATCAACCAGTCGAAGAGGGGCTGCCTTCCTCCCTCCAGGAAGGCCTCCAGCGCGACCTCCATCCTCTGCACCCTCGGGCGGATCGCTAGATTGAGCACCCTCTTGGGCAGAGAGTAACTACCTCTGTGAACGCCCTTCGCGTCGACTTTGGCTGGGATCTCCACCGCCACATCATCGCCTACCCCCTGCAGTGCCCCTAGGTTCAGGACGTTCACCGTATGCACCTCCCCTTTATCGTTCGCTATGGAGTCTATTACCGGCACCACCACGTCCTTCTCCCCTCCTCCTCCTCCACGGAGCAGTGGAGAGAGGGGGGACTGGGAATCAACAGCTCTCACCAAGAGGTTGGTGACCTCCTCGTGCCTCCTGAGGTACTCCATCCAACCCAGTTCGGAGTCGAAGCCGCCATACTCGCCATACCACCTCCTCTTAGTCCCAAAGTCCCAGTGGTACTTCCACGTCCCACTCCTGACCACGTCCCCCACAGGGAAGAGGCCGTAGTTCCTATACATATCGAAAGCCACAGGGGATAGGTAGACGTTTAGGGGCTCCTCCCTGGACCTCTGGAAGTAGCTCTCTACGTGGCGCTGGTAGTTCTTGGAGATCCAGTCGTCCAGCAGCGGGTAAGCGTCCTCCCCTCCATGCTTGAACTCCACCAGCCACGCGTCGTGGTTCACGCCGATCATCTTGGCCTGCACTTCCCCCTCCAAGCCTAGCATCTTCGCCACTGACTTATAGGAGTAGGCCTCGCTGCAGAGGCCTATTACCTTGGCCTTAGTCTCCCTGCCTATTAAGGTGGTCAGCTCGAAAACGGGGTTCGCCACTTGGAGTAGCCAAGCGTTGGGCGCCCAGTCCTCTACGTCCCTGGCTATCTCTAAGGCCAGTTTGAACTGGTGGTAACCCCAGATGGTGTGGTAGTCGGAGACCATGTTCCACTCCACGCTGTTGATCCCGCGATAGTAACCGTACTCCTCGGAGATGGACCTCATCTTCTCGTAATACTGATGCCCACCGTGCATAGCAGTGTTGATCACGAAATCCGCGTCCCTTATTGCCTCCCTCCTGTCGGAGGTGTGCTCAACCCTTATATCCGACTTCACTTCCTGCACATACCTCTTCGCCAACCTATACATGAGGGACAACCTCTCCTGATTCACGTCCATGAGGACAACTGTGCTCCCCTTGAGGTCTTGGGTGTCAGAGAGATCCCTTATAAGTGTTGCACCCCATGCTATGCTCCCCGCCCCGATTAGAGCGATTTTGCGATTTGTCATACATCAAGAGTTTACTTCGAGGTAAAAACTTCAACTGTGCTAGGTTCACTGACCCAAGCGGTCTGAGGAGGAAGTGACTTGAAGCGAGAGAACTGAGTGTCCACTATCCATGATTTTTCTCCGCCCTGGAAGAGTTCCCTTCAGGGTGGTTCACGGTCCCCGCCACGGGAGGCTACGTCCCTTATTGAGGATCGGTCGGGCAGTGCATAGGAACACCTCGTCTGAAAGTCTAGATCCCAAGGGATGAATGAGGATCCGTCATATGAAGAGGAGGGAGGTTTTGGTTGACTGCTCAGTCCCATTTTCTCCATTGAGCTGGAGAAGAGCGATATTGTCACCCCAAAAAATTAACATAAACAGCAGTTATGGGAATCTTAGGGAGGTAATACGAAAAAGCCGGTATTAGCGAGAAGTTTTTATTTTTCAGCGTCGTCCTGCTGAAAAGATGCGGAAAGGGACAGATCGAGTTCGCTAGGGAGAGGCTGGTCAGGGAGGTCAACAGGTTGGGCGTGGTGAGGGGGAAGGGGAGGAGCAGGAAGGTTAACCGGCACTAGCCCTCATGGTCCTGACGGAGGGCCAGCGTGAGGAACGCGGCCGAGACGTTCGAGTTGGACTACTCAAACCTGCTGGAGGCGTTGGGAGAACTCGACGATGCGTGGAGGGACTGGAGGTCCCCTGTCGGGGCTGGTATTTCGTCGATATACTCGAAGTCGCTTTTAATTCTATTTAAGATCAACGAGATAGGACTCTC
>Ga0081529_129305_pt1 | contig 30310 bp, 28 predicted proteins | sample EchGeymetagenome_FD_71012 | JGI IMG/M metagenome (GOLD analysis project Ga0081529, IMG submission 71012) | Ferrous microbial mat and aquatic microbial communities from Echinus Geyser, Yellowstone National Park, USA - transect B T=78-80 C v2... ...
ATGGCTTGGAAAGCAATGATCAGCGCACTCGTAGTGGCGAATCTCGAAAAAATGCCTAGGGATGATAAGGAGAGGGAGTGGTACATGAAGACGGGCTTCCTCGCGCCAACCACAGGGTTAAAGGGGATATCGCAAAGGCTCGAGGAGCTTGGTTATAAAGTGCTTGATTTAACGTCGACGGCACTCACCCTCCAACTACCACCAGGTTTAAATACCTCGGCCCAGTGGAATATTGGCTGCTTGCCTGAGCGGAATGCTGTGAAGGAGGCGGCTTAAGGCCCAACCCCGTGGGCGGTGAACGGTGATACCCCGAGGATGGGGCAAAGGCCTGACAGGAGATGAAGGATGATTAGGAACGCCGGGATGTGGGAATGGGCATACCATTAGAAATGTTTATTTACTCAAAATAGCTCGGTCTTGCGTGGTTTCGGCGAGGATTATTGACAAGTCTGATATGTATTTGAAGGCGATTGTTGAGGGGGTGGAGCCGTCATTAGTTAATTCGTTAAGGAGGGTTTTGGTATCTGATGTGCCTGTTCTGGCGATTGACGACGTTATAATCTTAGACAACACATCCGTACTTTACGATGAAGTCATAGCCCATAGGCTAGCCATGATACCGATAAAGACCGACCTCAGGAAACTCCCAAAGATTGAGGAATGTGAGCAAGAGCTTGTGGACCCGAGTCTATGTCAGGTTAGGTTTGAGCTTAATGTCGAGGCTAAGGAGCCCATGGTGGTCTACAGCAGGGACCTCAAGTCAGACGATCCCGAGGTTAGGCCTGTCTATGAGGACATACCAATAGTTAAGCTAGTGCCCGGTCAGAAGGTTGTTCTTGAAGCCTACGCAAGGCTTGGTAGGGCTAGGAACCATGTGAAGTGGCAGGCAGGCTTGGCTGCCTATTATTATTACCCGAGGGTTACGGTCATGGATAAGGCCTCTGATAAGTGCCGTGTATGTATTGATATTTGCAATGGCGCCATGGAGATTAGGGATGACGGATCAATAGTCGTGAATGACATCCTTAAGTGCACATTCAATAGGTGGAAGGCATGCGAGCAAGTGTGTCCGGCAATAAGGGTGGATTGGGATGAGAATAAGTACGTGTTTTGGGTTGAGAGTTTCGGTAACATGTCTGTCGAGGATATGGCTAGGGAGGGCTTTAGGATATTGAAGGGTAAGTTCCAGGAGTTCGTGAGTGAACTCGAGCTAGAGTTATCCAGGGGAGGGGCACCGCCACAGGGTGGTGAGGAGGTTGGTGAATTACCTGCTGAGGAGCAGGGCGGTGAGGAGTTCGGTGTTGAAGGTGGTGTTGAGGAGTGATTGGTCGTACGACTACAAATTATTTAAAAAGGGATGCCTTTGATGCTTCTTGCGATGCCGAACCCAACTGGCCCAACGAATGAGGAGTTACGCATGTTGATTAGATTCCTTAGACGCGCAGCCAATGAGTATAAGGCGGGGATTTGGGATTACGTTGCTGACTTACTTGAGAAACCGACTAGGCAGAGGGTTGAGGTTAATGTGGGTAGGATAAACAGGCTCGTCAATGACGGTGATGTTGTTGTGGTGCCGGGTAAGGTGCTTGGTCATGGTGTATTGAGCAAGAAGGTCACGATAGCTGCCTGGTCCTTCTCCAAGGGTGCCCTTGACTCTATAAAGAGGGCTGGTGCTGAGGCGATATCAATACCTGAGTTGGTTAGGCGGAATAATAGGGGTAGTAATGTTAAGGTTATTATGTAAGGTGGTGTTGATGAGCAGTAGGGTTATTGAGGCTGGTAGGAACCCGCCATCGCCTAATGAGGTCGTTGTTGATGCCACGAACCACGTGGTTGGTAGGCTAGCTTCCGTAGTTGCCAAGTGGGCTTTGGAGGGTAGGAGGGTTGTTATTGTCAATGCCGAGAGGGCGGTTGTTACGGGCAACTTCAACATGGTGCTTAATTGGTATAAGACAAGGGTTAGTGAGTGGTTGACACATTACAACCCCGAGAAGGCTGGTCCAAAGATACCTAGGAAGCCTGATAGGATTTTGAGGAGGGTGATTAGGGGGATGTTACCAAGGAAGAGTGGAAGGGGTAGGGAGGCACTTAGGAGGGTTAGGGTCTTCATGGGTGTTCCACCGCAGTACGTCAATGCCGATAAAGTAGTCATAAAGGGCGCCCTACTATCGATAAGGCCCGGTGCCAAGTACGTAACGCTTGAGGAGCTTTGGAAGCACATAGAGCCCAAGCGCTATGAGGAGTGGGTTAGGGCTAGGGAGGCTTGGGAGGCGAGGCTTAAAAAGGCTCAGGGTAAGGGTGGTGGTGAATGAGTGAGCAGCAAACTAACACATCGGCGTTGCCGAGGACTATACCTAACACGACTACGCAGGAGATCGCCGGCTTAAGGGTTGTTATTGCTGTTGGTAAGAAGAAGACTGCCATTGCTAAGGCGGTCATTAGGCCAGGTATTGGTAGGGTCAGGGTTAACGGCATACCGATTGAGGTATGGCCCATAGAGATGGCTAGGATGAGGATGATGGAGCCACTGCTCCTGGCAGGTAAGTCCTTGGTGAGTAAGGTCGATGTTGATGCCACAGTTAGGGGTGGTGGGTTCATGGGTCAGGCAACTGCGGTGAGGATGGCAATAGCCAGGGGGTTGGTTGAATACTTCCAAAACACGGAATTACTCAGGCTTTACATGACCTATGACCCATCAATGATTAAGGGAGATCCAAGGAGGACGGAGCCAAAGAAACCAGGTATTAAGCATGCTAGGAGTAAACGTCAGAAGGCCTATAGATGATCGTAAGAACGAACTCCAAACCCAACATACTCTCCCCCTTCTGTAGAGACAGTATTTATACCACAGCATTCATGTTCTATTATGCCAACACTATGATTGAGGTGCTTCGCAAAAGCAATTTAAAGGGGTAATAATTCCTGGAAGTTGCATGATTGTTCCAATAAGGTGCTGGACCTGTGGGAGACCGCTTGGGCATCTTTGGGAACCATTTAGGCAGAGGGTTCTTAAGGGTGAGAATCCCGAGACGGTGCTTGATGATTTAGGCGTTACGCGTTATTGTTGTAGGAGGACTCTCCTTGCTCATATTGAGTTGATAGACCAGGTTCTCGAGTATTCTAGGATTGAAACGGAGTAAAGAGTAGGTCGTACTTACTACCGGTGCTATAGTGCTCTTTATCTATTTGTATTGTTACTTTTGATACTCTCAGTGGGTGTTAAGATTTAAATATAGGTGATTTCGGCACGAACCTAATGGAGAGACCGCAACAGCCCATGAAAGTATTGCAAAAGATGGTTGGTAAGCACGTAACTGTGAAGCTCAAGAACAATAGGGTACTAAGGGGCGTTCTGGTCAATTACGATGATTGCATGAACCTAATACTTGATGAGGGTGAGGAGATGGATCAGAAGGGTGAGAATGTGGTTGTTAAGTACGGTAGGTTAGTAATTAGAGGCACACAGGTGTTGTATATAACGTCTGAGGAGACCATGGGGTGATGGGCATGGCAAGAACCATAACAATAAACACGATCAATAGAAAACCCGTCTCAGAGCTAAACGTGGAATTGGTGGAGAGAAAGGGCCTCGGACACCCTGACTACATTGCCGATTCATCGGCCGAAGCCGTCAGCAGGGCCTTGTCCAACTATTACCTTGAGAAGTACGGCGTGATACTTCATCATAATGTTGATAAGGTTCTTGTTGTTGGTGGTCAAGCAAATCCACGGTTTGGCGGTGGCGATGTACTGCAACCCATATACATATTGGTCGCTGGCAGGGTCACTACGGAGGTTAAAACCGCCACAGGTGTTGAGAAGGTACCTGTTGGTCCAATAATAATATCATCAATTAAGGAGTGGATTAAGGAGAACTTTAGGTTTCTCGATCCAGATAAGCACGTCGTTATTGATTATAGGGTTGGTATGGGATCCACAGACCTAGTCGGTGTCTATGAACTTGGTGTTAAGGCCGTTAAGGTACCACTCGCCAACGATACATCGATAGGTGTTGGCTTCGCGCCATTAACAGATACGGAGAGACTCGTGCTTGAAACCGAGAGGCTACTTAATTCAAGGGAGTTTAAGGCAAAATTACCTGAGGTTGGTGAGGATGTAAAGGTCATGGGCCTAAGGATTGGTAAAGATGTGAAGTTAACAATAGCGTCAGCATTAATATCATCACTCGTTAAGGATAAGGATCACTACCTAAACGTTAAGGAGGAGGTAAAGAACAAAGTCCTAGACCTAGCCGCTAAAATAACGCCTAACTTAACCGTAGACGTCACGGTGAATGCAGCCGATAAGCCCGAGCACGGGATATATTACATAACAGTCACAGGTACGTCTGCAGAGCATGGCGATGATGGAGCCGTAGGCCGTGGTAATAGGGCCAATGGGTTAATAACGCCCATGAGACCAATGACTATGGAGGCCACGGCTGGTAAGAACCCTGTTAGCCACATAGGTAAGTTATACAATGTGCTTGCTAACAAGATTGCCGAGAGAATCTATGGTGAGGTTAAGGGATTGAGAGAGGTCTACGTCTATTTATTAAGCCAGATTGGTAAGCCAATAAATGAGCCATTAGTAGCTAATGTAGAGTTGCTGACAGAGTCTGGCGCTGGATTGACTGGCGAGGTGAAGAGTGAGGTTGAGGGTATCGTCAATGAGGAATTGGAGAACATAACGGCATTAACCGATTTAGTGGTTAAGAGCAAAGTAACCCTGTTCTAACTAATTACTTCTCAAACGCCTATACTCATTAATCATACGCCTTAAATAATCCTCATCAACAACACTTAGTAATTCCTTACCAAGTGATTCCATGGCGCTATTGATTATCGACCCATCAATAAACACGACCTTGTTTACTACACCATTATAAACAATACCTAGGGGAATAACCCTCAAACCCCTCTTCCAAATGGGTCTTAATATATTCTTGTCATTAACATCGATTAATACTATGGAACTTACTCCAGCGCTTATCAACTTATCAATACCTACGCGCGTAAGCTCGCCTAGGGTCATGAGGGGGATGGCATTACGCATCTGGGCGATAATGTTTATATCAAGGTCCTCATTAAACCTTATTAGCACGTATTTACTACCCCTTATGTAATCCACGAAATCCTCCACAAATCTTCTGAGACTATCCTCAAGCTCCATAACTTTACGTCTGTACTTCTCAACATCGCCCTCCAGAATCTCAACCCTGGCTGACAAAGCCCTAACCAATTGATCCTTCCTGGCTTCTAGATCGTAATTACTTAATAGCTCCTCAACCTTCTCCTTGGTTTCCATGTATAGTTTATTGAGCCTTTCAACCTCGGCATTTAATGCCCTTATCATCCCCTCATACTCACTGCGAATACTATCGCACTCGCACTCACACCTCTCCTGCTGCACAACCTTAACCTCCTGTTGTGGCTGAACCTCAATCTTCCTACTCGCCTCATCAACCGCCTGCTTTATGGGCATCCCCTTAATGACCAGAGCCTTAGCCTCATCAATAACCCTAGCAATGCTTCTCCTGACCTCAGCCTCAACCCTATCGAGCTTAGGCTTTAATTGTATAAATGACTTATAGGCGGCAGCGAGCGCGTCCCTCATGTGTGGATCCTTAACCACAATGCCCTGCTCACGGGATATCTTAACGGCTATCTCACTCTTTTCGGAGATGCTTAGGTCCTTATCTGGGTAGTATAGCACCGCACCGATCATGGCGGCTAACTTCTTTGCGTAATCAGAGGGTTTGGCTGTGTCCACGGCAACGAGTATTGGTGTTCCATATTGGTAAACTATCCTGAGAACATGTCTCCTGCTAAGGTTCTTACCGCTATGTAGTGTTAATACATTACCATTTATGTCGAGTATTGCCAAGCCCGTAACTATGCCAGGATCTATACCAACAATGAGCTTTCTGTCCTTAATAGCACCACCAACCTCAACGGCTTCAGTCTCTGTAAGACTCGCGAACTTTATTGAGTCACTCGGTACGGATTCTACAATTACCTTAACGTCCATGCTCCTACGCGGCTTTATTATCGACCTTATGGTGGTTCTGTCGGCGTAAGCTATGAAAACCACGGATCTTAAACCCTCACTCTCTGGCGCTATGAACATGTCATAATCAACACCATCCTTCTCAAGCCTCTCCTTAATCTCTTTAGCTAGATACCTAATCCTATGCGCAATATTCCTCTCAAACCTATTCCTACTCATACCACCTGGTGTGGTTGATATGGAAGCCTTGATCACAATCCTAGTCTCCGGCTCATAAACCTTAACAATAGAACCAACACCCATTGAGCAAAGCCTTGCCAGGTACTCCGCGGTCGTGTCCGGGTCAAGCTTACCGATGCTCAGTCCAAAGTACTTATTAACAAGGACCTCCATCGACTCCTCCGTATCTGGGCTAACCCTAGTTACTTGAACCAGGTAAACGTTGAAGGGCAGCCTACCCAACCTCTTAATTATGCCGGGACTTAACTCCATCACCTCACCAATATTATCAACAGCAATCGCGCTCGGCCTAATCCTCTTAACAATCCTTATCAAATCCTGCGGATCAACAGTGCCCCTCTCGATAATATCACCATTATTAAATACGGCGTAGGAAAACCTCCTACCATTAATATCAATCCCAATTATGGGACCTGACGCTAATCTCTCAATGAGCACAATAATTAATTATGTATAGGCTTATTACCTTAACTAACACATTCATGTTCAATAATCCTCGAACTCCTCCTCACCCTCAGACCCCATCAATTCACCAAGTCCCTCACTACCAAGAAGTTCCTCCAAAGCCTCCTCAAGACTCTCCTCCTTAACCTCAACACCACCAATAACGTAATTAAAGACCTCCTCAACATCAACATCAAGGCCGAACCTACGTACGAAGAACCTAGTCACGTTGAGTATATCCTTATGGAGCAGGTCTAGGGCACCAACCGCATTCCTTGGAACCCACTGGGGCCAGTCTATTATGTATGGTTTATTATCATCCAGACTAATCATTACATTAAACTCGCTGAGGTCACCGTGCACAATACCCACATCCCTAAACATTTTCCTAACATCCTCAATAATTCCCCAGTAAACATCCTCAGCATCATCGACTTCGTCAACCTCGGATAACAATGCACCGTTTATGTAGGACATGACCACCGTATGCCTGTTAACGGTTATTGGTTTAGGAACGCTAAGTCCAGCATTGTATGCGAGGACAAGCGCCTTATACTCCGTGTGCGCCGATAACCTAGACTCATAAAGCCAGGTTATGTGCCTCCTATCGCCAATCCAAGCCCTAAACCTCTTAATCTGCCTAAAGCTAGTCCTACCAAGCCTATGAAACTTAAGGACAATCTTCCCACCACCAATGGCATCGCCCGCGTACACGTCAGACTCCTTACCAACACCAATCGGTGTTGGGCTCAGTGCCTCCACAATACCCCTCTTCGCTAACGTATGCAGCGCCAGTGCGTCATAACCCATGAACGTTAACCTATAGCCAGTGTAATTACCCCTATACCTAATGACCATACCTAGGGAATTGAGCCTCCTCAGTGATTTACCAATCAACTCCTCAGGCTTCTTACTCCAATTAACGATTACGTCAAGTGGTACGAACTCAAACTTCCTATGACCAATCTCTATAATCCTGAGTACCCTGAGATCAAACGCATCCAATTGATCGTAAGCATTGACTATATTCCTGATACTCAACAAATTAATACCACCGGGAAACCCCTAATTAAATCAAACCAAATAATGAAGAATAATGAGGGAAAATATTATTAAGGAGAATTATAATCGATAACCGTGTCTGGTTCAGCACCGAGGCAATTAACCATCAAGCAAAGCCTACTAGCTGCAATCAGCACAATGCTTGTCTGGGGCCTTGAGTACTACGACATAATACTCTTCGCATCGCTGGCACCAATACTCGAGATGTACTTCTTCCCATCAAAGTTAGCCATAATTAGCGCAATAGAGACCTGGGGAGCATTCGCATCAACATACTTCGTCAGACCCATAGGGGCGATGATCTTCGGCTGGATCGGTGATGTTCACGGTAGGAGGGCAGCCACCATCATAGACGCAGCACTTGTCGGTTTAGCAACATTATCCATAGGGTTATTACCGACATACACCACAGTAGGCATTGCAGCACCCGTATTGCTGTACACCATGAGGATGCTGCAGGGTATTGGACTTGGCGGTGAGGCCGGCGGTGGTGCCACATGGGCCTTGGAACTAACGCCAAGGAACATTAGGCCATACATAAACGGTGTCATGTACTCAGGCCTCTCCTGGGCTGTATTCTTAACATCCTTTGTAACCCTGAGCGCAAAATCCATGATGCGTGAATCCTTCGCCATAATTGGCTGGAGGATATTATTCATAACGGGTGCCATACCCGCACTCATAGCCCTAATCATTAGATTATGGGGTTCAGAATCCATGGAGTGGCTTGAACGAGTTAAGACCCGTGGAGTGGTTAAGGTACCACTTAGTATCGTCTTATCGCAGTACTGGATACCTTTCATAGCCCTGGTCCTAATAAATCTAGGATTAACGATTTACTACTACGGCGGATCTGGGTATTGGCCCTACGTGATGCGTGATATAGTTGCGCCAAAACTCGGCCTACCGCCGGATAAAGCCTACACATGGGCCCTGGTGCTCGGTATTTATGGTGGCATTGGCGCAGTTATTGGTGAATTACTTAGTGGTTTCCTCATAAGGCTCGTGGGCATTAGGTCATCCTTCATAATACCATCCACATTAATGCTTTTGCTAAGCCCACTTATAGTGTACCTAGCATTCACGATGAACCCACTATCGATATACACAAGCCTATTAATGGGCATATTATTCGGCCTAACCGCAGCACCCCAAACCCTATACTTCACGTCCATATTCCCAACAGAGATTAGGTGGAGCGCGGTTGCCTTTGGTTGGAACATAAATGCATCGATAGGACCTTTAACCACCGCAGCGTTACTATTCGCCCTAGAGTATTCACCAAGCTCTCCATTTACGATCGCTATTTATGGATCAGTAATAATGGTCATTGGAGCATTATTGGTGGTGCTTGGGTCGCTAATAAGGGTTAGGGAGTATTGAAGATCCAGGGTATTAATGACCAACGCTTTTTAAATAATGCTCAAAGGCAATAAGCGTTAGGTACTGCTCATTGGTTATTGATAGTTCATCATTATACCTACCCACCAACTCAATGGCATCATCAGCACCAAGCCCCCTCCTATACATTAAGTAGGCGGCTATAACCGTTGGTGAACGACCAATACCGGCATGGCAATGAACAAGTACAGGTTTTCCACTCATTATGTTCTTATCAATCCAGGTAACAATACTGTAGAGTTCATCCTCAGGTGGTGCATAACCGTCCCTCGTTGGTACGTGCAGGTAATCAATACCAAACCTATGTAGGGTATTCACGTAGTCATTAAAGTCCCAACCCTCCAGGGTGAATTCCCATTCCTCGACCAAGATAACCACGGCCCTGATCCTCATTCTATGCCACATGGCCACTGTATCCTCATCAAGAGGCATTGATGAGCCGGCTAGGGCTCCCTCGATTACCCAATACGGGAACTTAACCATCGGCAAAAACCAATGCCGGGCCACTTTAAACTATACTGTCTCTATAATTACTGTTACATCGTGGACATAAGTTATTGATTTATAATTATCTGAATAATTATTAAATTACCGATAACAACGCCTTTAAATAATACTGAAAAGCAACACTAGTTATGACAGTATTCAGAATACTACGAGTAGACCTATCCCGTGAACACTTTAGTGAGGAGGCAATCAAGGAGGATCTCCTAAAGAGATTCCTTGGCGGTAGGGGTTTAGCAGCCTACCTAGCTCTTAAGGAGATACCAAGAGGCATAGATCCATTTGATCCAAGCAATAAGCTCTACATATTCTCAGGTCCATTGAGCGGCATAGCCACAATATCATCAAGTAGGGTTAACGTAACGACGAGGTCCCCATTAACCGGTGTGTACACGCACGCAAACGCTGGTGGTAACTTCTCATATTGGCTTAGAAAGTCGGGTTATGATGGCTTAGTAATCGAGGGCAAGGCTGACGAACCAGTCTACCTCGTCATTAAGGATGGAGAACCAAAGCTTAAGCCAGCCAAGCACATTTGGGGCAAGTGGACTGGCGCCTCCACGAAAATGATGCTTGAGGAAAACGGCTTCCCACCAGACGAGACAAAGGCTGGGGTTGCCGTTATTGGACCAGCCGGTGAGAACCTGGTTAGGTTTGCGGGAATTAGGATGAGCGATTACGAGAGATTCGCCGGCAGGGGCGGTGTTGGTGCAGTGATGGGAAGTAAGCTACTCAAGGGAATCCTTGTATGGGGCACCAGAGACCTGTATAAGGAGGTTGTTGATAGGGCTAGGTTCATGAAGGTGAATAACGACATAGTCAAGAGGATCGCGGTCCATGACACCACGAAAACGCTTCATAAGTACGGCACGAACGTCCTAATGAACATAGTACAGGCAATAGGCGCCCTACCGCATTACAACTTCGGTGGTACTGGGAAGCTTAAGGATGTAACCCCGGTCAGTGAGGAGTACATTAAGGACCATTACCCAACGGAGGTGCACGGATGCTACAACTGCCCAATAGCATGCACACAAATGCCTGTCGTTAAGTCAGGCCCGTTCAAGATAAGCACTACCGAGAAGTACGTGAAACAGGAGTACGAGAGCACGTGGTCGCTTGGGCCAAACATTGGTTTAACGGATCCTGAGGCAGATATGAAGCTGCAGAAGCTGGCTAATGAGCTCGGTCTAGACTCAATAAGCTTAGGCAATACCCTGGCAATGGCTGTTGAACTTGCAAAGAACGGTAAGCTCAACCTAGACATTGACTGGGGTGATGCTGGTGCCCTTGAGTACCTGGTATACAAGATAGCCTATAGGGATGGTGTTGGGGATGACCTGGCCGAGGGTGATTATAGATTAGCGGTGAAGTACGGAATGCCACAATTATTTAGTGGGTCAAGAGGTCAAGGACCACCTGCCTATGACCCAAGGGGCCTCAAGGGCTTTGCACTAGCCTACTACACCGCGAATAGGGGTGGTGACCATCTAGAGGCTTACACACCGACGTGGGAGATCTTCGGTGTCCCTGAGAAGGTTGATCCATTATGCGAAACCCAGGAGTGCATTGAGAAGCAGGCAAGACTTGTTAAGTGGAACCAGGACTTATTCGCCGTTGTTGACTCAACAGTGTTCTGCAAGTTCGAAAACCTAATGCCAAATATAGACACTGAGAAGGATTTTGCAGACCTATATAACGCAGCCTTCGGCTGGGACTTAACGCCACAGGATGTGTTGAGTATTGGCGAGAGGATATTCAATGTAGAGAGGCTGCACTGGGTTAAGGAGGGTAAGTGGGTTAAGGATGAGTTGCCGCCTAGGATGAGGGAGCCAATACCTGATGGCCCGACTAAGGGTCATTCAGTAGCTAAGATATTTGATGAGGGCATTAAGGTTTACTACAAGTTGAGGGGTTGGGTTGATGGCAAACCGACCAGAGACGCGTTGAAGAGGCTTGGTCTCGAGGAGTTTGATTACCTGCTGTGATTATCTTTAATCTATTAAAAATTCATTTAAAAAATCATTGTTGCTTGTTTAATTCGTTTCTAATCCTTATGGCCTCCCTGAGCACCCTATCCTTTATCTCCTCACCGTCAGCATTGCCGTCAGCAAGAACCTCGATTATTGCTTGATACATGCTTGTGCTCTGCCAGGTCTCGCCAACCCTAACCCTGACATCCTTGACACCGCCATTCCTGAGTTTATCCCTGATCCTCTCCTCGAAGATCCAGGGATCGATGCTAGACGGCAGGTCGACCCTAGCCCTGACGCGTTTGAAGGGTGAGGCGTTTCTATGAATTAGAAGGGCGTCAAGCATTACGTAGTTGGGTATCGTGTACAACCAACCACCGTCACTAATGACCTCCGTAAACATTAGGGTTATGTTCTTGATTGTTCCCGTGAAACCATTGGGTAACCCCTCGTGTGGGTACATAACCCTAATCACGCCATATCTCCAATTAACTATTGTGATCCTATCGCCAGGTTTATACCTACCTGTCATTATTATCACAATACCGGCAATGACGTTTGAGAGGGTTTGTTGGGCGGCAAGACCTATGATGATACCAACGGCTGTACCGGAGAAGGCGGCAATTGATAAACCGAACCTTTCAAATGTTACTGCCAATGCTATCAGTATTGCCACTATGAGCACGGTATCTAACACGAACTTAAGCACGGTGCCTCTAACATTATCATACCTACTAATGTAATCACTGATCCTCTTCCCAGTATCCCAAACGAGTATTGCACCTATCGTAACAATTACGGCAGACCTAACAACACTATCGTAAGACATCAAAAACGCCTTCCAGGACTGGGGCAATAGGTAAAACACGATGTTTATGTATAGAACATAAATCAACACACCAATAATGCTAAGGAAGAACCAATCAATTAATATTCTGCCAATTAACCTACCAATACTAACACCGTGATCACTCATCAACACGAAAAACAAATACTGGAACAAAAAGGTTTCTCCACACCCCATAAGGGATCTATTATGATTACCATGAGAAAACAACTCCGATAAAGGATGAAACGTCAAGGAAGAAAAACATAAAAACCGTGAAGATATAAACAGACAGGGCCCGTAGCTCAGCCAGGTTGGAGCGCCCTGGGGCGAAAGCCCCGCGTAAGGCTGATAAGGTACGAACCTACGATACCGGGAGGTCCCGGGTTCAAATCCCGGCGGGCCCACCAGGGCTTTGCCTTTAGTTAGCTATCCTCGTAATCTATACTAAACGTTTTTGCACTATGATCAGTTAATTTTGTGAAGACAGTAATCTTACTCCAGGTTAGTCAAACAAATTTTGTTTAATTGTAATAATTTAATGGCTTTATTTGCGAATCACCTTAATTTCATAGTCAATATTTACGAGGTATTCCCAAAGGGCGTCTAGTGCTTCATCCTTATTCACAAGACCAAGCTTTGCCATTATTATGGCGTTAAATGCGCATTTAATTAGACTATCAAGGTCCGTACTATGACAGTATAGTGCCCCCTTCACATACCTACTTTACCAGTTTCTATCTTAAATACCTTTCTATTTCAAGACCATTTACTAAGTAGGCATTATCAATTTAATTATAAACAACTATCGAGAATTGCGTAATATACATAAAAAACTAGGGTAATACATAAATATTTTCTTGATTACTTGATAAGGTAATTAATATAAATACAGAAATACTAAACATATATAGTGCCTATACCTGCCTTGCATTCACGCCATTGGCGCCGAGCCAACGACCCGGCTAAACCGGGCCGCTGACCCGACACCAATGACGTGGGTGCATGCAGGGGGCAAGATTTTATCCTTCTACGTTATTATTAATTATTATTACGTGTGTTTTATGTTATTTTTCATGAGCATGTGTAGTCGGTGATTATTGTTTAATTAATTGATGGAACATGTGCTGATTTAAGGAAAGCCTTTTAATTCGATTGTTTCGGTGGTTATTTAATGGAGTTTTTAATACTTAATTGGGAGCGATTGGTGGATATGTCGCTTGATTTGTCATTATTGATTAAGGACTCTGGTTACAAGCCTGATTCGATCGTTGCCGTACTCAGGGGTGGATATATTGTGGGTAAGCTTGTTTCTGACTTCCTTGGTGTTGATGATTTAGTGGTTCTTGGCATAACGAGCTATGGTACCAGGGTTGGTTCTGGTGAGGAGCCTGTCATTACCTACCCTATAGTGCGTGATTTGAGGGGTAGGGCTGTGTTGCTTGTGGATGATGTTGCTGATTCCGGTAGAACACTTGCAACAGCTAGGGATTTGCTTAGGTTTTATGGCGTTAGGAGTGTGAGAACGGCTACATTGTTCGTTAAGCCATGGTCAGGGACTAGGCCTGACTATTATGTAGGTACCACTGATAGGTGGATTCTATTCCCCTGGGAGGTCGGTGAGATTGTTAGGAATAAACTCGATAAGGCGGACATCAACGTGGTAATAAGGGAATTAGGGTTGGTTAATTATTTCGGTGAGGATTTTGTGAATAAGTTCACGAAATTATTCTCTACTCGTACTCAATAGTGGCCGGTGGCTTGGGCGTTACGTCATAACCAACCCCAGCAACCCTATCATCATTATCTAAAACCTCCTTAGCCACCTCAAGTAATTTATCGCGCGATAGCCTGGGCACATCCGCAGTCATGAAGTCGTCGGTCACCACAGCCCTTATTGAAACGAAATACTTACCACGACCTCTCTCAGCCAACTCGTATATTACGTGGGTTACATCGTACCTTGATGTCACGAGGTCGTAAAGCTCATAGACGGTATCCCATCGTGTAGGTTCTCCCCTAATTAACGCAACATGGCCATACGAGCGCGCATCTCCCTTGACCCCCGTTGCCCTAATGCTAAACAGCTCTGCAGATAACCTGCCGAGTTGCCCTAGGGATTTCGTGATCTCATCATTATGTGAGACCTTGAATTCCCAAGCTGCCGCGAACCACTGGCTGAGACCTAGTTCGCCGAGCCTCTTTTCCACAATTTCCGTGGCCTTTCTAACGACATCCAGTTTTTCCATAGTTAGGGTGCCAACGGCTCTTATGCTAAGCCCAGGTCCTGGGAAGGGTTGTCTATTGATGATCTCGCCGGGCACGCTCAAGTACCTGGCTATCTCTCTAACCTGGTCTTTGTAAAACTCCCTCAGTGGCTCGAGGAGCTTGAACCTGTACCTACTGACGGTGTCTATGCCCATCTGCTCGAGCACATTATGCTGGGTCTTGATACCGCCCTTCGTTTCTATCCAGTCTGGGGCTATCGTGCCTTGAACAAGCCAGTCGCAACCAAGTTCGTTGGCTATCCTGGAGAGGGCTGTGTAGAAGAGTTCCCTAAACTTGACCCTCTTTTCCTCAGCGTCGTCTATCCCAAGCATCTCGCGGTAGAAGTAATCGTGTAAGTCGACTATGTTGATGGGTAGAACGCCACTTAGGAGGGATTTCACCTGGTTGGGTTCGTTGCTCCTCATGAAGCCTGTATCAATAAACATGGCCCTCAACCTATCACCGATAGCCCTCCTGACCAATACCGCACTTGTCGTGCTATCCACACCACCGCTTATTGCGGCTAATGCGCAATTGATCGGTAGGGACCTTGTATAATCGATTAACTTATTAATAATGCTCGTGTAATCCATTGATTTTTAATTTAATAAACCATTTAAATACTTTACCTAGAAATCATGGACATGGTGAGGTTGATTGTTCAATCAAAATTATCAAAGATTATTTATTGCATGGTGCATAGTTCCAGGAAGTTCCTAATTATTAATGTGCCGAACTCCGTGTGCCTAACCTCTGGGTGAAACTGAACGCCAAACCTACCCAAGTCCTCGTTTGCCATTGCCTCCACGGGTACCCTGGAGCTGTGTGCAATGACCTTAAAGCCCCTTGGTGGTTTAACCACGCTCACGTTGTGGCTTTCCCACGCAGTGAATTCCCTGGGTAAGCTCCTCAGTATTGTGTCCTCATCATCCACCTGAACCCTAACACCACCGAACTCTGAATACCCCTTCCCCAATTCGCCACCGTATGCGTAAGCCATCAGTTGATGGCCGAGGCATATACCAAGTACGGGTCCTGGAAACTCGAGGATATAGTTAATGGCGTTGCCGGTCCTGGGTATGTCCTCGGGTATGTTCCAGGGTCCACCGCTTATGATTAGGCAGTTGTATTTCTCTCTAACCTTATTGATGGGTTCGTTAGGTTCGATGAAGGCTCCATCGAATCCTAGCTCGGTAATGCGCCTTAGGATTAGGTGGTTGTATTGTCCCCCGAAGTTCAATATTCCAATAACCACGGGATTTCCTGTAAAAATAAATCTTTAAAAGCTTTTGGTAATAAATGCTCGTTAATTATTAAGTATCTTTAATCATTTTATTAAATAATGGATGATAATTTGTGTTTAAACAATTGTTTAAGCAAATGATTATTATTATTATGCGAAAGCTTTATAAATGTTTCAATAAGCGATGGAACAATGGAGGTCAAATCGGGAGTTTTCCTAAGGGAGTCCACGGGTTTGGTTAAGGAGGCTGGTTTCTGGGATGCGATCTCAATAAACATCGCCAACATGTCGATTGGCGCCGCCCTTGGAACTGTCGGTTTCACATTAATGGCTTTGCCGAGTTTGGTTGGCGTTAACCTTGTGTATGCGTCGTTGTTGGCCTTTCTACTATCCATACCACAAATAATCGTCTATACGCTATTGACAACCCTAATACCACGAACGGGTGGCGACTATGTGTGGCTTAGTAGAGCCTTTGGTCCAAGGCTTGCCTGGTTAATAAATGGTTTGGTTATGGCGTTTGTGATACAGGCTTTGGCCTATTATGCATTAATTGCCATAGCCGGTGTTTTCCAGCTCGAGTCAGTGCTGCCCTTGCTTGGGTTCAACGTAACGTTCAATACCTGGTCGATGATAGGCGCGGCAATAGCCTTCTTCGCCGTGATAGTTACGGCCAACATATTGGGTACTAGGTATGGGCTTAGGCTCATGACTATCTTAACCTCAATATCCCTGTTAGGCCTTGCCCTAGCCATTGCCGTGTTATTCATCACACCGAGGACTGCAGCCATAGCTACGGTGAATGAGTTGTTGCCAAACGGTTACTCGTACACATCATTATCCAGTGGTTATAGTGGTCCTTACTTCACGTGGAGTGGTGCCTTCATGGTCATACCGTTCTTCGCCCTGTACGTCTACCCATGGTTGATGGCAGGTCCCGCAATAGCATCCGAGATCAGGGGTAAGTCAGCCATTAAGTTTAACGTACCTACTGCTGCGATTACAACAATGATCCTGGCGACGCTAGGTTTCGAAGCCCTCTATTATTCGCTAGGTTTCAAATTCACTACAGAGGCTCTCGCAAACCCCAATGTTAATGCAATCCTTAATTTCTGGACCATGGCCATGGCGATTTCAAATAACGCAATTATCAAGTGGCTCATAGGCCTATCCTCGGTTGTTTGGTACCTGGCTGTTTTGGCCTATGGCGCAATCGTCGTCGTTAGGTATTGGTTCGCCCTAGCCTTCGACAGGGTCTGGCCAAGCACATTCGCCTACCTAAGTCCAAGGTTTGGAACACCAATATACGCACATATAACGGATTTAGTAGTGACTGCGGTATTGATAATGGCTACTGGCATATTCTACCAAACGTTCACGGCATTGTACGGCACTGAGGTTGGTCCATTAACCTACCTAGCCCTTGTGGGTATCGCCGCGGTAATCATAGCAATGAGGAGGAGGGAGCTAAGTAATAGGGTCAGGATTGCCTTAGCCATATCCGGTGTACTACAATTCCTGGTTTTCCTATACCTGGACTACGAGTTCCTGGCTTACCCACAGATATGGGGAGGCAATTGGTTGGCATATGGCGTGATAATGGGCGCCTTCGTACTGGGCGTGGCGGCCTACATGGTCTCTAGAGTAATTAACCTTAGAAGGTATGGTATAGACATATCAGTGTCCTACATAGAGATACCGCCCGAGTGATTAAGAATGGAATCTGTTGATTTAATCATTAGGGCTAAGTACGTAATAACAATGGGGGATCCATTAGTTATTGAGGATGGTGCTGTGGCCATTAAGGATGGGGTAATAGTCAGCGTTGATAGGGCCGATAGGGTAATGAGCAACTTTAAGGCTGAGGATATCATTGAGAGAGGTAAGCACATACTGATGCCCGGGCTAATTGACGCCCACACCCACACACAGCAGGTTTTCCTGAGGTCATTCATAAACGATAGGAGACTCTCACTACCTCAGATTTGGACAAAGCTCTTAATACCCTTCGAGGACCTACTCACAGACGACCTAGCCTACCTATCAAGCCTAGTCAGCGTAGTCGGTATGGTTAAAAATGGCATAACCACCTTCATAGAGGCTGGCGCACCTAAGCCTCTCGAATTAATTAGGGCTGTTAATGAGGTTGGTATTAGAGGAATTATTACGCCATCAACCTTCGACATTGGCGAAAATAAATTATTAGATACTAAGGAGGTCATTCGTAGGGTTGAGGATTTATTACCACATGTAAACGATAGGGTTAGGGTTTGGTGTAGCATTAGGCAGATCATGATGGCATCTCTCGAATTGCTAATGGGGGTTAGGGATTTCTGCCTAAGGCATGGTCTTGGGATTACGTACCACATGGGCGAGTACCAGGGTGAGATCGATTACTCATTCATGAAGTATGGGAAGAGACCGCTGGAGGTTTTCGACGAGCTTGGCTTAACAGGTATAAAACCAACCGTGATAGCCCATGGTGTTTACCTATCCATTAAGGAGAGGGGCATCATTAAGGAGAGGGGGTTAGGGATCGCGTGGTGCCCAACCGTGGACTCCATATACATGGGACCCCATTGGCTACCCCTATTCGGTGATTACATGTTCGGTATTGGTAGCGATGGTGGAGGCTTCACGGACCTGGATCTATTTCATGAGGCTCGGGTGGCCAGGGCTGTGGGTAAGGCATTAACTATTGGTATAAACTATGATAAATCATCATTCAACACTATAACGTTAATGCGTGCACTAACGGGTTGGGGTGGTCGTTTAATTAACGATAATGTTGGCGTCATGAGGCCTGGGTATAGGGCTGACCTCGTAACGCTCAGGCTTGATGATCCGAGGATCCTGCCCATACATGACCCAATGGAGACCGTAATAACGGCTTTAAGTGGCCGTGAGATTAATGATGTATTGGTTAATGGGGAATTCATAGTTAATAATAGTAACCTTGTCAAGGTTGATGAAGTGGAATTGATCAATAAGATATACGATGTAACACCGACAATAACTGATAAGCTTAGGGAGTTTGGTACGTAATTTATTTTCGTTTTACTTTAAATAAACAATAACCTGGTTAAAAGGTATGTCATATTTTAAGATCTGGTTCATACTATTTAATTAAGGTTTGTGATTAAGACCTGTAGAATTACCGAGCTAGCCCTCGGTATGAGTTAGTTTTTTAAGGTTATAACATACCAATCATTAGAATGATGCTGCTTAAAACCATATTCTGCTACATTGAATTGCTTGTATTTAGCATAATTGCTGGATTACTAGGATCACTCACAGGGCTTGGAGGCGGTACAGTACTTGTGCCACTATTAACCCTATTCCTCGGTATACCGATAGCCTACGCCGCGGGTGCATCATTGATATCGACAATAGCCACATCCAGTGGGGCTGTTTTGGTTTTTGTGATTGTTTGTGGTGTTTTGTTTATTTGTGATTCTCATTTAATGCCTTTAGTCCTCTTAGGGCTGTTAGGTATGCTGATGCTGTGTGCCTGTCTAGTCCATACCTCCTCATTAATTCTTCGTGTTCCTTGGAGTTTGTTGTTCCCCTTGGGTTTGTGAGGAGTGTTTTGAACCCATACTTCAATGCCATTACGATGCCGTACTGTATTAATTGCCTCTTGGCGAACCTAGTTATCTTCCTATTACCCACCCTACTCCTTGTGAACCTCCTCCTCTTAATTAGGGGGAGGTTTTCGAAGACAACAACACCAACATTATGCGTGTAGCAGTACTTCAACAGCTTCGCCAATGCCCTGAGCCTCAAGGCCCTAGCCCTATTCCTTGGGAATCCATGGGAAGTTGTCTCGGTGAACCACGCAGTCCTAGTGTCCACTATCCTCCCATGCTCATCAATGATTACCAGGTTCACCCTATCACTGTTTAGGTCGAAACCACCCACCAGTCCTCCCTCGGCTTCACCCTTCCTGAAGTGCTTGAGGTAGAGCTTTATCGGGATTGATAGGTGAAGGTAAATGCTGCCTCCCCTAAAGACGATCCTAGCCCCATAGCTCACCTCCCTCTGCCTAGCGAGGTCTACCAACTCCCTGAGTAGTGGTAGGTATTTCTGCCCGAACTCGGTTCGTAGCGTTATCCACGAGCCATCATATGGGTACTTGACTTTGACTAGGCCTGTGTTCTCCAGTCTCACGTTTCTGTTCCCAAGCCTTGAGGACTCACCCTCACTGACGATGAATGGTCTCCTCACCTCTATATGCAGTGGGTTGCAACCGTTGAATAGGCACCCCTCCACAATAGCCCTAGCCACCTTGTAGGCTGAGTCGGCGTATGCCTTGTTCAGCATTCCCCTGAGCTCCCTGAGTATGCTGTTTTTATCCACCCCCTTGGCAATCATCCTAGTGGTTATTCGGACAGCATTTTTGAAGTCCCACGCCAGCCTCACTAAGCGCATGTAATCCTCACTTGAGACTGGGTGGAGCTTGCCAATGATTGTCACGTAATCCACCACTGTAGACGCATCCACAACATCACTCATCCGGAACAGTGACACGGATGATCACCTCCCTCCCATGCAGGTGCATCATCCTCACGCTCAGCCTCTTGGGTATATAGATGCAGAGAAGCCCATGGCTAGTCCTTGAAATCCGGGCATGAAACACATACTCCTCAGTCACTCCCTACACCAAGACCAAAAATTACAGAAAAACTTATAAAGCTTTCTGTACTAATTTCTTGGAAGGGATGAACCCGATGAGCTTGGCGAGGGTGACCTTGGAGAAGCCACCTTCGGTGAGGGGAGTGGGTGTGAACCCCTGGCGACAGGCGGGGACCCACTCCCGCAGCTGGGGGTGGCTCATGGAGAAGCCGTCGAGAAGGAGACGGTGGGAACAACCCACCGCCTCCGGAGAGACGGTAAGTACGAAATACCCGACCCAAGACCACCTGATTGGACAACAAAGGTCTTCAAGCTATACGGTAGTTACTATGATGAGACCCTAAAGACTGAGGTTAAGTATTAGGGTGTTCGTTGGTGGTTGGGTGAGTTGATAATGTTGTTTGCTGGTTTTATTAGTGGTTTGCTTGGTATTGGTAGTGGCGCCCTAAAGGTTCTCGGTATGGACTGGGGCATGAACCTGCCAATGAAGGTTAGCACAACAACGAGCAACTTCATGATAGGAGTGACAGCAGCAACGGGTAGCGCCCTCTATTGGTACTTCGGTTATATACAGCCCATGATGGCTGCTGTAACAGCAATAGGGGTTTTAATAGGTGCGATGTCTGGTACCAAGATTCTCGTTAGGATAACGAATAAGCAGGTTAGGTGGGTCTTCCTGGCAATACTTGCCTTCCTGGGTATGGAGATGCTCCTCAAGGGTCTATACATGGATCACATAATAACGATACCCGTGGCGACACAGTACGCATTGAGCCTTATATTCACGGCAATAGTTATGTCACTGTTGTATTACCGCTATGGAGCGCTTGCCCGTAAACCAAATAGAGAGGGCGTGGTTATGGGTGGTGGTAATGCCTAGGTGGGATATGGATTACATAATCGGGTTGACGCTTAGGTATGGCGTTATAATAAGCATAGCCTTAATACTAATAGGTGTAGTTCTGTTTCACGTTAAGGGCGAGGCCCTTGGATGTAGTGAAAACCTAATCATGTCACCCACATCTCCAATAAACACCACAGTCATACCCCCAGGCTATGCATTATCTAGGTTGCCTTACCTGGATCCATTGTCATTCGTAATCTTAGGTCTCATGGTTCTCATAGCCACGCCCGTACTTAGGGTTGCACTTGGTGTTGCATCATTCGCCATGGAGAGGGATTGGCTTTATGTGCTTATAACAACGGTGGTTTTCATAAACCTCATGCTTGCGATATTTATTTTGCCATCAACAATGCACCTACACGCAAATTACCAACTACTCAGAATACTTTGCCCACAACGTTGATGATAAACATCATTATTTTAACCATGCATACCCTTAAAATGATACTATTACTGAGGCCATTATTATTAGGATATAGGCAATAAGTGTTAATGCTGTGGGTACTTGATTAAAGAACAGAAAACCCCAGAGGGCGGCTAACACGGGTTCCACCGTGGCTATTACAGACGCTGTCGAAGCCTTCACCTTAGAAACCCCCATGGCAAAGAACCTATATGGAATGACCGTAGTCACTATACCCAGGTATGCACCCCAAAGAATGGGCTTTACCATGAGACCCCACGTATGTGTCATAAATGAATATACCAGAGCCACAGGTACCGTTATTATCAACGTATACGGTATAGCACCCCATGAAACATCAATCTCATTACCACCTCTGGCATAATACCTGGCAATGGCTATGTACGACCCATAGGATATACCAGAGAGCAGGCCTAGAGCTATGCCGAAGGGGTTAATGGCACCGCTGATTGATTGGGCACCAATCAGCACCATTGCAACTAAAACCAGGGAAACACCCAGGACACCCTTAATACCTGGTCTCTCGCCCAGGATTAGCGCAATCAACGTTGCCCATAGAGGTGCTGTGTAAAGCAGAAATGCTGCTAAACCAACACCGGCTATTACTGCCGCTATTGGATACGCAGCAAATAATACACCCAATGCCAAACCAGCCATTAATGATGACCTATTCAGGTATCTACGTATAAATAAAGCCACAATCGATGCAAAGATCGATCTAAATACAGGCAAGACAATCGGGTTCGTACTAAGGACGCTTGCAACACCAATTGTTGACCAAAGAGATGCGGCGATGATTATGTAAAAGCCAGGCCATAACCTCCTCCAACCCACGAGTTAGGGCGCATATAATGGTTAGTTTTTAGTATTACGCACTTCTTTGCACAGTTAATGCGCCCTTTGTAACGTTCAAGTAAATACCTGAGGATAGTGCGGCTATTACGAGTACAAAGCCCCATAATGCCAACGGCTCCCTTAATGCGTATGGCATGAGGAGGCTAGATACTGAGGAGGCTATGGTCCTGCCTAAACCCGTGACTAGGCTATAGAGCCCCATATACCTACCCCTCGCCTTGGGGTCCGCAAGCATGTTGGCAATGCTTTGTGATATTGGCGAGACGATCATTTCTGCCAGTGTTATGAAGAACATGTCCACAATAGCCCATGTGAAGTTTGGGATGATGGCAACGGCTAGGTAGCTGATACCGTAGATTACCATACCAAGGGCTATCAAGCTTGGTCTCTTCAGGTACCTACCTATTAAGTCCTGTAAAAATACTACGAGCAATCCATTCTCCATGTAAAGTATTCCTACCATGAAGGTGCTTAATCCATCATGCACATTATAGTAAGTCAATAGGGGAAAGCCCAATTGACCCATCACTAGGAAGGTTAGGAATGACGGTATCAGAAAAAGTGCGAATCGCCTATTAACGTGAAACGTGAGTCCACGCTCAGAGATACGCCCAGTCTCGGGTAATGAAACTAATAATGGAAGGGCAGCAAGTGGTATTAATGAACCAAGCAGCAGTAATAATCTGAAGCCATAAATCTCATAGAGTAAACCACCAATGGCTGGACCAATAGCCCATCCAGCATTTATCCCAACCCTCAACCTACTGAAGTACCTAATTAGTGATGAAAAACCAATTGCGTAATCACCAACCAGTGATGTGTTAGCTACACCATAGGCATTGTTAAAGAAGGATTGTATTAATACCATGATTATAACAATGAGGGGCTTGTTTATTATGAAGGCTATTAATATCACCATTGATGATATTACCGATGAAACAACCATTGTTTTAACCCTACCAAGGAAATCCGTCAAATATCCACCAACAATAAACGCTATCGAACTAACAATCGCCTGCGCCACGTAGAATAGAGAAACTGACGTTAAAGGTAATTTGTAATACTGATACAGTGCGAATCCCGTGAAGGACCACAGGAGAGAACCACCGAGCGACCTGATGGCACCTATTAAGGCGAGTTTATTGCTTAGTTCCATTTCTTAGTACTGATGGGACGACTTGCTTTTAAGTATTGCAGAGAGACGCACTTATTAATGTGTATGTATTGAAGTATTGTGCCATTGTTACCGGTATTACTGGCGATCCTCGTGTTTCTGCCCAATGGTACGTATCAACAGTTGAACCCCTGGATTAATAATTACGGAATAGCAATGTACCCACTGAACTATGCAGTGATTTATAGCCATGTGCTTGGGTCCGGAACATATACCATGTACTTGCCACCAGGCGGTTATTACTCCATTGAGGTTTCAGGACCTGGACCACTAGGGCTTTATATGTGGGCTAGTTCTAGGGTAATTCTTCAAATACTAAATCAAACAGGTTATGATGAGTTAAGATCAGGTGGGCAGTACCAGCCATTGTTTATGTTTGTTGGATCGTCGATGAATACTACGGTTTACGTACCTCAGGGTACTTACTACGTCATTGTCGTAAACAACGGCTCGATAGCGATCAATGCCGTACTAGCCATAATGCGGCACTACCCAACAGCCCTCATTAATGCACCGATTGGTATTGTTGACTATGGGCTTGCCCCAACGGTCAATGGTTACATACCATACTCTTACATAACAAGGGAATTCCTGGGCAGTGCGGTAATAAATGAGGCAGTAATTACAACAATAACCAACTGCCAATCCTTACCACCAGGTTCCTTCTCATTACAGCTTAATGCAGTCCTTGAGCTAAGTGTTAACGGTCACACACAGTATTATTGGTTGCAGAACGTGATGATAATAGATCCAAAGAACGAATTATTGCTGCCATTAGTTAATGTTTGGAATATGAGCAGTGAGTCCCTAGTAATGAACCCACTCTATATTATCGGAAGAGGCTCCGTAATAAATAATACAGCATATGCATACATGGGTAATTGGACACCATACACCACACCATTGGCAATAAACCTAACCATAAGCACGAACAATACACCCAATGGATTTCCCGATTTATTATTCAGTTACTCAATGAACGGAATTAAAGAGCTCGTTGATAACGTCACATTATTATTAAGACCGGATTGGGGACCGTACTTAGTCGTTAATGGTTCGGAATACTCACCACTAGGTTACCTGATTGATTCAGAATTCATAATTGGTGGGCCAGGTTGTGGCGCCACAGTGTTTGTAAATAAAATAAACGCATCTCTGTCGCTTTATTATCTAGGGCCAAGCAATAGGTTATTTCCCGTACCAACAGCCTGGAGCTTTGGTAGTGATACCGGCGAGACGATAGTGAACGTTGGAGAGGAGGCTATAGGTCCCGCCGTTGTTAAGTTAATGGCAGGTAATGAGTACCTGGGGCCCTTAATTAATGCCGATTACATAAGTTTCTTAGTAATTAATAACTATTTACTAAATGGCACATTCATAAGTGCTGGTATACCGGTACTCACGGGCTCTCGAGTATTATTAACTACGGAAAGGGTTGTTAATTTTGGTAATAACACGTTGGTGAGACTTACAGGTATTTGGGTGAATGGCATGCCTGTGGGTAATTCATCGCTTGAGTTGTTAATGAATGGGTCGTATGTGGTGAGTTACAACTGGGCTAGGTACTATTGGCTTCAGGTAATCGATGAATCGAATCAAGTAACGAATATGAGTGGTTGGTACTTAGCGAATTCTATCGTTAATATTACCGTGCCAAAGACAGCGATCTATTTCAATAACGACACCAGGTTGGTGTTTGCCGAATTCCTAACCAATGCCACCCATTATGTGGTTAGTGGGAACTCGATAGTATTGTTAATAAACCTACCAATTCAGTTAGCAATTGATTGGGTTAGGGAGTATAATGTCTCGTTAACGTTATACACCATAAACAATACGCCCATAATTACGGAGCACCTTGGATGGCTACCCATGGGCTCTGAAGTAACTAACGTAACAATAGGCGGTATCAAATACCCACTAGAAATGCCATTAAGCATAACAGGGCCTGAATTAACGGCTATAGTTGACGCAAAATACGCACAATTCGTGGTGAGGGATTCACTAAATTTACCGGAGCCATTAGCACATATTCTAATTAAATGCGACGGGCAGGAAATAACAACATCAACCAACATTCTCGGTGTAACACCAAGGCTATTAATACCCACGAGCAGTGCGTGCACAATTATGGCGCAACCCCTAGGCTACTACAGCCTTGCATTGATTGTGGCGGTAGCGGTGCTGATTATCGTAATCCTTAAGAAATTGAATTTTTCAAGTAAATTTTAATGCCTCTAACGTACTACTAACTCTATACCAACTCTAAGGAGCATGAAAAGTAATGAAGGAAAGAGGTTGATAGACACACAGCCACAGCCTATTAATACTTTTATTTTCACATTAATGCTCTTCTTAATATTGGTGAACCTCCACGGAATTTAAGTTGAAAGTAAGGTTAGTGCTAGTTACCTTAGTGTTACTTTTCGGAGGTAGGGGATATCTGGACTCGGTAGCCACCACCCACAAATGGACGTAATAGACTTCCTAACAGACAGAAAAACAACAATAATAAGATGGTTCTAGGATGGGATTTTGTTCGTAAAGATAAGGTTTTAAAAAATATGAACTTACTAGGGGTAAATCATATGAAACGGTATGATGTGGTATTAATAGGCAGGGCGGGTATTGACCTGTACTCCGACGACCTAGGCGCACCTCTAGACCAGGCGCGTCATTTCGTGAAGTACGTAGGTGGTACAACAGCTAATACCGCCGTAGGATGTGCCAGGTATGGAATGAAGGTTGCACTAATAACTAAGGTTAGTAAAGATCCATTGGGTAAGTTTATAAAGGATTATCTATCTAGAAATGGCGTTGATACTTCGTATATAAAAGAGGATCCGGAGGCATTTGTTGGAATAGTATTTGCCGCAATATTCCCAGGCAAAGATCCAGAGTTCATATTTTATAGACCCCCAGGACTCACCGCAGATCTTAGGATAACTAAGGATGATATACCTGCAGATGTTATTAGAGATAGTAAGGTACTTGAAGTTACAGGAACAGGATTAACCGAAATCCCCTCTTACGAGGCTAACCTATATGCGGTAAATATTGCTAAGGCAAGTAGTACGGAGGTTTTATTTAACTTAGATTGGAGGGAGAGTTTATGGAGGTTTGTAAAAAGTGATGAGAGAATTCAACGCTATTTATCCATAATTAAATATGCCGATATAATAGTTGGCGGTGTCCCTGAGTGGCTAGCCGCTACTGGCACCTCAAATATAGATGAGGCTATTGATTACGTTAGGCGAGTTAATAAATCCGTGAAGGGTATGATAATAACGAGGGGGAGTGAGGATATTACCGCCTATTGGAGCGGCCAGGTAATAAATGTTCCCACATTTCACGTGAACGTCCTAAAAACGCTAGGTGCCGGTGATGCATTTTTAGCAGCATTTCTTTATGGCTATTTATATTTAATGCCTAGTGGATGGTCTATGAAGGACATACTACGTTTTGCGAACGCCGCAGCGGCGATTGTAGTCACGAGACATTCATGCTCAGAAGCTATGCCTACATTTGATGAAGTTATGATGTTCATTAAAAATTATGACAAAAATGTATAAGTTAGTGAGAGCATAAGGTAAAGCTTAAAAAATAATTGATTTCTCGTATAAGAGATTAAAATGGTTGAATATACAGGAGCAGAATTAATAGCTAGATTCCTCAGGGAGAATAGAATAAAATACGTATTTGGAATTGTTGGGCATGGAAATGCCACAATAGTTGATGCGATAAAGGATGTAGAGCCGGATGCGGTGTTCGTACCTGTTAAGCATGAGCAGTGGGGTGGCCACATGGCTGATGGGTATTTTAGGGCAAATAGGAGAGTCCCTGCCGTAGTCACGACATCGGTAGGGCCCGGCGCAACCAATCTGGCTACGGCATTAGCTACGGCTTTTGTTGATTCATCAACATTCATAGCCATAACAGGTCAAATTCAGACATACTTATTTGGTATGGGTATTTTCCAAGAAATAGAGAGACATCATTGGGTTGATTATGTTAATTTCATGAGACATGTTACGAAAAGGGCATGGTTAATAACGAATATAAGGCAATTACCGAGGGTTTTAGTGAATGCATATAAGGAGGCTGTTTCTGGAAGACCTGGCCCTGTACTTATTGACTTACCTATGGATATGCAAGTGGCTAAGATAGATATTAGTGATATACCAAAGGTAGAGAAGTACGTACCTATAGGTAGGGTTTATCCTGATCCTGAAATAATTAGAAAGGCGGCGGAATTATTGTTAAATGCTGAAAGACCATTAATTCTTGTTGGAGGTGGTGCCACGATGTCCGGCGCAACTGAAGAGCTTATTAAGGTTGCCGAATTCTTGGACGCGCCCGTGGTTACTACATTCAGGGGTGAGGCTAAGGGCGCATTTCCTGAAGATCATGAGTTATACGCATTCTCAATAGGTAATATTGGTAGCCTTGTTGGTAACGAACTCGCTAAAAATGCCGACGTTATATTGGCCGTGGGGGTTACATTTAGTGATGAGACCACAAGCTCCTATAGACCTGGTATAACATTAAATATACCCCCCACGAAACTCATACAAGTAGATATTGATCCTCATGAGATAGGAAAGAACTACCCAATCGAGGTAGGTATTGTGGCTGATGCGAAAGCTGCCTTAGAGGAACTATATAAGGTCCTTGTGCAATTAGGCAAAAAGAGTGAAAATACCGCATGGCATCAAAGAATGAGGGAGTTAAAGAGTGAGTTCATACGACAGATCGAGGACTTAAGGACGAAGGCGCCTATGGGAATACCCAATATTGTTAAATTAACCCGTGAAATATTACCTAAGGATGCGATCATAACCCTGAGTGCTGGTTTGCCTCAAGAAATATTCTCGCAACAATGGATAGCCTATTACCCACTAACTTTCATAAGTTCTGGAGGTTTTTCAACAATGGGCTTTGCGTTACCGGCAGCCATTGGTGCCAAGTTAGCTAGGCCTGATAAGGTGGTGGCTGCAGTAGAGGGTGATGGGTCGTTCCTCATGAATAATGTTGAGTTATCAACCTCAGTACAAATGGATATACCGATCATTGTAATAATCTTAAATAACTTCGGGTGGATTTCAATAAGGGATCTCCAAATTAGACGCTATGCTGAAAGGATATATGGAACTATGTTTTTAAAGGGTAAGGAACGTTATGCAATAGACTTTGAGAAAATAGTACGTGCGTATGGTGCTGAGTATCTAAGGGTGGAAGATCCAACATCATATCAAGACGCGTTAAGAAAGGCCCTTAAGAATAATGTTACTACCGTAATAGAAGTTCCCGTGGAGACAAAGTTCCCATATAGTGGTACAATAGCATACGGCTATTGGGATATACCATCACCTTACGTACATGATTAGCAAAGAAAATTTAAACTAAGAACTAAGTGAATTTTGTATTGCTCAGTATGGCTAAGGAAACTATTAATCTAGGAGTAATAGGCGTGGGAGGTATTGGAAGAGTTCATGCATATAATGTTGCCTTTAAGGTGAAAAACGCTCAATTGATGGCCATAGCTGATGTGAATCGTGACGCTGCCCTTAATTTTGTTAAGGAGTATAAACTTAACAATGTGGTTATATATGATGATTATCGTAAGTTGTTAGAGAATGGGAATATTGACGGTGTAGTAATAGCAACACCAACATTTACTAAAAAGGATATATTAATAGCTGCAGCGGATGCAGGTAAACATATATTTGTCGAGAAGCCATTAGCCCTTAACCTTAATGATGCTGATGAGATGGTAAGGCATGTTGAGAAACAGAGAGTTAAGGTGCTAGTTGGTTATCAGAGGAGGTATGATAGGGCTTATGCTTTGGCCAGGGAGGCGGTTTCACAGGGTAAAATAGGCGCAGTATTAATTATAAAGTCGTGGACCAGAGACCCACCACCAATGCCCCAGGGTTGGGCTGCTGATCCTAAATTAAGTGGTGGTCGTTTAGTTGATAGCTTAACGCATGACTTCGATGCAATTAGGTATCTAACGGGCCTTGAGGTATCTACAGTATACGCCGAGGGCTCTACCCTTATGTACGATAAATTTAAAGAATTAGGTGATTACGACCATATACTAGTTTTACTGAGAATGGCCAATGACGCGCTTGGTTTAGTGGAGTATTCAGGATATACGCCATATGGTTATGATACTGGTGTTGAGATTCACGGTTCTAAAGGCAAAATAATAATTGGTATGGGTTTAAGATCATCCTTAATAGTTATACAAGGTGCTAATTACGTGTATGATACGCCAACGAATTGGATCGAGAGGTATGAGGATGCTTATTTAAATGAGTTACTAGATTTTGTTGATTCAATATT
>Ga0081529_118549_pt1 | contig 30253 bp, 30 predicted proteins | sample EchGeymetagenome_FD_71012 | JGI IMG/M metagenome (GOLD analysis project Ga0081529, IMG submission 71012) | Ferrous microbial mat and aquatic microbial communities from Echinus Geyser, Yellowstone National Park, USA - transect B T=78-80 C v2... ...
AGTGTATAGATTAACATTGCTAGTACGAAGATGAACAGGCGGAATAGCCAACTCCTTGATGAGGTAAAGATTAAGAAAGACTTGATTAACTTGTATGATGTTTCTATTGGCGTCCTAACCTTGTCATACCATTTCACAACAATACTCCTATTTACATCTAAATTTGTCCCCTTTGCCAAGTACTCCTTTCCCCTACCTTGATGCACTATTAGCCTAAATGTCGCTTTCTTACCATTTGATCTTGCAGCGTAATCCCCATCAAAATTCCTATGTATCCCTACTACCTTGTCCACGGACACTTATATAGAATTTGAAGCGTTGGTTTAATACTTACCATAATCCCGAGTTGGATCAAGTTGAGGATGAGTTCTATTATCTTGTTTCTTAAGGTACTGGTTATTGGGTTAAGTTGTTTAGCGACGAGCTTAAGGAAGGTGATGTCATGGAAAAATTTTATCAATTCTCAAATATTATCTATTAACAAGTCTTAACAAGATTATTCTCTTAATTATTCAACCTTTTCTGAATGTTTTTCTATATTTTGTATTGAGGGAAGTTAAAAGCCTGTTGCAGCTATTATGAAAAAGACTATAACTCTATTGCTGTGAGAGACATAAATATAACATAGAATGCTATCAATATTGCAGATATTATGAAAACAAGATCCCATTGATTTAGATTAATCCATATTCCTCCTAAATATGCTGCTATAGAGTAAAATACTCCATAAGTTAAAGCCATAGAAATCCCTCTCCACTATGCCTAATTCTTGTAGGATATATTTGAGGCATATAAGCGGGAGCAAAGCCCCATATAGTCTGAAAACCATAACCAACTAAGAACAGTATTAAAAAGTCCGCTATATATGACACATTATCTGGAACTAGCCAATATATTATCAATGCAGGTACAGTAATAAATGTTATTAAAGCAACTTTTCTAGTTCCAAATTTATCCATAAACCAGCCTTCTGTTAAATTAGCAATAAAGTGACCTAATGCAAACCCGTAAAAAACTATAATAGTAAATATAAGAGTAGGTAATGGAGTCCTTGTTATACCTCCTATGATGTACCAATCTTCATAGTAATAATCATGAAAAGGCTGTAGCAAAAAATGCAGCGGAAAGTCCTATAAAGGCCAGAATAGTAACTAGCTTATAGCACCCTTTGAATATTTCTGAAATTCCTTGCCTAATGGATGCTTTTTCTAGGGCTTTAACTTGAATTATTCTACTCCATAGTGGTGATTCTCTTATCTCTAACCTTATTAGATATGCAGCTAACCCAAATAATGCGTTGGCTAAAAATCCAGCTCTCCAGCCTAAAGCAGACGGTGAAGCGAACGTACCTGCAAAAGTATCTGCAAGAAAATACCCAACCGCTACTCCTCCTTGCGAGATAGAAATAAACCATGATCTTCTTCCTGTGGGTATTTGCTCTGCTAATAATACCCAACCAGCTGTCATTTCACCATCACTAAAAATTCCCGCCCCTAATCTACTTATAACATACATAGGAAAGTTTACTGGAAGACCAGTTAATGCAGTAAATACCATAACACCAACTAGTGTAGTTAAAAATGTTAGCTTTCTTCCCCATCGTAAGTCATTTATTCTTCTAAACAGAAATCCTCCTAATCCGTCTCCTGCACCAAAAGCTATGCCGATAATTCCAAAAATTGCATCACTTATGTGAAATGCATTTGTAATTTGATTTATAAGAAAAGCATTTAGTACTATATCAGTAGCTGAAACTGCCCAACCAAAGAAAACAGTAATTAAGAGTATTATATGATATTTGTTAATTTTACCTTCCATATGTGTGGATCATAATGTTTTAATATATATATATTATACCTCTTATTATGTAGTAGACATTATTGTAAAAGAGGGATTCGTTAGTATTTCCAGAAAGTTCTTAATCAATTAATAAGTTACTTGTGAATTGAGATAAAAAGAACTAGCTCATTAAGGCTAAATATTATAGAACTATAATTTTAAATTATTCTATCAAATACTACTAGATCATAACTTACTGGAAGAATTGGTGCGTTTTCTCCTTAAAATATTCAGAACTTAATATGGCTATTTTTAAGCATCTTAAGGCTAAGTAATACTGTTTTTTAATCCAATTAAATAAATTGAAAAATTATATTAAATAGTTTTTCGAAGAAAATAATTATAAGTTCAATCTTAGTGCACCAAAGGTTGGATAAAATTGGAGTCAAAGAACTTTTCGAGAATCCTAGTAATATCAATAAACTAGTAAACATTAAATTTATATATGGCATTTAAGCTACTTTTTTGATGGCCAATAATTTAAGATGGTACATAATCTTAATAGTATTTTGTTTAATAATAGTTGATTATATTGATAGGGGACTTATTACAGTGATTTTACCAGTAATTAAACCAGAATTTCATATTAGTTCATTCGAAGCAGGAATAATAGGGGACGGATTTACTTTTGGATACTTAATCATGAATCCTTTAGTAGGTTATTTCTTAGATAAGTATGGCCCAAAGAAGACTTTTAGCAGATTTGCGGTCTTTTGGGGATTAATTCAGGCAATTAACGTTTTTGCATTTTCAGCATTTTATTTCATAGTTACTAGAGTATTGCTAGGAATCGCAGAGGCGGTTGGATTCCCTGGAGTTACTAAAATAGTAGCTAATTGGCTTAGAAGAGATGAAAAAGCAAGAGGCGGTACCATATCTGATTCTGGAGTTAATTTAGGGATAGTGTTCGGGTCATTATTTATGATAGGAATGTTTTCTATATTTCCAGAAGAATTAGCATGGAGACTAGGATTTTTAATTAGTGGAGTCTTAGCTATAGTATTAGGATTAGTATTAGGTTATTTATTATTTGATTTACCAGAGTTGCATCCAAAAATATCTAAGCAGGAGTTGGATTATATATTAGCTAATAGAGATAATGTTTCTCAAAGAAAAAAAGTACCACTAACAAGCTGGTTTTCAAATAAGAATTACTGGGGTTACATGCAAGGTTTAGGAGCACAAGCTGGAATATTTTTTGGTCTTTTTACGTGGTTACCATTATATTTGTATTACGCTAGACATTTCTCATTATCTTTCACACTTACATATACTGCATTAATATGGAGTTTTGGCTTTATAGGAGAAATAATAGGAGGGTTTATAATTGATAAAATAGTTAAAAATAATCCTAATTTAGGTTTTAAAGTTGGTTTCGCAGTAAGTTCTATTGCTGTAACATTAGGATTAGCAGCTACAATATTTGTATCTTCCCCTATAGAAGCAGTAGAGATTTTAATGATTACCTTTTTCTTCCTGAGATGGTCCGGTATACAATGGGCTGCACCTTCATTTCTGGTACCTGCAGAACTTTCGGGTCAGTTTGGAGGACATATAGGATTTTGGGAAACCTTATGGGGTATAGTAATTCCCATAGTCTTTGGAGCTACAGTAGAGGTTACTCATGCATATTTTTTAGGTATGGAGATCTTAGTAGGAGTTGGACTCATATATTTCATAGGAACAGTTTTAGTTACGGATTATAAGGTAATGGGGATAAAGGAGGAATAGATTAAAGTTGTGGAAAATTTTTTATCATGGTAAATTTCATAAATTATTCATAAATGATGAAAACCCTAACAAAGAAGAGATAAAAATAATACCAAAGTATATAGGAATTTGCGGAACAGATAAAAATATATATTTAGGAAAAAAGAAGGTTAATGAACCATTAGTAATAGGGCATGAAATATCAGGGATAACTGTTGATGGGAATAAAGTAGTAGTTTTCCCAAATTATTGGTGTGGGAAATGTAAGAATTGTAAGAAAGGATTTTATAATAGCTGTAGGAATAAGATTTCTATAGGCGTTAATACCAATGGTGGATTAGCAGAGTGGATTAACGTTCCAAAACAATATGTTTTTAAAATTCCCGAGGATTTGGATCTTAGATTAGGAGCACTTGTAGAACCTACTGCAGTAGCCTTTTCAGCATTAAGAAAAATAAATACAAATATAGAAGATATTATAGTAATTGGAGGAGGAAGTATCGGTTCGTTAATTTCAATAGTAGCTAAAGTTCTTGGATTTAAACCAATAATACTTGAAAAAGATCCCAGAAAAATAGAGAGACTAAAGCAAAAAGGTCTTCCAGCAACTTACGATATTGAAGAAGATTTTGACGCCCAAATTGCCATAATAGATACTGCGAATAGTAGAGAAAGTATAGCATTAAGTTTAAAGTTGCTTCAAGGTGCAGTAGCTAATTCTCAATTGATTATTACTGGCTTAGATGAGGAAAATATAATATTAAATAGGGATATAATAGTTAGAAACGAAATAATAGTTCAAGGTTCTATAATATATACTCCTGCTGATTTTAGTAGATCTATACAAATTATAGATAAAAATAAAGAAATATTTAGTAAAATTATAGATAAAATAGCAGATAGCGAGAACATTAATGATTGGTTTAAAGCATACGTAATAGATGAGCCTAATTTAAAAGTATTAATTAGCCTAAATAATTAAAATTTTTATTAATGAAAGATTAGAGGAAAAGCTTCATTAAGGATTTTAGATAATTTTTATAATATCTTGAATAAAACCAATTTTTAGTTATATAATAATTTTTAATTATTTTAATATTTCATTAGCTCTATAACCTCATATTCTAAAACATCACTATTATCTTGTTTCTTTCCAATACAATGTATCGTTACAATAAAATTATTTGGTCTACTTTTACTCTCCCTACTATCCGTTATTTCACATTCTGACCATATAGTATCTCCAACGAAAACTGGAGACTTAAACTTAACGTTATTTATTCCTAACAATGCTATTATATCTTCAACTATTTTATGTTGTGCTAATAAACCTTGAAGAATAGAAAGGGTTAAAAAACCATGTGCTACTCTTTTACCGAATATTGAATTTTTAGCGTAAATGTCGTCCAAATGTGCTGGATGCCAGTCACCCGTTAAACCTGCAAATAATATAATATCAGCGTCAGTGATTGTCCTTCTTTTAGTGGTAAACTTATATCCTACCTTATATTCCACTTTAAATTACACCTTCTATCCTTAATTTTTCTATTTTATCTTTAGATAAACCAACTAGTTCACGATAAACTTCCTCATTATGATAACCTTTAAGTAAACCCGGCCATTTAACTATTCCAGGAGTTTCGCTCATCTTGAAAGGTGAGCCTGGCACTATTATTTTATTTCCGTTAAGTAAAAACTCTACAAACATATTTCTAGCCTTAACGTGAGGATCCTCAAATTGCTCCTTTAATTCCCTAACGGGGGCTGCTGCACCACCACACTCTATTACAATTTTAACTATTTCATCCTTAGTTAAATTTCTGAAGTAGTCTTGAACTATTTTATTTACTTCACCCCTATGGGCTACTCTATCCGCAACAGTCTTATATTTAGGATTATCAATTAAGTCTTCTCTTCCCATCCTTTTAGCTAAGTTCCTCCAAGCCTCGTCAGTGGGAATTATCTCATATACATAACCGTCCTTAGCCTCATATAAGTACTCTGGAGAGAACACTAAACTTGTTGGGCCAACCCTAGGATGATGACCTAAAAATATGTAAGTTAAGGACTGCATTGAAAGGGTTAAAGATACGTCATACATACTCATATCTATGAATTGGCCTCTTCCAGTTCTTTCCCTATACATTAACGCTGCTAGAACTGCAATGACTGCGTAAGCTGCAGTAGTGAAATCCAGAATTGCCATACCCGCTCTAGTAGGTCTGTCTGGATATCCCGTAGAATCCATCATTCCACTTAATGCTTGAACTATGGGGTCAAAAGCTGGCAGATCCTTATATGGACTATTATAACCATATCCAGTTGAAGATACAAGAATTATTTTAGGATTTACTTTCACTAAGTCATCATATCCTATTTTCAACTTCTCTAAAGTTCCAGGTCTAAAATTACTAATTACTATATCACTCTTCTTTACTAATTCTAAAAATAATTCCCTTCCTTTATCTGTTTTTAGATTTAATGTTATAAACTTTTTATTTACATTATAGTAAATTGAATGTAAACTATCTCCATTAATGAAAGGCGGTGAATTTCGCATTGGATCTCCCCATGGAGGTTCAATTTTTATTACCTCAGCTCCTAATTCCGCTAACAATCTACCTATGTAAGGTCCGTTAAGATATATACCCAGCTCTAAAGCTCTAATGCTCTCAAGAGCCCCCTTTTGCATTAAATCACCTTATTAAGTATCCTCCATCTACTGCTATTAACGATCCTGTAATGAATGTAGCTAAATCTGAGGCTAGAAAGGCTATTACAGAGGCTACTTCTTCCGGCTTTCCCCACCTACCTAAAAGAACCACTTGTTTAATCCATTGTTCCCACTTCTCTTTTTCTGGACCCCTAGTCCTCACCCAGTTAATTGGAGTATCAATTGGCCCTGGTATTACGGCATTAACGCGTATATTATATTTAGCTAAAACCCTAGCTAAGGATATGGTAATGGCGTGAACTCCACCTTTACTGGCAGCATAGCATAATAAATTATCCTCACCTCTCTCTGCTGTAACTGAACCCACGTTAATAATACTAGCATTTTGAGATTTTTTTAACAGTGGTAATGCAAACTTTGCTAAGAAAATTGTAGGAAAAAGATTAACTCTAATAACTCTTTCGCAATCCTCATATGTAAGCTCCTCAAAATACTTCCACTCTGCGATACCTGCATTATTAACTAAAACATCTAACTTACCGTATTTTTCACTAACGTAATCCACAACCTTCTTTAAATCCTCAATCTTTCCAACATCGCCGTGAAAATGTGTGAAATCTAATCCCTTACTTCTTAACTCACTCTCCAATCCCTTACCCCACTCATCATTCATATCAATCCCAACCACATTAGCATTGAGCTTAGCAAATAGTTCAACAGTAGACCTGCCAATACCAGAGGAAGAGCCAGTTACTAAGACAACTTTGCCCCTAAAATCCATCATACCAGATCACGTTCCTTTTATTAGTATATAAAAATTTATAATGTTCCTCATACTTGTAAGAGTTGTGTTTTAAATATCAATTAGAGAGTCCTATTACTTGTGAAAATATGGTAGATAAAAGTAGACGTAATTTTATCATAGGAATGGCTGGTTTAGGTGCTTTAGCTGCTGCAGGTTGGGGAGTAGCTGGCTGGTCACTTTCACGAGTAAGTGGAACTAAAGTAACTTCAGCTACACCTGCTTTTGGTGAAGGGGTTAAGATAATTTTTGTTGGGCATTGGGGATCAGAGAATGTGTTCGGGAATGTAGTAGAAAGAGGGTATGATGATGCATGCGCATTAACCGGAGCGAATTGCATAAAAATGTATAGGCCAAAAACCGATGCTGATCTACAAGAAATAATATCTAATTTACAAGTAGCTATTAATCAGACGCCAGATGTATTAATTACCACAGACATATATACGGCGGTTCAGCCTTATTTACATCAAGCATCGCAAGAAGGAATTATTGTAATATTAACTAACGTAAATGCTCCTACACAAGCAGACTTTGAATATACTGGTGCTATATCTTTTATAGGTCAAAATTTAGTTACTGCAGGATATACTCAAGCTCAAGCATTAAGTAAATATTTTCCATCTAATAGTCATGTTGTGATAATCGATGAAGGACCTGGGCAAGTGTGGGCACAACAAAGAAATCAAGGTATTGAGGAGTTTCTTAAACAATATGGTTGTACTTGGGATGTAATAGAGTCAAGCTTTGACTTATCTCAAGTTACCTCACAAATGACTGCATACTTAGAGGCTCACCCGGACACTAAAGCTATACTTAGTAATGGATATGGAGGAGCTGTAGCTATGGATGTATTTCCTAAATTAGGGATTCAACCTGGTCAGATACCTGTAGCCACATTTGATATAACTCCTCAAGTGTTAAATGCAATAATAGCTGGATATGTTACATTAACTACAGATCAACAACCATATTTACAAGGATTCCTACCAGTAATACAAGGAATATTAACTAAGAAATATGATTTTACAGGTTGGAATGTAGATACTGGAGAATATGTGATCACTAAGGATGTAGCTCAAAAAGTCGAACCATTAGTGAACGAAGGTATATTTTATTAATAGTGGTGAAACTAAATGACTAGTAATAAAAGACAGAAGCTTTTTTTAAAAATAATATCTAACAAAGAATTTGCATCAATTTTCACTCTTATAGTGCTATGGATATTATTTTATATATTAAATCCATCTTTTCTAAGTCTAAGTAATCTCAGTGTATTATTTACTGTAATACCCATATATGGAATAACCGTATTGGGAGTTACTGTATTAATGATAGCAGGGGAGTTTGATTTATCGGTAGCTGCGACTTTTGCCCTAGTCCCCCTAGTAATTCAGTTATTAATATCCAATGGTATAAGTGCTATAGTAGCAACTATTATAGGACTGCTTTTAGCTGTCCTTATAGGCTTTCTGAACGGGATAATAATTGTAAAAACTGGAATACCCTCGTTTATAGTTACTCTGGGAACACTTTTCGTATGGCTAGGTATAGCTCTTCAAATATCTGGAGGACAGCCTCATCCCTTTATATTACCTTCAATCGCTACGAGGATTTTAAGTGGCAGTATAGCCTTTAATGGATTGATTAACTCACAATTAATATGGCTCATAGTATTTGGAGTGATATTTTACTTAATTTTGGAAAGACATCAATGGGGCAACTGGATATATGCTACTGGCGGCAATAAAGACGTAGCGAGGGCTATGGGAATTAAAGTAGATTATGTAAAGATATGGTTATTTATATTATGTGCAGTTTTAGCGGGATTCTCGGGAATGATGGAGAGTACACTATACGGTCAAGCGATAGCAGATCAAGGAGGGAATTTAGAATTGGATACAATAGCTGCTGCGGTAATAGGGGGTACCTCACTTTTTGGGGGTGAGGGTAGTGTTTTAGGGGGTATAATAGGAACTATAATAATATGGAGTATAGAAAACGGTCTGATATTAGCTGGAGTGTCCTCCTATGTGTATGAAACTTTAATTGGCGCTTTAATAATAATAGTAGTTATGGTACATAGATATGCTAAGAAAATAAATAAAAATATTAGATTAGGTGAATTAAATGAGTGAGAAAACACAGCCAGTAGTGAAAATGGTAAACATTCATAAATGGTTCGGAAATCTATATGCATTAAGGGGAATTGATCTCGAAATAAATAGGGGAGAAGTAATAGGGCTTGTAGGTGATAACGGTGCAGGAAAATCGACTTTAATGAAGATTTTAGCAGGGTATCATAAACCGGACAAGGGAGAAATATATGTTGAAGGGAAGAAGGCTGAGTTCAATTCCCCTCATGAGGCTAGGGAAATGGGAATAGAAATGATGTATCAAGATCTAAGTCTCATAAATACAATGAATATTATGAGGAATTTCTTCTTAGGTAGAGAAATAACTGGAAGATTCGGTTTTCTAAAGTTCAATAAGATGAAGGAAGAAGCTAAAAATGCTATAGAGGATATAGGATTAAAAATCCCCAATTTAGAATTAAGAGCTGATGAACTCTCAGGAGGACAAAGGCAAGGGTTAGCTTTCGCTAGATCTTACTATTTTAAGAAAAAGGTATTAATACTTGACGAACCGACTAATAATTTGTCAGTTAAAGAAACTAATAAGGTGTTAAGCTTCATTAGATCATTAAAGGTATTAAACATATCAGTAGTTTTCGTTACTCATAATTTATTCCACGTTCACGAAGCTGCAGATAGAATAGTAGTAATTTCCAGAGGCAGCAAAATAGGTGACTTTCCAAAATCACAAATTTCAGTTACGGAATTAGCGTCGTTAATAACACATGGAAGTTAATTTTCCTTTTTATACTTCTGAATATTATTTATTTTTATCCCTCATTAGTTAAGTTACCCTATAATAAGATTTAAATTCGCAAAAATTAAAATATATGTGTCACTTATGAGAGAGATGAATGACAATTATGCGTTAGTTTATCTTAGGTTAAAACACGAAGGATGTTGGTCAGAGCTCACAGAATATAATAACTTCATGGCAACTACTATAACCGCAAAGCCCAACCGGGCAAAGAAATTTATAATTGCCTATGATGATGTGAAATTAAACGGTAATTATAAGCTAAAGAACTTCTTGAGGGATTTAAAGAAAAGTGATAGAGTTAAGGAAATTTATAGTATAAATAAAATAAATGCTAAGAGAGAAGTATACAGAATACTATTAAAGGAAAGCTATGAGAATATGGTTAGGGGAATATTAGATAATTACACAGTCTTCGATATTAAGGACTTAATAGTTAACGGGGAAGAGAGATTAGCTCTAATTGTACCTACATCGGAAATCATTGAATTGAAGAAAGATATGGAAAGTATAGGAAAAGTGTTGAAATTTATTTACAAGAAAATTAGGTTAGATGATATATTCTTGAGCATTTTTAGTTTATCTAAAAGGGAGAGGGAGTCCATGAAGCTAGCCTATTTATACGGCTTTTATGAAATGCCGAAAAAGGTAACCTTAGATGAGTTGGCTAGGTTATTAGGAATTTCAAAGCCTACTATCGAGGACTACATAAGACGTGCTGAGAGAAAAATAATCAAGTCATTTTCATATCAGTTATATTACTACGATATGTTATTAGAGGATTTATTGGAAGATCTATAAACATTATAGTAAATCAGAAAGTTAATTTTTCGAAAGCTGCTTTGTAGATTGTTTCAATTTTTATTAAAGCTAACGTTAAACCTACTTTTAATCTAACGCTTGAATTTAAGAAAACTTAACTAGCTTAATATCTAAGAAAATTGAAGAATTCGACAAAGAATTCGAAAACACTAAACTAATAGACTAAGTCTTTATGTAAGAAATGTTTAAGTTAAGGAGTTCCTTTATGGTCTCGTCTCTGTTAATCCTCCCCATTAGGAAATCTACTAAAATTTTCCCGGACTCCTCATGTAATTTTACAAAACCTGGGAAGTTAGGTCTCACATAGGATAGGCTAATAGTATATATCGTATTAATGTAAGAGTTTCTCGTGGCCCTATTTAGCTCTTCATTAATCCATATCCTAATATCAGCTGGTTGCCCATAGTGTTGCCAGTACATTTTCTGTACGTCAAATTCGTAAAGCCATTTTACGAAATTTATAGTCTCTTCAATGTATTTGTTTCTAGTACTTATTGCCAATCCAGCACCTCCTAAAGTAGAGCCGTAAGGTATTTTAGTAAAAGAAGGAATATTTGCGTAATTTATCACGTTCTTTCTATAATTGTCCCTTGAATAATTATAATATCCGTAAGTTAAGGGTATGTAACATATCTCTTCCCCTTCTGCCATATAGTTGAGAAGTTTTATGGGATCCGATTTTAAACATAACTCGCCGCATTTATCTGAGATAAACTTCATAATATCAAGTATAGTGTAAATTTTCTTCATATCGTACTGATTTAATTTAATGAAAAAAGGGTCTAAGAAATAGTTTGCACACATGGTTATGAAGGAAGAATGTGCGTGAATAGGCGACAATGGCATACCTATTTTACACTTAAGCTTAATTACCTGCCTCCACGTCTTAGGAACTCTTAAGCTCAATTTCCTAAATATATCCTCCCTATAAGCAGAAACTTGAGTTGCAGCGTCAATAGGAAGTGCCCATAAATGGCCATTATATAAGTAACTCTCGTAAGTTTTACCTATGCTAATCCTTTGAATGAATTCTAGCTCTTTCTTCGATAAAACTTCGTCAATCGGAACATACATTTTACTCTCTGCAATATCCCCTGCAGAGGGATAATCTACTACTACTAGATCGTAAGATTTAGCTAATTTGTCTAGAGGGTAAACTGTAAAATCATATAAGGACCTTTTATCCCATTGTATAGACAAGTCCTTATATTTTTGTGAAATGTAAACTAAGCTATCATATCCCCTGGGATCGTCCCAAGTAATACCATATAACTTTATCATTTAAGCCAGTTATAATTTTGACTATATAAATAAGAGAACCCTTACATGTCTGACTATACAAATTTAAATAAGAGTACATAAAAATTGGCATGCAGAATTTAGACGAAATCCTTAACTCGTTTGATTACTTCGATTTCACAATGCCCTTATCACATGATGTAGTCGCTTGGCCAACTCATCCAGCAATAAGGATAAATAAGTTTAGATCAGTGGATAGGGACTTGTATGATGCCCATGAAATTTACATGACCTCGCAGGATTATACACACTTTGATACACCCTCTCATATGATTAAGGGGGGTAAAAGTATAGATAAATATGAGGCTAGAAGGTTTATATTAAAGGCTGTAATCCTAAATTTAAGTTATAAAAAGGATATGGAGATTAGGGAAGAAGACTTAAGGCAATTTGAAGAGGTTATAAGGAAGAGTGAGGCTGTAGTATTATATACAAATTTCAGAAAGGAGCCCAAAGAGTTCAGATATGATTGGGCATATTTAGGAATATCTGGTGCCAAATATCTATCAAAATTTAATCTAAAATTGGTAGCAATAGATTCTCCGAGCATCGCAGGATGGTCAGGTGATGTTCCAGCTCACCCTCATATAATAACGGTAAAGGAGGCAATAGATGTGCATTTAAACTTATTGGAAAAGGACATTCTAATAGTAGAGGGATTATACAACGTAAATAAAGCTGTAGGAGAAGAGAAATACGTAGAGGGCATATTAATAGCATTACCCCTAAATATAATAGGGTTAGACGGAGGCCCGTGTAGAGTAATATTCCTAAAACCCAAAAATAAATTATAATGTAAATAATAAAAAGAATTGTGCAATATGGCATTAAAAACATGAGGATTAGATTTTAACTAATCTTCATTTTTTCTCATTATTTTTGATTAGCATTTGGAATCTTAACAATGATATATCTTCTTTTTTAGTTATAACAGTTATTAGATTTTGCCTTAATTTAAGCAATACTTAAGAGAAATCTAATAACTAGTATTAATCATTTAAGATTGTAACACCTCTGTACCTTATTTGAGAACTACTTTATTTAATGGTTTGTAACTAAATGACTACACTTTCTAATTTTTTACTATATTTTGATTTCCCATATAATAATATCTGTTGATTATGATACTATATTAAAAAGATTACTTAAACTTTTCAAGTTATCTCTATAGGTTTGAGCCTCATTTAAAATATCATATTATTTCGTTGAAAAATCTTCATATCTTTATGGGATTAGATTTGATTATATTAAGATTATCGTTTCCATTTATTGAATTATATTAATTATCTTAAGGGAATTATAGATGATAATTTTAAAAATTTTTAACACATATTATTCCTTTTAATATGGAATCTTATATGATTTAATTTGAATAAATTTGTGTCGTTATCGTTATAGAATTGAATATTATTATAAATAAAAATTTTTATCTTTTATTGTAAATCTCATTATATATTTTAATTAGCTCTTCTCTTCTTACCTTCCCGCTTTCAGTTAAGGGTAAGGACGGTAGTAGTATTATTCTCTTAGGAACATTATACCATGCCATATTTCTCTTACACCACTCCAATAATTCACTCTCAGTAATATTATATCTTAGTTTAACAAAAGCTATGGGAACTTGTCCCTTCTCCTCATCAGAAACTCCAATAACACCCACTTTTTCCACAGCAGGATGTTTAGAAATAATGTACTCTATAAAATCTGGTGAGACACTAACCCCAGAAACCTTAATCATATACTTCTTCCTTCCCATAAAATATAAGAAACCATCTTCATCGATAAACCCAATATCACCAGTGTAAAACCAACCATTCTTGAAACTCTTCTCAGTCTCAGTAGGGTTATTAAAGTAACCGTCAGTTAAATCCGGGGACTTAATTACAATCTCTCCAAATTTGGAGTCTTTATCTGTCTCATCGACAATTCTAATTTGCGTACCTGGCATAGGAATACCACAAAAGACACCACCAACCTTCTCAGCCCTTAAAATGTCCATATCATCTTTATGAAAGCCCCCAGTAATTGTACAAGTGCTATGAGATTCTGTTAAGCCGTAAGCATGTTCCCTTAACGTACAGCCGGTTAATTCCCTAAATTTAGCCCTTAATTCTCTAGTAATGGTTTTATTAAAGCTTGTACCAGTACAGGTTCTCAAGGATCTTAAGTTATAATCGCCTATATTTTTATAATTAACTAACTCATAATATATATCAAAAGGTCCGTAAATTGTTGTAACCTTATACTTTTCTATAGCTTTTAGAACAGCTTCTATATCCCATCTAGTAAGTAATATAACCTTAGCTCCAGAGAATGTCGAATAAGCTAATCCTAAGTCGTGTCCCATTATCCAGAAGAGTGGAATGAAAATTAAAACAGTTTCATTGCTATATACGTAGTTTAAGAAGTCATTAAAGGTTTTGAAATTTGAGTCTAATAGTAAATGGGCGTGATGGTATGTGTAAAAGCACGCAGCCTTATAGGTTATTCCTCTATGTTTATGTATTACACCCTTAGGTAATCCAGAGGTACCGCTTGTGAAGTGCATTGTAGCGTAATCTTCTATGTTAACGCTTATATTAGGTTTACTATTTTGATATTTTTCTAGTTCTTTAAAGAAATCCCCACTACTCTTAGATGTCATAGAAGGATGAAGTGGTATTTCTGGGTTTCTCGGTAATACTTCGTTATATGATGTGACAAGAATTAAGGGGTTTATGTTTAATTTCTTACAAACATCAGTAATCAAATCGTATATAGTGTCTATGACTACTAAAACTTTTGGTTTTACTTCTCTTAAATAGTATTCTAACTCAATCTCTTTAAGGAACGGATTCAAGAACGCTAATATCCCGCCAGCCTTAAACGTACCAAAGTACGCAATATATAATTGGGGAGTATTTGGTAAAAGTACTGCAACTCTATCGTTTCTTTTAAACCCTTTGGATAGTAGCAGATTTGCAAATCTATTACTATAATCGTTTATCTCCCCATAAGTGAAAATCTTGCCGTAATATATTATGAATGGTCTATCATACTCCTCATTACTGTGTTTTTCTAAATATTCATGAATAGGTATTATGCCATAAGGATAAACGGGCTCCTTTGGCAGTAAAGGATGAGGCCACATGATGATGTCCTCTAATAATATACTCAAACGAAACAATATTTAAATTTTATAGACAAATATCAAATTTTAACTGTATATCAAGGTTTAAGAATTTAATATTTTTATATAATCTCAAATATATATCAAATAAGATAATTAAATAAAAATACGCAATCGTATTTATTTTGGAAGTTTTAGAATTCTCTCTCCTATTAAATTTCTTAATATTTCCGAAGTTCCTGCTGCTATTGTTCTGCCTCTAGATGATAGCATACCTATATACCATTTCTCATTCATAATTTCGTTTAAATCAAACTTAATAACTGCTAATTCGTAAACGCTTTGAAGAAGTTCTGATGCAACTAATTTTAATATAGCGCTTTCATTTTCAATTATATTACCTTTCCTTAATTTATTCAATAATCTTTCGTAAAATGAATATAATTCCTCAATTTTATCTTCTAATTCTTCTATATCTAGGGAAATTCCTTTAATCTTTGCCCTTTCTTTAAGGTATTCCAGTGAAATCTTAGCAGAGAATAACAACGTGATACCTACTGCGAATCTTTCATGATTTAGAACAGTCATAGCGACCTTCCATCCATCTCCTATACTACCTATTATATTACTTTTAGGCACGATAACGTTTTGAAGATATATGCTATTAAATTCACTTTTACCCGTTATTTGCTGTATTGGAGAAACCTTTATTCCTTCTTGTTTCATGTCAACTATAAACATGGTTAAACCTCTATATCTATCCTCACCCGTTCTCGCTAAAAGAATCATATAATTGGCTAAATGCGCATAACTACTCCAAATTTTTTGACCATTAATGATAAAATATTCTCCTTTTTCCTCAGCTCTTGTTTTGATTGATGCTAAGTCACTACCTGCGGATGGTTCAGAGAAACCTTGACACCAAATGTCTTCAGCTCTTAATATTCTAGGTAAGTATTTCCTCTTTTGCTCCTCATTTCCGTGATTTAAAATAGCTGGGGCTACTACCATTAAACCTATAGATCCCAGACTTCTTCCATACGGAAGACCAGCTCTTATAAATTCTTCATAAGCTATAGCCTCATAAATAGGATCTAATCCTTGTCCTCCATATCCTTTAGGCCATGTAATCCCTAAATATCCAGCTTCATATAACTTTCTCTGCCAAGCCCTTAATTCCTCATAATTGTCAAATTCTACTGTGTCAAATAGGATTCTTTTACCAGCGAGAGAAGGTGGAGCGTTGTTTTTAATCCATTCTCGTAAATTTCTTCTAAACTCCTCTTCACTTATCAATTACTTCCCCAAACTTATTTATTTTAAGACATATAAATAAGCTTTTTTATGATTATAGATATCAAAAAGGTAAATGAGATACCAATTTATATAATGAAAATAAATTCCTTAACATACAATATTATTGTGATAATGGTATAAATACTGATCTATTTTCGATTTTAGTCGATTTTACCAAATTTCCTATTTTAAGATAATTTTGATCTCCAATATAATTGCCCTTAACTTTCACGCCATCTGCGTCAACTATAACTACTGCAGTAACTTCGTCCAGTCCTCTATTTATAATTGTATATGAATAAATTTTTCCATAAGATATTTTTATAATTTCTAAGTTATCTGAGTTACATCTAATACATCTATTTCTAAGGACTTGTGTGGTATAACCGCAATTTTTGCATCTTATTGCTGGAAAATATCCTTCATTATATCCTTCATTATATTTTTCTAATAAAATTGATAATTTTTCCATTTTTAGACACCTAATATTAAAGTAGTTGAATGATTTAAAATTCCCCCTATTCCATTTACTAACGCGTATCTTATATCTTTAACTTGCCTATGCCCAGCTAATCCAGATAATTGCCTTAAAGCTTCCGTTAGTATCACACCACCACTCATATAAGCTGGTTGCCCTACATTTAGGGTTCCTCCATTAGTGTTTATTGGATACTTAGATGAAGGTGAAAAGTCATTCTCTTCTACAAACTTCCACCCCTTACCCTTCTCCGCTAATCCTATTCCCTCTATTTCAAGCAAAACCATAATTGTATAAGCGTCATATAGCATGAACAAATCAATGTCGTTAAGGGATACGTTAGCTCTTTCTAAAGCAATTTTAGAACTTACTGGAACTGGAGTATCTAGCACGTTTTCCTTTTCTATTATTAATCGCGGGTCGTGAGCTTCTCCAAATCCTAATATTTTGATAGGTGTTATTTTGCTTTTCTTAGATTTAGATTCTGAAGTAAGTATATAAGCAGAAAATCCATCAATTGGCATTACGCACTCTAATAATCTTAACGGATAACTAACAATGGGGGATTTTATTACATCATCTACACTTATTGGAGATCTAAATAAGGCATTAGGATTTAAAGTCGCGTTGCTTCTTTCTCTAACTGCTACTAATGCTCTACTTTCATCAGATATATTATATTCATGAGAATACCGTAAAGCTACCATTGCGTAGTCGCTTGTAGGTGCTAATTCTTTAACATTAAGAAAATTTGAATGATATCTAGTAATTAAACTTGTTTTAGAAATTTTTTTCCTTATAGTTCCTTTACCTCCACCTAAAACTAAAATCGCATTTGCATATCCATCTTTAATAGCTCTATATGCCCTATATATCATCCCATTAAACGATGCCCCTCCATAATCTACTATATCCATGTATCTTAGATTTCTAAACCCCAGAAAGTTAGCAACTTGATCTAACAATAAGTTCCTTAATGGTGGATCTTCTATTGTTCCAGTAGTAGTAGCGAATACTAATCCATCAATTTCATCTGATTCTATGTTTGCCATTTTTATAGCCTCTAAGTAGGCGTTAGTTAATAACTCAAAAAATGAAAGATTAGACTCTTTCTCTAAATATTCTCCAAAGCCTGTTATGAAGACATCTGTCATATCTAATTATTATGTTACTTGAATTTAAATATAAGCTTTTATTTTACAATTAAAAGTAAGTCATCAATTATTATATTATACTTAAGTCTCATTTATTATTTTTTAACGTTAAATTTCAATTATTTTGCATAAATATTATATTTTTATCAGCAAGTTCTTTTATTTCCGTTTCATTAAATCCTAGTTTTAGTAGAATTTCTTTAGTATGTTCACCTAGTCTAGGCGCTTTTAATTTATAATTATCCTTAGGATATTTTTCAAAATTTATTGGAAATTCCATATATTTTATTCCACTAATCTCATATACAAGTTCTTTACCATATTTATTAAATGCCTCGCCTAAATTTAGTACTGGAGCTACTGGAATGTCATATTTTGTTAAAAGATCTACCCAATATTCTCTGCTATTTGATATAAAAATTTTCTGTAATTCGTTAGATATATATTCTCTGTTCTCTAATCTCTTTGATAGTGTGTCAAATTTCAACAAATCCTCTCTATTTAACGCTTTACATAAGTTACTATACTGTTTATCAGTAAACACTCCAAGAAAAATATAACCATCTGATGTCTTAAATACTTGATATGGAACTATATACCTATGTGAGGAACCCATTCTTTTAGGTATTAAACCCGTATTTAAATACATATAAGCATCCTCTAATGTCAGATAGAATTGAGATTGTAACATTGGCACATCTATGAATTCTGGACCACCATGATGTAATGCTGCAAGTATTGCAATAGTAGCTAATAGCGCTGTAGTTATATCAGAAATTGAAGTAGCGAATTTTACTGGTGGGCCATTTTCTTCACCAGTCATATCCATTAAACCGCTTAGTGCGAGAATTACTGCATCATATGCTGGTTTTTCTGCCTCTGGACTGTAATTCCCAAAACCGGTTATAGAACAATAGATAATTTTTGAATTCATTTTTAATACATTTTCATAATCTATCTTAAGTCTTTTTAATGCTGATGGTCTATAATTTGTAATTAAAACGTTAGCATCAGCGACTAATCTTTTAAAAATATTATAGCCTTCCTCAGACTTTAAATTGATAGCAATACTTTTTTTACCCCTATTTGTACTAGCGAAATAAACACCTACCCCATCAATTTCTGGTTTAATTTTTCTTCTTTCGTCTCCAGTTAGTGGCTCAACCTTAATTACCTCAGATCCTAAATCAGCAAGAATTTGTCCTACTAAGGGGGCAGAAATATTATTTCCGAGCTCTAGAACCTTTATACCCTTTAGCATTAAATACTATTTTAACTTAATGTGTTAAAAAATTAACGCTTAACTACTTTTAAGTTTTTAATTAAACTATACAATAAAATATTAAATGTAATTATAAGGTAGAATGATAATGATAGGGAAAAATTTAAAAGTTATCTTTTAGGAAATAAATTAATGATTCTAGATATCGAGATAAGGGAAGAATTAGAACTTATAATTAATTCTCTTAAAGAATTATTAGATAGAGAATGGGCCATTTTTGGATCAAAAAAACATAATGTAGATTCATCAAAAATTAGTGAGTTATTCAATAAAATTAAAGAATTGGGTATTTACCAATACTTAAATCAAGCAAACCCAGTAGATGCATATCTAATTAACGAAATATTAGGTCAGTATTTAGTTCCATCTATTGTAGCCTTTACCAGTATGGCATCTAAAGCCATTCTAGGAGAAGAAGGTAAAGAAATAATTGAAAAGGGTTATGCTATTAGCGTGGGATCTAATGTAGTCCCAGACATTGATAAAGCAGATATAGTGTTAACACCACATGGAATTGCCTTTACGAAAGAAATTTCAGCTTCGGAGGTTAAATCTCCAGATCCTTCAGTAAGACTATTTAATATTACTGAGGCTAATTGGAAGAAGGCTGACATAGACTTTAATAGTATAAAACTAATTGCATCATCACAGATGATAGGTCATGCCATGGCGTGTTTAAATAAAACTATAGATTATGCCAAAAACAGAATTGCATTCGGAAAACCAATAGGGTCTTATCAAGCAGTAAAACACAAAATAGTTGATGATGCAGTGAACTTAGAACTTGCGAGATCATTATATTTATCTCAAAGAACCAATTTAACTCCAGATAGAGTGTTTAATCACGCTTTTAAGGTATCCTTAAAAGCTATATTTGATTCCATACAATTACATGGAGGGATAGGATTTACTACTGATTTAGACTTACACTTACACTTAAAAAGATTATTGCTATTATATAAAATTTTACAATGATCGAAAATTAATTATTAAATTCTAGATCAGAAATGCTTATTAACCTTATATTTGATCCTAATCTATAATGGAAAATTTTTAAATATGTTTACATTAAATAAATTATGTACTCTAAATTTCCTTTGAAATTAGTTGTCTTGGATTTGTTTCATGAAGATTGCTGGACAAGTCATATTGAAAATGATACGATAAAAGTAGTTAGTCATAAGATTTACGGAAATCTAGTAAGAGATGTTGTAATATGTAATTATGAAAGTTTTAAAACACTTAAAAAATTAAATGATAAACATAGAATAAAAAATATAATAAATGTTTCAGCTTATGAAGGCAAAAAAGTATTAGTTGATATGTATTTATCATACGATGATTCAGTTTTATCTATTTTAAATAAAAATAACGTAATAATTCTTGAACCCACCATAGTTTACGGCAACGAAAAATGGTTTTTCTTAGCTTATGACTTTCAGATAAATAAAGTTATAAATGATTTAAAGAATTATGTTAAAATAAATAAAATTTCTGTAAAAGATTATAAACCAGAGGACAATAATCTAAATGAGACGGAAGTGGATATTTTAAAAATAGCATTAGACTTAGGATACTTTGATAGGCCTAGGAAAATTACTATAAAGGAACTCGCTAATAAACTAAAAATGTCTGAAATGACTGTGGTTTATTATGTGCGAAATGCTGAGAAGAAAATAATAGAAAATTTCCTCAAAGAAAATGCAAGTTAAGACCTTTATTTTAAATGTAAATTTTAACATAAATTTGAAGAGGTTGTTACTACATTGTTTTGTTTTATTTAATGCTAAATAAATGATAGTAATAATATTGGAATAAAGTAATTCAGATTTTAATAATATAATCGAAGTACTAGTTGAAATATTTTTTAATTAATTAAAAGATATAAAGTGAATAGCGAAAAACATAAAAACTAGTTTAATAAGATTTAATTTGCATGAAAAATATACAAAGGATAAGTGTTATCGGATTTGGAACTATGGGTAGTGGAATAGCACAAGTATTTGCAATGAATAGATATGAAGTTAACGTCTTTGATACTTCTGAGGAATCCATAAATAGGGGAATTGGAAATATTAAATGGAGCTTAGAAAAATTTAAGGAAAAAGGACAACTAAATGAAGATCCTAGCAATGTTTTATCTAGGATTAGGATTGTAAAAAATCTGGTAGATGCGTGTAAAGATGCAGATTTAATAATTGAGGCAGTTTTTGAAAATGCAGATATAAAAATAAAATTATTTAAAGAAATTGAGAAATATGTCTCAGATAATACTATTATTGTAAGTAACACTAGCTCTATTCCAATTACCTATTTACAAGATTCGCTTAATAAGAAATCTAGATTTGCAGGTTTTCATTGGTTTAACCCTCCTCCCCTTATGAAATTAATCGAGATAATAAAAGGTAAGTTTACAGCTGAGGAGACGATTAAAACATTATATGATCTATCAATTAAAATAGGCAAAGAGCCAATTGTTGTAAATAAGGACATAAGAGGTTTTCTAACTACTCGTTTAATTAGAACATTAAGGTATCAAGCTATTATACTTTATATGCGTAATTTTTACAGTATTCCTGAAATAGATTCAGCCCTAATTCATAAGCTGGGATTACCAATGGGAATATTTTATTTAACTGATTTCACTGGCGGTATACAAATAGAATATGATGAGAATAAGACGTATGAAAAAATGAAAAAATTCTCACCAGATTTTGAGCCAAATATAGGTTTCGAAAAGGCTTATATGGAAAGCTTAAAGTTAATAGAAAAAATGATACAAGAAGGTAAATTAGGGATAAAAACTGGTAAAGGATTTTATACATATTCATCTGGTAAGAAACTAGAAATACCTAAAGAGCTAGGAGAGAAGGTAGATTTGCTAGATCTTATCTCACCTCTAATTAACCATGCCTACTTTTTAATTAGAATTGGAGTTACAGACGAGAATTCTATAGATAAATCATTAAAGTTAGGATTTAATTGGAAACAAGGTCTTTTCGAATTTTATAGAAAGAACTATAGCAAAGAGGAAATTATAAGATCTCTGGAAAAGTTAAGCCAAAAAATACCAGATCTTAAAGAGTTTTATACTCCAGACGAATTACTAGTAAAGGGTAGGTAAAAATGAGTTCCAATGAAGTAATATGTGAAACTAAAGATAATGTCATGTGGATATCCATTAATCGTCCTGAAAAGCTAAATGCTCTGAATACAAATGTGAGGTTAAGCATAATAAAGTGCTTAAAAGAGGCTGAGGCAGACCAAGAGGTCAGAGTAATAGTTATAAAGGGTGTAGGAAAAGCGTTCAGTGCAGGTGCTGATATAAATGATCTAAGGGCTCTATCAGAACTCTCAGAAGAAGAAATAATCAAAATAAGAAAAGATACTGGAGTCTCATCCATAGGTTCTGTGATCAGGAATCTAAGTAAGCCAGTTATAGCTTTAGTGCATGGTTATTGTTTAGGCGGGGGATTCGAACTTATACAATTTTGCGATTTAGTATATGCAACGGAAGATGCAATATTTGGACAACCAGAAATTAATATTGGGATAATACCTGGAGGAGGAGGTACGCAGAACTTACCCAGATTAATGGGAGAGAAAAAAGCTAAAGAGTTAATATTTACGGGAAAGAGGATTTCGGCTAAAGAGGCATACGAATTAGGAATCATAAATAATATATTTCATAATTTAAATGAAATGGAAAATGAAGTATTAAAAATTATTAATGAAATAAAGGCTAAGAGCCCTAAAGCTATAGCAGCAGCAAAGAGAGCCATAAATATTACTTACGAAAAGCCTCTATCAGAAGGCTTAAAAATTGAAAGAAGATTATTAGCAAAAGTTCTAAAAACTAATGAGGCTAAACAATTAATGGATTCTTTCATAAAAAAATCAAAATAATTTCAATAATTGTAATCAAAAATATCGTGATTAAAATTTATATAGAGCTTTATTAAATTATAATTTAGGTGAAAGGTGTGAGCAATAGGGATAAGGCAGAATGGTATATAGCTAGGGTGGATAGATTACCAACATGGGGATTAAGTTATATTATTCTAATAGCGTTAGGTTTTAGTTATTTTATAACACTTTATGACGTAGTTAACATAGGTTTTGCACTACCATTTATTACATTTATAAGTGCGTCTGAAGCTTCGATCACAGTTTCCCTCGGACTTTTCGGATATGTAGTTGGGGCTCCTTTGTTATCAATATTTGCAGATAGAATAGGAAGAAGAAACATGCTAATTTTTTCCGCCCTACTAACTGCAGTAGGAAGCATAGGTGATGCATTATCGGTAAATTACCCTATGTTAGCTACATTTAGATTTATAACAGGGATGGGAATAGGTGCAGATCTAGTATTAATTAACACATATCTAGCAGAAATGTCTCCAGCTCAGAAAAGAGGAAGTTATACTAATTTAAGTTATATTGGAGGATGGACAGGAGTAGGATTGGGCGGATTTTTATCGTCAATTATTGTTACTTCCATACCTTCGATAGGCTGGAGAATAGTGTTTGCAATTGGTGGGATCTTAGCTATTTTAGCCTTAATTATAAGAGTATTTACTCCAGAAAGTGTAAGATTTTTAGCGCATAAAGGTAAGTTTGATGAGGCTGAGAGAGTTGTTAGGCATATGGAGGAGAGTGCAATGAGGAGGGCTAGATTAACTTCCCTTCCAGAACCAAAAATACTAGAATATGAATCCCTTACAGAAAACCCACTGAAAATCTTATCTAGAAGACCGTTTATTACTAGGCTAATAGTTCTGTTTTTACTGATGTTTTTCGTTTATGTAGTTACGTATACGCAACTAGGACTATTTCCTACATGGGCAGAAGTTTACGCTCATTACAGTAGTGCTAAATTGGCTACATTAATTAAATACTTTGGACTAGCCGTAATTGGTCAAACAATAGGCGCAATATTACTTAGAGCGTTTGTAGATAGATTTGATAGAAGAATATTATGCATTATAGGCACTTGTTGTTATAGTATAGGCGTATTATTAGGTGTATACTTTGCTTTTATTTCCAATCTAATTGCAATGTTCCTAAGTCAGTTCCTAATATGGAGCCTTATAGGAGGTGGTTTCTACTTAGTATACTATCTTTTAAATACTGATAACTTTCCTACATCAGTTAGAGCTACGGCTTTTTCAATATCAGATGGTATTGGACACTTAGGAGGTGCAATAGGAACTTTAATTTTATTCCCATTAGTAACTATATTAGGACCCTTTAACGCATGGCTTCCAATTTGTCTACCCGCAATAATTATGGCAGTAATAGTATATTTTGTAACTCCTAGAACTACTGGAAGAAGACTTGAGGAAGTCAACGAAAATTTATTAAGAAAAATAAGGTAAAATTTAAAAATTTCCTTATAAAAATAAAGAAAAGAGGTGAAATATTATGAAAAGTGAGAAAGAAAAGCTTTTAGATTTATATATAGCTAGGGTGGATAGATTACCAACATGGGGATTAAGTTATGCATTATTATGGGCTTTAGGGTTTAGCTTTTTTATTACAATATATGATGCTGTAAATCTGGGAGTAGCACTTCCTTATATTCCCTTTGTGACGACTGCTAGTGAGGCAGCACTTATATCATCCTTAGGTTTATTTGCATATATACCAGGGGCTATAGGATTAGGATATTTATCAGACAGAATAGGAAGAAGACCAGTTTTAATAGGAAGTGTATTATTAATACTAATTGGAAGCGTAGGCATGGCTATCTCTACTAATATAATTGAATTCTATATTTTTAGAACAATTGAAGGAGCTGGAATAGGTGCAGATATTGCATTAATCATGACGTATTTAGCTGAACTTTCACCCAGTTCAAAAAGGGGAACGTACATAAACCTAGTCTATATTGGCGGTTGGGTTGGATTTGGTCTGGGAACCTTACTAGCTTCAGAGTTAGTTACACATATACCTTCAATAGGGTGGAGATTAGTTTTCGGAATAGCCGGAATTCTAGCCCTAACAGCGTTAGTGTTAAGAATTTACGCTCCAGAAAGTGTGAGATTTCTTGTTAAGAAAGGTAAGTTTGATGAGGCTGAGAGAGTTGTTAGGCATATGGAGGAGAGTGCAATGAGGAGGGCTAGATTAACTTCCCTTCCAGAACCAAAAATACTAGAATACTCGCTTCAAGACACTAATCCCTTTAAAATATTTAGGAATAAAGAATATCTAAAGCGTTTAATAATATTACTCTTATGGTTTATTACTTTTTATATGGCAAGCTACACATTTCTTTTAGAATGGCCAGAAGCATTATCCTTATTTTTAGGGTATAAAGGTTCATTATTAGACTTAGTAATAACCATTATAGGCTACACAAGTATTGCTGTAACAATAGGTGCTATAATATCTAGATTTTTTATCGATAAAATTGATAGAAGAATACTTCTAGCTTCTTCTTCATTTAGCATTTTGTTAGGTGTTTTGATATCTACATATGGAGCCATAATCAGAAATTTCCTAGATGTAACAATCGGATTAATAATTATATATCTAATTTATGAAGCATGGAGCATTCAATCTGGATATATAATTGCCTCAGAACTATTTCCTAACACAGCGAGAGCTACTGGCTTTGCTCTTACTGATGGATTAGGTCACTTAGGTGGTGCTATAGGGCCTCTAATAATCATCTCACTAATACCAATATACGGAAGCATTACTAGCTGGGCGCTAATATCCTTTGAAGTGTTTATAATTTCAATTTTAATACTATTCCTTACCCCAAAGACTTTAGGAAGGAGATTAGAAGAAATTAATGAAGTTTCGTCTACTAAATGAAATTTTTCTCATTATTTAATATTTTTTAATTTAATTAAAATTTATTATTTTTCCTTTTATATTTAAAATCAGCACAATTTATTTTATATTTTAGAATATCTCTTTATACAATTGAATATCATTTAAAGTCGATAGCCACGTATGATAAAATTCTTTAATATATTTTAGAATATCTTATGAAAGATATTAATCTATTCTCATGATATGATAAAAAATAAATATTATTTAAGATAATTATAACAAAAGTTTTAAGAAATTTTATGGAAAATCTATAACACTCTTAAATGACAGCAATAAGAAGTTGTTTTCTCTGTTCATAAGCCATAACTCTCTGACTTAAACTCTAACTTCTTTATTATAGTTTTTAAAGATTTTTCATCTTCTAGTACTTTAAGTTCTCTCGATTATCTTTTAAGATAAGAAGGTATTAATACTTTTATTAAAATTATCGAATGCAAAAGCCAAGTCTGTATGAAAAGGGGCCAAGGGAAATACTCTTAGTTTAACTTTACTTATTATACCTAAGGTACCCTCAGATCCTATAAATAATCTGATTAAATCTGGAATCATAGAAGTTCTAATAGCTTTCCCAGATCCTCTCCTAGAATTTCTCTCAATACTAACAAAGGAGTCCAATCTCTCTTATATCTTTCAGATTCTCTAACTAGTAAATGAGGGAAATTCTTCTCAATTAAGGTAAGAAATTTCTCAGACATAAAGTAAGTTTAAAAATAAACTATAATAATTTTTCCATTATATATACTCTGTTAGTTAACTGAAAATTATACTAAAATTATAAGTTTTCTTAGATAGAGTATTACCTAGGAGGTAAGAAGTATATTAAAGAAGAACAAATAAAGGGTTTTTAAGGAAGTCTAGAAAGATAATAGGATTTCGAAGGAAATTAGATTTGCTAGAGAATTTGCAATTAGATTTCCCTCTCCTCATCGGATTGTAATACACGATAAGGATAGTAGTATGTTTATGCTTAATTTACCCTATAATATAGCCTTGATCAGAATTAGAGGGTATGATGAAGAATTAATTAACGCACAAGAGAGAATAACAAGGAAAATAGCTCAGAAGTATAGTTCAAGCGAAATTAAAAGAGATTTAGTAAAAGTTTGGAGAGATGTATTCGCTAGAAAATATGAAGAACAGTTAACTAAATTAATATCTTCAGGATTATGGAACGATACTTTAGATTTAGCTGGAAGTTGGAGCGTCTTAAGTGAAATATATGATAAATTGAAAAGTGAACTATTATCTATAGAAGGCGTTAATAATGTTTTGTCTAGAATAACTCATTTATATGCAAATGGGGCCTCATTATATAATGTAGTAATAATGAAACAAGATATTAAGGTGTTAGAAAAAGTGTGGGAAACTACTGCCAAGATCGCATAAATAGTGGGGGTACAATATCTCATCATCATGGTGTTGGATTATTAAAGAGAAAGTGGGTTAAAGATGAAGTTACTAAACAGTTAGAACTATTAAAGAATTTTAAGAAGTTACTTGATGATAAGAATCTACTAAATCCTGGAAAATTAATTTATTAGTAATAATTACTGATTAATTATAGAAAAATTTTTGTTGTAAAGAGAATTGATAAGTTTTAAAGAAAGAATTGAACTTTAAGACTGAAACTTACGTGTGTAGATTTATTTATATACTATAAATGGTAAAAACTAATTATGTTCTTGATGATTGCGATGTTAATTACAGAAGTTTTAGGAACTGAAACTAAAGGAAAGCCAGTAGAGCTTATTGAGAAAAAACAAAAATAAATTGGAACAAAAATTACTTTATTATTTTTTTCTGAATATCTTCTAGACTTAAGTTTTCTATATGTAAAATTGAGTATAAGGGTAAAATAACTCCTATGCCTATAATACCGAGTATTCCATACGTTGAAAATAATCTTAAGACATTATGACCTTCAAATAGTAATGGAGTGATAAATATACCTGCTGCGCTTGCTAATCTATCGCCTGCCATTACTATTCCACTAGTTGTTCCCCTTATTTTAGTCGGGAATAACTCTGATCCGAAATTCCTAACTACTGGTATTGCAGTAAATGCGCCATATGATATAATTGTAAAGAGAACCAATAGAAGTATAGGAGTATGATATATTAAAATAACCATGAAACTTGCTAAACTCTCTAGTATTCCTCCTAATATTAAAAAATTGATACGTTTTACTCTCTCTACTGACATAGCTACAATATACGTTGCAATAGTCTGTATTCCCAGGAAGAATGCAGAGTAAAGCAAGGTTCCAGATTTTGTTATACCTAATGCACTTAATATTGATGGATTTAATGTAGCTAATGCACCTGGAATTAGGTTAAAACAGAAAGCTGCAATTACTATTGGCACAATATACTTTAATAACCTCCCTATTGCTACTTTTTCTGATCTAGGTGATTTTTCAAATAAATATATTTGAGTTCTCGCGTGCTTTAATTCGTCTATGCTAAAGATTTTGCCGATTGCCTTTTTAGTTGCTTCATTAGCCTTATTGTATTTCTCTTTAAGTATAGCCCATCTTGGAGATTCTGGTAAAGTTGATCTTAACAATACTCCTATGAACGCTGGAATGGCTACGGAACCTAACATAATTCTCCATTCTAATGGTGTTGCACCAATTAAATTATAAAGTATATAACCTACTATATAAGCTAAAACACCACCTAAAGTAAAACTTACCCATAAATATGTCATTCCTCTTCCTCTATATATTCTTGGCATAAATTCTGCTACTAAAGTCATAGCAGCAGGATAATCGCCACCAGTGGCAATCCCTAAAAGAAATCTTATGATATACAATTCTACTGGTGACGTAACTAAAGCTGATAAGATTGCTAGAATACCAATTGAAAGTAAATCTAGCATGAAAGTTAGTTTTCTTCCTAAAAAATCTGTAACAATCCCTATGGAAAGAGCTCCGATTATAGCACCTATAAAGAAAATAGATCCCGCAAAAGCAAATTCAGATAAATTACCATGAAAAAGAAAAGGAATAATGCTAAATGTGGATGCACCTAAAGATAAGGTTGTGTAAAGATCAGTAAAAGCACCTAAAGATGTAATAATTACTAAAGTTCTATGGAAAGAACTGTAAGTAGCCTCGTTTAATGATTTAAATGGTTCAATATTGCTAATTGACGCTTCATCCGCCATTATATCACTAAATTATACAACTCATCTCAAGTTTAAAAATTTTCATGAACATCAGTAATTGACGTAGTAAAAGATAATTTTTTTAATTATCTAATATTATCGTATTTTAGTATTATAATTTATTAATTTCATATTACTTTAGAGGATGAATAATCTCTTTTATCGCAAAATTATGTTATATATTGAATCAATTTAGAAAAAGCTATTATTGGAATGAATAAGGGGTTAATCTAAAATTTATATGAGTGTGGAGATAGTGTCGTCATTGGCCTACAAATTCTGGAATTAATTTTCTCTCCCATAAGACTATTGCTAGAGAATACTTAATTATCTCCAAACTTCTACTTACAGTCTTTGTAGCCCTCTTGAACCTAACGAGCCTATCCCTCAATGAGGAGTGTAAACACTCATTAGGGTTAACAAACTTGACTACGGTATGATTCCTCAAGGAGAAGTATACATTATAATCATCACTCACCCACCTTCCACCCTCTGGAGCATATTGCAAAATTTCCTTGAAGGCCTTCTCACCCCTATCCCCAACCGAGAATAGAACGTAAAGGCCGAGGGAAGTATAAACGAAACAAGTAAAGACACACTTGCAAAAGGCCTTAATATTCTTAAACAAGTAAGTCCATATCTCATCAACAACCTTAGCAGCAACCTTACCCTCGACTAAATCCTTAACCTTACCCCACAACTCAACTAACTCCTCATACTTTTGCCTACCATAACGTTTAATCCAAGTGAAGACAGTACCCAAGTGCTTTGTGGGCTACTTCAGAATTATACAAAAATTTATAAATAATTATGTCGAGTATTACCCATGGGAAAGAGTAAGTACAAGAGGGATTGGCACAAGTACGACGAGAACGTTATAACGAG
>Ga0081529_119653_pt1 | contig 30102 bp, 23 predicted proteins | sample EchGeymetagenome_FD_71012 | JGI IMG/M metagenome (GOLD analysis project Ga0081529, IMG submission 71012) | Ferrous microbial mat and aquatic microbial communities from Echinus Geyser, Yellowstone National Park, USA - transect B T=78-80 C v2... ...
AGGGGCTGTTGAAGGCCGGGCGAGGGCGCCAATGAACCGCCCAAGGGAACCCTCGCCCTTTAGGGCGGGGAGAAGGTCAGAAGATTGTCCAGACGCGTAAGTACCCCGAGGTCGCGGGAGGCGTGGCGATATGCGATGCTGACAGTCAAGGCACGCGCCAGCTTCTCTCCAAACACCGCCGCAAGATACGGCGAGACCAAATACGGCGATGCGAGAAGCAACGCCTTCGCGATCACATGTTCTAGCTCCTCCACATAAGGCATGTTGACAATCAACGCCCCTTCATCGAGCAAAACATCAACACCCTCGCTCTCAGCCCATCGAATCTCGACCTTGTACCTCTCACCGGACAGCGGCACCTCCATTCCGTCTTTGGTAAGACTCTTCAAGGCGTTCTCCACATAACGCCTACCTAGCCACCGCCTCCAGCGAACAGCCAAAGGACGCAGAAGCCAAGACCATACCTTCCAAATACGCCGTATTAACCACCCGAATATAAGCACCAGGGATAAATAAGCCAGAATCGTCTCGATAGGTTCAGGGAACCTAGGTACATATTCCAAAGTCTCCGGTAGGTTCATACCATTATATGAACTCAATGATAAAAACAATAATAGCAACCATTCCCGTCGAGTACAGGCCTTATCGTCTCTCTGTACCTTTGCTCCGCATCCTCTAGCGTTTCTATATAACCCTGTCGTCGTGTCTAGGCTTTCGCCGGTCTAACTCCTACCTCAGCAAAGGAAGCTTAGACCCCAAAAGACCGTTGGCTGGAGACCGTCTCGCAGAGTTCCTCCGAATCGCGACGAGGTAGCCTTACGTCATCTCCTGCACATCTTCTTCGTACTTCCTTGCACGATAGCTTGGTCGCCTGCCCCGCGTTTCCCGCCCAGCCAGAAGCCGGCCACGCCGACTTAGTCATCGGGAGGAAGGCGGCCAGGAGTACTAGGGGCGTATGGCAAGCGCCAGGGGGTATTATGGACAAGAAAAACGCGGTTGCTATAAAGCGAATGGCCTCGGCCCCGGAGCTACGGCTCCTAGCCGTGGCAACTACCGTGCCACGGGCGCCACATATACCAGGAGATACAAATGCCAAAGGCAGGAGGTAGCCTATGAGCGTCGTTGCCTTCTCCCGACAACTCCTCGCATCTATCTCAGCGTAGCCAACCTCCAGCCCAATTATGTTCCGCCTCACAGACTCCAGAGCACCCTCCAAGGTAACGAACAGCGACGGCCCAAGGCCTACCTCAGCTCCTCCAGCGCGCGTTTGAGCTCCTCAGTCCACCTCACTCGGGGCTTGAGCGACTCCACGCGCCTCGCGACCTCGGCCGCAAGCCTCCTCACGTCCACCGCCGCCTCCCCCCGCGTCGTATATTTAGAGAGGGCCATGTCCGGATCCGGCCCGTTGTACTGGTAGTCGTGTAGGTTAAGCGCCTTGTCCGTCCAGGCTGAGACGTCTCCATGGCCCAAGTCCTCCAGCAGATTGGCGAGGGCCTTGATCTTGGTCGTGGGGACCCTAGGCACCGCGGTGGATTCAAGCCAGCGGCGCTCCTCCTCGGTCTTGACCAACGCCTTGAGCCTCTCCAGCTCTAGGCGCAGTAGGGCCGCCAGGAGGGCCCTCCAGGCTTGAAAGGCCTTGCCGGCCGCGTTCCTCGTAAGGCCCTCCTCAAGGAAGCGAAGCGCCAGACGGGCCTCCACGAGAGCCTCCAGCAGGCGGGCCTCCACATAGGCCGCATCGGTAGGCTTGGGAAGAGGCCTCTCCACGGCCTCGATAACCATAGAAGCGGCTGGGCGTCTGTTTAAAAACCTGGAGTCGATGGAACTGCCTAGGCCATGGGAGTGGCGGGTCCTAGGTTTGGGGACCTTGGGAGTTGAGAAAGTGCCTCGGTCGCACTTGGATGTGGACAGCGCGTCTGGGCTCGTCTCCGGCGGCCGACCCCCGCCCTAGAGGGTTCCCCTAGGACGGGAGGCGTCCCCGCTCTGCCTTCGTCGAGCCCGTCCGGCGGGGTAAATGTTATTACTGAGGCCGGTGGCGTCTTACATGAGGGTTGTGGGCGTGTTGGATGGGCTGTACCGCGTCGACCTGGAGCCGGGGGGATTCCAGAACCTGGTGTCTGTCTACGTGGCCGATGGGGGGAGGTCGCTCGCCGTGTTTGAGGGGGGGCCTGCGGTTTCCGGCTCCGACCTGGCGTCGGCCCTGCGCTCCCTCGGGAAGCCCGTGGAGGCGGTGTTTCTGACGCATGTCCATATCGACCACTACGGGGGGGCCGGCGCGGTGTTGGGGCTGGGCGGAGGCGTCCGGTTCTACGTCCATCCGAGGGGGGCCAGGGTCCTGCCCAACCCCGACGTCATATGGATCCCGGCGAGGGCGGCCATGGGCTGGCTCGGGGAGCTCTACGGACGTCCCCTCGAGATTCCCGCCGACAGGTCCGTGGAGACCAGAGACGGCGATAGGATCGCCGTGGGGGACATCTCGGTTGAGGTGATCCATACGCCTGGCCACGCCAGCCACCACCAGTCCTTCCTTCTGGAGCCCTGGGGCGTGCTGTTCGTGGGGGACGCGGCTGGCATATATCTGAGGGATCTGGACTACGTGATCCCGACGACCATGGAGCCCCTGAGGCTCGACCTGTATATGGAAAGCGTCAAGAAGCTGATGAGGAGGGGGCCTAGGTACATCGCCTATACCCACTACGACCTTCTGCCCGACGCGGTCTCCATGCTGGAGCGCCACCTGGCCCAGCTGGAGGTGTGGAGGAGGAGCGCCGAGGAGGCGGCGAGGGAGGGGCTGGACGCCAGGGACCTCGAGGAGGTGCTGGTGGAGAGGGATCAAGGCCTGAGGAGGGCCTACGAGGGGCTTAGGGGCAGGAGGGCCCACTACCATCTATTCCAGATGGCCGTGGAGGGCATCTTGAACTACTTCAAAAAGGGTTAGTTTTTCACTCCACGGGGAGCCCTCCGGTCCTCACCTCCCTGAGGTCGGGGGTCTCGTAGGCTAGATTGACGGCGAGGTAGTAGATCGCCAGCGCGGCGGCGGCCCAGACCAGGTAGTCCAGGGGGTAGGGGATCGCCGGGGTGCTCAAATTGCCGAGGGAGCCGAAGTAGGAGATGGCGGCCAGGGCTATGTTGTAGATGGGTATCCAGACGGCGGCCTTGACGTCGGGGTGTCTCGACTTGGCCCAGAGGTACGCGAAGGCGAATATCTGGATGGCCGCCAGGGCGAGCCAGTAGGCCAGGAACGACAGAACGTCGCCGAGGCCCGAGAGCCAGCCGAGGTGCCAGGCGGCCACGGCGACCGCCAGCAGAGCCCAGTAGACCGCGGAGAACGCGGCGGCCTCGGCCCTCGACATGCCCATCGAGCCCTTGTAGGGGCCGAGGAGCAGTAGCGGGAGGCCTATGAGCATGCTTACTATCGCGGCGTCTACGTAGGGCCACGAGGACCAGTATATGAGGAGGGACGACACGACGAAGCTGAGCGGGTAGAAGACCTGCCAGGCCGGCGGGTTGAACGGCCTCTTGAGCTCCGGCGCGAGGCGCCTCAAGGCGTGGTTGGTGACGCCGCCCATCAGATAGCCGTAGAGGGTGACGATGACCGAGTACGACATGACGGCATACCACTCGGGGTGGGGGACGAGGAACACCATGGCTATCACCGAGGCGGCGAGCAGAGCCACCCAAGGGGTTCTGAACTCCCTGTGGACGCTGGCGAAGGCCTTCGGTATGTAGCCCATCCGCGCCATGCCGTAGAGGTTCCTGCCGGCTGTGCCGACGTAGACGGCCAGAGTGCCCGCGGGGGAGATCACGGCGTCGCTCAGAAGCACGAGCCCGAGGCCCGCCAATATCGGTATGCCCGTCGCCATGGCCTCGCTCACGAAGGGATGCGCCGACCAGCTCGACTTGGCCAGGCTCTGCCAGTCGCCTGGATTAACCCCGGCGGCCTCCCAGTTGACCGCCCCTATGAATGCGATCTGGAGCAGGACGTAGAGGGCCATGGTGACCAAGATGGCGGCGATAACCCCCAGCGGGACGTCCCTCTGCGGGTTCCTGCCCTCGCCGGCGTACTCCAGCCCCTGCCTGAAGCCTTGATACGCCCAGACTATGCCCGATAGTATCATGCCGGAGAACAGGGCCTCGTAGCCATAGGGCGCGAAGCCGCCCGGCAGATTCCCGACGACGTAGTCGGGGTGGAAGTAAAGCGCTATGAGGAGCGCCACCGTCGACAGAGGCACTATGAGCTTCCAGGCCGTTATGAAGCGGTTAAACCAGCCGTATATATGGACGCCTACTACCTGTATCAGGAAGAACAGCAGGAGGAGCCCCACGGCGGTAGCGACGCCCAGCGGCGTCAATATCCCCAGGTCTGAGTTCCAGAGGCTCGGCGCGTAGTAGCTGGCGTACTCGACTATGGCTATGGCCTCGGTCGACAGCGTGGTTATGGCGCCCAGTGTGTAGGCCCAGGCCAGCAGGTAGTTGCTCAAGATGCCGTGGGTGTAGTGGTTGTAGCGGGCCAAGGCGCCGCTGAAGGGGAAGATGCCTCCGAGCTCGGCGAACGAGAAGACCATGAATATGAACATAGCGCCGGCCACCACCCACGACAGAATCGCGGCTGGCCCCATGTAGCCGGCGGCGCCCAGCGCGGCGAAAAGCCAGCCGGAGCCCACCATCCCCGTCAGCGACAGCATGAAGTAGTCCAACGCGGTGAGGGATCTACGTAGCTTGACCTGCTCCTCTTTCGGCATAGGGAGAAATAGGAAAGAATAGTTATAATAATTCATGGTAATACAAGGATATTACATATGGGCCGCCGGCCTCCGCGGACCGCCGCGTCTCTTCAGCACAAGCTCCGACCGGAACTTGGCGGAACGTGGAGACCCAGCCACAACACCACATCGACCCCCATCCATCCTCGCGGCGTTCTGGGTGGAAAGCTCAATTCATGCAGCGGTGTACGGCGCCACGCCGGCCTGGTTAGGAAGTGAGCAGGTGGACGCCGACGGCGCCCAGCCGCACTACGCCGAACGTAGCCCAAGAGGTCGGACCAAGCCCGTCGAGACAACCGCCGCGCCTCAGCGGCCCCGAAGCCTCCGCAACGTAGACTAAATATGCTAAGATCTGCATCTCACGCATCCCGTCGGAATTTTTTATATAACATAGGTAATACGACATCACTGTTTTAAATATAGACGGTGCATAGCTACGTCCCACAGTCCTCGCCGCCTCCGGCCTAAGCCTTCGCGGCCCAGCCGCGGAGGCGACGGGGGATAAACCGGCGGCGTCGGACGGGGCAACCCGCCCGACGTTGCCGGCGGAATCGGCGCCGACGGCGGGGGCTGTGGGACGCTTCTCCTCTCTCCTTGGACAATAGACTGTCGCCCTAGATCCTCAGCCACATGTTGTCCTCGGCGATCACCACGTCCTTTCTGCCGATGTTCTTCACGTCCCTATAGATTGTGGGGTTGAAGCCGTCGTCTATATGGGTGAGGACGAGCAGATGGGCCCCGGCGGCGTCGGCCTCCTTGACGGCTTGGAGGGTCGTGGTGTGGGCGTATTTCGCGCATATCTCCGCGTTCTGCTCGTTGCACGTCGCCTCGTGTATCAGCACATCGACGCCGCGGCCGAGCCGCCTCACAGGTCCGCAGTTGGGGGAGGTGTCCCCCGTGAAAAGCAACGACGTGCCGCCTCCCTCCAGCCTGTAGGCGTAGGCCTCCTCGGCGGTGTGGTGGCACGCCTGGGCCGCCTCCACCTTCAGGCCTGGGAGCTCCAGGAGGGGGCCCGGCGCGGCTTGCCTTATCTCGATCTGGTAGTTCACGGCCTTGAGGAGGTTGGGCGACACGGCCTCTATGGCCCTGGCCACTATCTTAGGCGCCACCACGACGAGCTTCTTCCTCCTCCCCTCTATATGCGCCTGGAAGAGGGCCTCGGGCAGGCCGAGGAAGTGGTCCATGTGGCTGTGCGTCACGAACACGTAGTCTATCTCGGCCAGAAGCCCCCTGTCGGACAGGCGGTAGTGGCAGCCGACCCCGCAGTCGACTACGGCGAGCCCTCCCTCGGCCTCGAGCAGATTGGCCGCCCTCCACCTCCTGGAGCCTGGGCTCCCTCCGGCGCCCGACCCGATTACGTGTAGATACATGCCGCTAGAACCGAAGCGCCTTTTTGACGTCTATGCTGAACTGCACCACGTCGCCCTCCTTGAACGCCGCCGTCGGCGGCGCCCTCGCCTTTATCCTCACCCCGTTGAAGTCCAGCTCGTAGAGCTTGTAGGGGCCTAGGTATTCCTCCCTCAGCACCTTGGCCCTGTGGTCGCCCTCGCCGAGCGCCACGTCCTCCGGCCTGAAGCCCACCAGGCCTTCGCCGAGACCTACGAGCTTCGCGGGGACCAGATTGCTTAGACCTAGGAACTGAAACACGAAGAGGCTCTTAGGCCTCGCGTAGAGCTCGTCGGGCGGCCCGACTTGCTCTATCCTTCCGTTGTTTATAACGACGAGGAGGTCGCCAAGCGCCATGGCCTCCTCTTGGTCGTGGGTCACGTGGAGCACGGTGGCGTGGAGCCTCCTCTGGAGCTCCTTCAAGAAGCCGCGGACCTCCAGCCTCAGCCTTGCGTCGAGGTTGCTGAGAGGCTCATCGAGCAGGAGCACCTTCGGCTCCTTCACCAGGGCTCTGGCTATGGCGACCCTCTGTTGCTGTCCGCCGGACAGCTGATGGGGGTATTTGTGGAGCTGGTCGGCTATGTTGAGGACGACCGCTATCTCCTCAACCCTCCTCCTTATCTCGGGCTTGGGCAACCTCTTGTTCTTGAGGGGCATCGCTATGTTGTCGAAGACGGTCAGATGGGGGTAGAGCGCGTAGCTCTGGAAGACGATCCCCACGTCTCTCTCCCACACCGGGAGGTTGGTGATATCTCTTCCGTCTAGGACAACGGAGCCGCCGTCCGGCCTCTCCAGACCCGCTATCAACCTGAGGAGGGTCGTCTTGCCGGAGCCGGAGGGCCCCAGGACCACGACGTAGCGCCCGTCGGGTATCTCGAGGTAGTCGACCCTCAACGTGAAGCCCCTGAAGGTCTTGACCACGTCCTTGAGGATGAGCATATCATCCGGCGCCCCAGATCTTTTCAAGGTTGCGCCTCACGGCTGTTAGGTATATCAGCGGCGGGATGGCGCTGAGGATGCCCGTGGCGGCAACGCCGCCGTAGCTCATGGCCACGGGGCTCATCAACTCCCCTATGTATATCGAGAAGGTCTGGGCGCCGCTGAATCTTAGAGGATCGGCGAGGTTGTAGGGCGTGTAGGTGAAGGCGAGGGGGAATATCAAGGCGCCCCATGAGAACAGAAATGCGTAGAGGCCGGCGACGCCCATGCCGCTTCTGCTCAGAGGGATCACGACCTTCGCGAATGCCTTCAGCCTGCTCATGCCGTCGGCCAGGGCGGCCTCCTCGGTCCTCCTGTCGAAGCCTGAGTAGTAGTTGTAGAGTATCCATATGCCGTAGGGCAACGTCATTATGGGGTAGGTCAGGACGAGGGCCCAGAGCGTGTTCAAAATGTTCAAGCCTCTGACGACGAGGTAGAGGGGCACTATGTACACAAGCGTGGGGGTCGACATGAGGTACAGTATATACGCCACGAGCTTCCCCCCGCCGAGGCCGTGCACCCTCATCTGGTAGGCGGCCATGGCCGCGAGGAGGATCGTGACCACGGAATTTATCGCGGATATGTATATGCTCATCAGGAAGTAGGGGAGGCCTCCGCCGAGGGCCTGGACGTAGTTCGTCAGGTCCAGGCGGGAGGGCAACACGCTGGGCGGTATCTGTATTATCTCGCCCGGCGGCTTCAGGGACATGAGGAGGAGCCACCCGAGGGGGAGGAAGACGAAGGCCAGGTCGAGCGCAAGCACGGCGTAGTGGAGAGCCTTCGGGGCCTCCCTCCTGGGCATCCAAGCCGGCGCGGGCAACCTGACGAAGGACCTCGCCGAGAAGGCCTTCATGTAGGCCAGCGACAGCCCGGTCCCTATGGCCGTCATAACCACTATCAACGCCGCCGAGTACCCGAACTCCCCGGCGGAGAAGGCCTCGTAGCTGTAGTAGGCCAGGTTGTCCAGTATGCGGGGCCCGGCCTGGGCCGTCCCGATGTATATGGGGTCGAACGTGAAGAAGCCCGTGAGCGCCGTCAAGATGAAGGCGGTCAGTATCTGGGGCGATGCGAGGGGCAGATCCACGGCGATGAACTTCCTGGGCCCCGCGAGGCCGTCGGCCAGAGCCGCCTCCTCCACGGCCTTGGGTATGGCCCTCAGTCCAGAATATATCACCAAGACGGCCGTGGGGAGGGAGCGCCAGACGTCGACGAGGACCACGGTCCACACGGAGGATATGGGGTTGGTCCCCATGAGGCCGGCCCTCATTAGGTAGTAGCCCAGCCCATATAGGGGGTTCAACATCAGGTACCAGGCCATGGCCGCCGTGACGGGCGGTATGAAGGCCGGCACCATGAGGGGCAGGAGCCACCTGCCGCCGAGCCGCCTCAGGGCGAGGGCTATGGGGACCGCCAGCGCCACAGATATGGCGGGCGTGGCGACTGAGTAGAGGATCGTGTTGCCGATTATCAAGGGCCCGTAGGGGTCCTTCTGGAACAGCCAGAGGTAGTTCCCCAAGCCGACCCACCTGAAGGCGCCCTCGTAGGTCCTCTCGTAGAGGCTCAACAGGGCGTTGTCGGCGATGGGGTATACGGTCAAGGCGAAGAGATAGAGAAGCGCGGGAAGCGCCAAAAAAAGTATTTGTTTATCCCTCATTACGAGATCTTCATTATGTTGAGCCAGGTCTTGTATATATTCATCTGCGTCGTCTCGGCGTCCTGCTGGCCCCTGAGGTAGTTAGCCACCTGGTTTATGAAGTAGGGCCTCATGTCGGTGAAGAAGTTGGTGACCCTATTGACCAAGGTGAGCCTCTGTAGATCGGTCACGTTGGCCCCCGCCTTGAGCAGAGGCACGAAGGGCTGTAGCCAGCTCATGGAGGGCGTCTGCGCGGCGACCTCGATCCCGCTTATGGTCGCCGGCACGAAGCCCACCTTCTCGGCGCCGAGCTTATACATCTGCGGCGATATCAAGAACTCTATGAACTCGGCGGCCAGCTGCGGGTCCTTGGCGTAGGGGTTGATGCCTATGAACGTAGGCGCCAGGCCCGTGCCGTAGGGATATCTGCCGCCGGGCAGAGGCGCTATGGCTATATCGCCCGCCACCTTGGAGACCGAGGCGTTGTTGTATATGGGTATGAAGCTGGTCCATGCGGCCACCATGGCGTAGTCTCCCGTCAGGAAGAGATCCCTCAGCTGGTCGTACTCCATGGCCTGCACGTCGATGGGCGGCTGGAACTGCACGAGCCTCTTGTACGTCCTCAAGGCCTGGACGAAGGAGGGGCATCCTACGGTTATGTTCACCGCGCCGCTCGGCGTGTAGCGGAAGTAGGCCCAGTAGCCCTGGGTCGGCACCGCGCCTTTAGCCACGTCGGCCGGTATGCCCACACAGGAGTCGTTGAGGGCGTAGGTGTAGAAGACAGTTATGAAGCCGTTGAATATGGCTTGCTGGAGGCCGTCGGGGAACAGCAGCGCGTATTTGGCCACGTGCTGCGACTGGAGGAAGTTTGCGGCGTCTATCAACTGGTCCCACGAGGACCAAGTCAGCGGGTTTAGGTCGAAGCCGTATTCCTGCTTGAACTCGGCCTGCAGCGTCGCGTTGTTGAAGATGGACTTCCTATATACCAACACGTAGCCGAAGACCATCTGGAACGGCACGCCGAATATCTTGGTTATGGTGCCGTTCTTGGATATGATCACCACCGAGACCATGGCGCTCATGGGTATGTCGGATCTGTTGAAAAGCCCGCTGTTGAAGTAGGGCCTCAGGTCCATGAGATAGGGCGCCAGCGTGGACGCCTGCGACGGGTAGAATATTATCAAGGCGGGGTCCGGGTTCCTATTCTGAAGCGCCGTGAGCGCGGTCTGGACCATCTGGCCGAAGGGAACCGGCTCCACCGTTATCTGGACGCCGGGATGCGCCTTCATGAACTCGTCCGCGGCGAGCTCTATGTAGGGCATGAGCGTCGGGTCGCCCGTGGGGACCAACACGGTGAGGGAGCCAGAGAGGTTTGCGGCCGATGAGGTTGTCTGAAGCTGTGTCGACGTCTGGGAGGCCGACGGCGGCGAGGGGGCTTGCTGCCGCTGCTGAGAGAAGATAAGCGCGACGGCGACCGCCGCGATTATTACGACTACAACCGCTGCCACCAGAGTTTTGCTGGACGCCATGCCGATACTTCCTAGGCTGTTTTTAACAGTTGAGCTTGCGCTAGCTTAAACGCGTTCCCCCGCTAGCGGCATCTGCCGATAATTGTAGATATTTTCGCCAGCGGGGTTGGGCCTAGGCGCGGGATCACCGGCGTCGCCCGCGCCGCATGGGCCCCCGTCGGGGCCGACGCCACAAAGCCCCCCATCTGGAGGTACTTGAGGCCGATGTTCACAGCCCCCAGGGCGTCCCGCTCCCACACCTCATCCCCAGCCCTACCCACCCTCAGGCGCATCCTCACGGGGCGGATACGACCCGACGCCCCCCTCACCGCATAGCGGATCACAAGGGGGCTGAAAGTTATGCGGACGCCCGAAGGGGTGCGGGAGGAGGTCCCCGCCTCGGATACCTCGACGACTTGCACCGGCTTCTCCTCAAGTAGCCTCACCAGAGTCCTCACGCTCCACTGGTGTATGCGGTGTCTCAGCTTCCTGCCCTTATCTTCCTCCATCTTCTCTTTGGCTCTATGCGTGATTCTGCCCACAGCCACAACTGCGTTATGCTCTTCTGCAAGCCGCTCGATGAATTTGGCCGCTTTTCTCGCAACATCCAGCTTCCTACTCCTCTCGCGGAGCCTCTTCAGCTTCGTCCCCACCTCGCGGTCGGATGGATGATGCCCCTCTGCGATTTTCTTCCTTCTCTCCGCGTACGCGATGACCATGTGGCCGAGCCCGGTTTCTAACCGCCACACTTCCCTAAGCACTCCGCCGACGAACACCGCCGCCGTCACGTTGTTCTCGTTTACGTCAACCGCCACGACGTTCCGCGGATTTGGGTTCACGTCAAACTCTTTCTTAAAGGTCAGATACGCAACCCAGTGCTTTCCCACTCTCTTCAGCTTCAGCTCCTCCGCCAGCCTCCACCCGCCGTAGAGATATCTATGAAGTTGTTTGTGGCCGGAGTAACGGAGCTCAGCCCACCTCCCGCCGATCCTCAGCTTAAGCACCCCATCCTCAAGCCTCCAGTCTTGCGCATCTGAAAACGTGAGAGCCACACGTCTGACTTCTGGCGCTTCGGTATACGCCTTACCGCGCTTCTTCGCATCTCTAAACGACTTGGCCCTTCTAACGGCGTCGCGGTAGGCGCCTTTTATGAGGCGCGTCGGCAACCAAGGGTACTCGGCCCGGAACTTGGCGTAGAAGACCTTGTGGAGCGTCGCTTGGGATGCTCCATGCCTAACGGCGTACTCCACCATCTCCATAAGCATCTTCTTATACGCATCTTCAGCATTACTCAGAATCCGGCGCGTCAAGCTGTTCCCGAAGCAGTTAACTGCAACAGTTCTAGTCAGAGTCTTGGACGGCATGCTTCACGCACGAACTTATCTTCTCATACTTTCTCGACCTCTTGCCATATATTCTAGCCGCGAATGACGTCACAAGCTCTACGAAGTCCTCGACGAGCTCCTGGACGTAGTCCTTGGGCTCCTCTTGAAAAGCGACATATACCTCTGCGCCGTACGCATGGAACAGCTCTTTAAGGTATTCAAATCCGAAGCGCGTCAGCCTGTCTCTATACGCCAAAACAACCGCGTCTATTTCGCGGCGCCTCGCCATTTCGACCAGCCTCCTCAGCCCTCTTCGGTCTTCCTTAAGCCCGCTGGCCATGTCGGTGATTACCGCATATTCGGCGTTGGGGAAGTTGCGGGCAACCCAAAGCTTCAACGACTCCACTTGCCTCTCCAGATCCTCCTTCTGCGTGCTGGAGCTCACCCTCGCATATATCGCCACGCGGCGCCTCGTTGCGCCGCCGAGCAGTCTCTCCACCTCGCTGTAGGGTATTCTCCACCTCCCGTGGACGTTGTACGCAGTGATTCGACCGCTCTTGATCCATTTAATTACCGTCACCCTGGCCACGCCCACGTCCTTGCAAACTCCCTAGTACCTAAGTATCTTTCGGCGGCCACCGTATTTAGAAGTATCTAGAGTTATTTAAAATTACTCATGATAAGCAAGCCCTACACGCCGGCTCGGCTCCTGGGGCCCGCCCCCTTGCCCAACGCCGATTCGAGCATGCGCCTGGCCGTGTGGTAGCGGCGGCAGTCGGGGCACATGTAGAGCCACTCAGGGTCGCCCTTTATACCCATCCTCCTCTTGACCGTCTCGATGTGCTTGAGCGTGTCGAAGGGCCTGCCGCATGACTTGCACCTCACCACGTAGTCCACGGCCTTCTCCTCGACCTCGGGCGGAAGCGAGTCGTGCCTCCCGACCGCTATGGCCTTCTCCGGGCATGCCTCCTCGCAGTACCCACAGCCGACGCACCTCAGCGGGTTCAACGTGAGCCTTATCGCGTCGCCCGTCCTCGAGACGTCGAAAGCCCTCTGGGGACATTTGGCGAAACAGACGCCGCAGAGCGAGCATTTGTCCGGGTCCACGTCGACCCTATACATCTTGAGCGCCTGGGCCCTCCTGCCCGTGTACGCGTCCCTGAACTTGGAGAGCGCCTCCATGTAGTCCCTGCGCCGCGAGCCGGAGTAGGACATGGCCCTCGGGGCGGTCCGCACGACGACTCTATCCTCGCTCTGCTCCTTCTCGAAGCCGAAGGCCTCGGCGACCTCCTCCACCACCCTCAGCCCGGCCTTGGCCCCGGCGACGGGGCACTTCGGGTCGGGGCAGTACGCCTCCACCTCCCCCGCCGCCGCGGCGGCCTCCAGGACCCACTCGGGGCCCAGCGCGCCTATGCAGGGCAGCCTGTAGACGTACCTCCCCTCGCCGCTCGCCTCAAGCGACTTGTGGCAGGTAAACGCGATCCGCGATATGCCGTGTAGCCTCGCCTTGGCGAACGCCGCCGATATCTCCACGTCGTCCGCCCCCGGCGTCGAGAGGGCGCCGGTGGGGCAGGCCGCGACGCAGAGGCCGCACTCGACGCATTTAGAGGGGTCCAACGAGATCGACCTGTCGGCGAGCCTCAGGGCCCCGGCGGGACAGGCGTCGACGCACTCGGAGCAGCCGAACCTCGCCATGCAGAGCTCGGGCGAGAGCTGGGGGACGGCCCTCTTGACGAATATCTCACCTCTCAGCAGATCCCTTCTGGCGACCGCCTTGCTGGCCTCCAGGTGGAACTGCGTCCTCCTCGCCCTCAGCTGGGCCGTCGCTATCTCCACGGCGGAAGAGGCCTTGGCCACGTGGACCTCGAGGGGGTGGAGGCCCTTGGGGAGCTCGGGCGGGCCCTCCGCCTCCCTCAGCACGACGACTATCTGGGCCCCCGGGTTGTCCCTCGCGACGGCCTCTAGGTCGGCCCTCGAGGGGTCCTCGACGACTACTACCTTCCCGTCGCTACCGAGGATCTTCATCTTCGCTCATGATTATCTCCATTATATCTCTATCCTGCCTGAGGAACTCCCTGGTGAAGAGAAGCGCCTCCCTCACGTACTCCGTCGAGGCGTGTTTCAGAGCCCTCCTGACGAACACCGGGACCCAAGTCAATAGATGGTTTGTCAAGAACCGACTCCCGCCCTCCAGATATCTCGACGGGTCCTCAGCCTCCTGCTCCTTGAAGGCGAGGTACGACATGAAGGCGAGCTCCACCGATATGTGGTCCGCCCTCAGGTCCCTGAAGCTCCCCTCAAAGCCGGCGCCGTATTCGGCGTAGAACCTCCTCACGGCCTCCTCGACGGATAGGTCCAGATAGCCCGTGTGTAGATAGCCCTCGAAGGGCGGCACGGCGTAGTCTATCCTCGTCAGGTCCACCTCTATGGGCGTCAAGTCGTCGTAGTCATCCACCCTCTTCGCCAGCCCTATCAACGCGTCCAGGTGCTTGAAGTCGTATATCTTGGCGAGTGCCCTTCTGGCAGTCTCGACGGCCTCCAGCTTGGAGGAGACCAGCTCCTGGAAATCCGACAGCCTGTAGGGATATATGAAGACGGAGGAGAGGAAGTCGTAGAGGATGGAGCGGAAAAAGGAGGTTTGTTTGGAGAGCTGCAGGAGCATCACGTCCCCTGTCCGGTCGGCCCTCCTACGCCGCCGCCGCAGTGGCCTCCCGTCGGCTTTACGCCGTTAAGCTTCGACAGGACGTTCGGCACGTCCGCCGCGCCGGTCCTCACGGCGAATTCCTCCTCCTTGGTCATCGAGGGCCACTGGTAGTCTCTGCCCGCCACGTTCACCGGGGTGCCCGGCATCACGTATAGGCTGGGCGGATCGGTGCCGTACTCGGGCCCCAGCGGGACGGCCCCCCTCCTCCTCGCCTCTCTGTATATGATGCTGTTGGGGTCGTCCATGTCGCCGAATATCCTCGCGCCGGCGGGGCAGTTCCTGACGCACGGCGGAACTCTCTCGTATTCCGGCAGCGACTCGTCGTAGACCCTATCGATCGCCATCACGCACTTCTTGGAGACGCCCTCCACCGGGTCGAACGTGATGTTGCCGTAGGGGCAGGCGTTCTCGCAGTACCTACAGCCTATACATACGTCGTAGTTTATCACCACTACGCCGTCCTCCCTCCTCTTGAATATAGCGCCGGTGGGGCACACCGTGGTGCACGCCGGGTTTCTGCAGTGGAAGCAGCTTATCGGCACGCTGAACGTCTTGGTGTTGGGGTACTCGCCCACCTCGACGTGCAACACCCTGAGGAAGAAGACCGACCACGGCGACTTGCCGGGCTCCGGGCCCCACGGGTTCAAGTCGGTCATCGGCCCGTAGCAACCGCTGGAGTGCCACTCCTTGCACGCCAACATGCAGGCCGCGCACCCGAAGCATTTGCTCAGGTCCGTGAGTATGGCCAGCTGGACCATGGCTACTCACCCGACGCGTTTTTGCCCCTCTTGGGCTGCAGCGCCGATTCGAACTGGTAGCCCATGGCGCCCTCCACGGTCTGCTGGAACTTGTACCACGACGAATTCACCTCGTACCAGCCTATCCCCATGTCGCTCGGCTGCTTGTAGGCGTTGTAGTTGAAGACGCCTATGGACCAAGCCTCCTCCCCCACTATCAGCTTCGGCGGGGTCTTCAATATCTGGTCGGCGTTGCCCCAGGCCGACTCGGGCTTGTCGTTGGCGATCCTCACTATCTTCAAGCGGAGGTCTCCCCAGGCGGTCTTCCCGCTGAAGGGATCCAGGTTGAGAGTGGGGTAGTTGCCCTGCTCCACCGCGGTCAGCAAGCCGTCCACCGTGTACTGGGAGTTGGGGACCCCGCCGAGGCTCTCCGCCCTCGTGTATACGTATATGTCGTTGAACATGATGCCGTTGGTGACCTCCAGCGAGTTCGGCGGTATGCCGAAGGCGCCGGCCCTCGCGTTCCTCGACTTCCAGTAGCCCACGACGCCCGGCGCGATGGCCTCCGTCAGCTTCACCTGCCCCCTCGCCACCTCCCCGCCTCTGCTGGCGAACTCCACCCAGTCCCCGTCCTTTATGCCATACGCGGCGGCGGTCTTGGGGTTCATCCAGACCACCGAGTACGGTATTATCTGCCTCAGCCACGGGTGGTGGTTCTCCCAGGTGTGGTAGAACCAAGGCGTCGTCTTCCTGGTCAGGGTGGCTATGGGGTACTGGTCGGGCGGCGAGCCGTCGGGCGTTAGCCAGTCCAGCGGCGGATACCAGGCGGGTATCGGGTCGTAGTACTTCTTTACTATGTCGGCCACGTGGGAGCCCCACCAGTCGCTGGGCGGCGAGGCGTTCTTCCTGGCGAGGTCCAGGTACTTGGAGTCGCCCGTCTTCTCGTACATGTAGTAGTAGTAGGCGTTGTAGCCCTTCCAGAGCCCGTAGGCGGCGAGCTTGTACTTCTGTATGATCTCCGAGTAGAGCTGTATTATCACGGGCTTCGCGTAGGGCATCATGCCCACGCTCGCGGCCCACTCCAGGTAGCCCTTGTTGACGTGGCGGAAGTACCTTATCTCGAGGGGCAGCTCGTAGTAGCCGAAGGCGTGGCCGACCGTCTGCGTGCCCGGGTTGACGCCCGGCGGATATTTGCCGTTTAGCACCGGCACCTTCTGCGGCGGCGGGTAGGTCCTCTGGCCGGAGTAGTTGGCGGCGGGTATGAAGCCGGGGTACACGTACATCTTTATCTGGTCCGGGTTGGGCTCCCCCTTGCAGCAGGAGGTGCCGCCGTTGCCCCTCGCCATGTAGAGCACGCCGATGCCCGGCGCGATCTGGAACTTCCACAGCCAGTCGTACATCTTGTTGGGGTACATGGGGTTGCCGTTCTGGTCCAGGAAGCCGGGCAGGCCCAGCTTCTCGCCCAGTATTATCTCGCCGTCGCTCCACGGTATCACCTCCTTGAATAGAGGCGGCAGTATGGGCCACTCGATGCTGTCGCCGGGGCCGTAGGTGGCGCTCGTCGGCCTGTCCAGGAGGCTGTGCTCGCCGTAGCGCTCGTAGAACGTCGTATCGGGTATCGCGAGGTCCACGCAGGGCACCGAGCCGCCGTAGAACGTGTCCACTATCGCGACGAAGGGTATTCTGTACCTCCCGTCGGAGTCCTTGGCCTGCAGAAGGCCTAGGTCCTTGTCTATATCGTAGGCGTTGTCCCAGTAGGGGTTGGTTATGTGCCAGAGCAGGAATTCGAGCCTGTAGGGCCACTCGAGGCCCGCGTCTATGTTGACGGCGGTCCATATCCTGTGTAGGGCGAACGGGAACTCCCAGCTGAACGACCTGTCTATAAGCAACGGATGCCCGTTGTCGTCGACGACTACGTTGTCGGGAGTATAGTTGATGACCTTGGTGGTCACCTGTATGGCCTTGGGGTAGGGCACCTTGTACACATGGGTCACCTGCACCGTGCCGTCGTTGAGTATCCTCTCCGTTATCATGGTGCCGCCTATGACGCCGACCAGCTTCTCGCCGTTTGGACCGGTGAACAGGGAGGGGTTGGCGGCGTAGTCGTCGGCGGTCACCCTCATCCTCGGGTCGGGCGGCGTGATGTAGGGAGGCCAGTAGTCGCCGTCGGGTATGGGCCACGGCGCAGGCGATTTGTACATCCAGCCGCCCGGCGTGTCCACAGCCCCCACGAGGGCCAGCAACGTGGAGAAGGCGCGGGTGGTCTGGAAGCCGTTCGTGTGGGCCGATATCCCCCTCATTATGTATATGGAAAACGGCGTGCCGATGAAGTAGTCGTGCTGCCTGCCCAGATAGTCCGTCCACTTGGCCGGCACCACGACTCTGCCGTTGTTAAGCAGATCGACTATCTTCTGGGCCAGCTCCCTGACCTTATAGGCGGGGGGCGCGCCCCACTTCGCCTCTACGTTCTCCGGGGCGTAGTCCGGCTTCATGGCCTCCTCCTCTATGAACATAAACGCCGTCTTCACGTTGACCGTGACGGTCTCAGCGGCGTCCGGGCCCTTCGGGACCGTGACGGTGCCGCGGTACTCCAGCACGGGCGATACGCCGTTCTGCCAAGGCACGTCGGTGAACGGATAGATATTGCCGTCGGACCCCACGACGGCCGGCACCCAGTCGCCGTTCTTGTTCTTGACCCTCAGGAACAGCCCTGTGTTGGGGGCCTGCGGCGGGTCTATGGAGCCGTCCGGGTTGGTTATGACGAGCCAAGGCGCGTTGGTGTACCACTTGAGGTACTCCTCGTCGATGGCCTTTACGCCGTTCTTCCACGCCGTCAGCAACAGCTGTATTATGGACCAGACCACGGCGCCATCGGTGCCGGGCATGACTGGGAGCCACTCGTCGGCGACCTGCCCGAAGTTGCCTATCCTCTCGGGCGACATATAGATGATCTCCCCTCCCCTCTCCTTCACCTTGGTGATCTCCCTCCTGATGATCGTTGGGAAGTGGTCTTGCGTCACTCCAGACAATATCAGCAACTTGGTGTATTTACTGTCAAAGCCGCCGTACTCCCACCAAGTCCCGCCGAGTATGTACGAGCCGCCGCTGGCCACGTTGACGGCGCAGAAGCCGCCGTGGCCGCCCTGGTTCGGCGAGCCGAACATCGCAGCGAACCAGGTGTTCTCGGAGGGATTGTATTGATCCCTCCCGGTGAAGTAGGCGAACCTCTCGGGGCAGCATTGGTTTATCTCCTTCATCCCTTTGAAGCCGTATGTCCAGCCCCTCTCCCTCAGAAAGGCCGCGTTGTCGCCGTTGACCAATATATCAAGCATATCGTCGTAGGTGATCTCTATGAAGTCTCCCTTGCACCTCTCGCTGGTGGGCACCCTGAGTAGCGGCGACCTGAGGCGGGCGGGGCTGAGGTAGTGGAGCATGGTGGAGGCGCCTATGGCGCACGTCGCGCCCTCGTTCCTCGTGTATATGGAGCCGGCTATATACCGCGGCAACTTGTTGGGGCTTATGGTCACCTGCACGTTGCACCTGCCCAGACAGCCGTAGCAGGTGGTGAAGGCCACCACGTCGCCTGCGGCGGCCTCGAGCTTGGCGCCCTCCTTGAAGACCTTGCCGAATATGAACTGCTCCTTGCTTATAGTCGCGGCGACGGCTACGGCGGTGCCGGTGACCGCGGCCAGCTTCAGGAAGTCCCTCCTACTTAGCTTGGGGCTTACGACCACCATGGCCCCCACTGGCTAGCGGCATTTACTAGAGGCGTGAACGGGCCGTAGTAGTAGGCTGTAGCGACCACGATATACCTCAGCGTATAGCCGCCGATCATCACGGCGAGGAATATCACGGGCACGGCGAATGCCGCGAATTTGCCCAGCGGGTCCGTCCTCATGAGCGCGATCTCCAGCAACAGAGGTATGGCTATGCCGAGGGTGACCACGAAGCCCCAGAAGTAGGGGGCGTACGTCTGTAACAGGAGCTGCGTCAGCGGGATCCGCGTCTCGACGTGGTTGGCGTAGGCCACGCTCAGAAAGAGGGCCCACGCAAACGCCTCGAATACGACCGCCAGCAGATCTATCCAGCCCAGCTCGTGGATGAAGTGCCTCAGCTTCGCTATGTCCGAGCCCCTCTCCAGCTTGACGAACCTGCCCAGCAACAACATGAAGGCCGCGCCGTAGCCCAGCCCCGAGGACAGCCACAGAAGCGGCAGGGAGCCGTTCCACCAGAAGGACTTCCCGCCGGCCGCGGCGAACAGATACGCAGTATACACGGTGGCCAAGACGGCGTTTATCATTATGAGGAAGTAGAGGATGTTTAGGAGGATCGGCTTCTGCAGGGCCTTTATGAACGTGGAGCCCAGGTAGATGAGGCCCCATAGGAACATCCCGCCGAGGAACATGACGCCCCAGTCCATCCACGACTCGGCGAGCCTGCCGTTGGGCCACCCTATAAATATTATGTTCCCGGCCCTCGACGGGACGCCCAGATCTATTACGAAGAACGCCAGCGCAGCTATTATGAAGACCCAGCCGGCTATCATGCCGTAGCGGGTGGCGATGCCCTTGATCTTCCTCGCCTCGTAGAACGCCGACAGCAACATGGTCATGGCGCCCAACGCCGTCAGGAACACCGCGGCGGCGACCCTCCAGCCCCATATCGTCTCGAAGCCCGGCGGCATGTAGGGACCCCAGCCGCTCCAGCTCACAGGCCAGGGACTTGACATGAGCTATATGGGCCGGGCCTTAAGTTAAGCCTTGCTTTCAATCGCTGAAAAAAGCCGTGCGGATCCCTCAGGCGCCGCCGTCCGTTTTTTCGCCTTTTTGAAAAATCTGTCTGATCACCTGCGCCACCAAGGCCCTCCCGGCATCGCACCTAAGGCTTAACGTATAGCCGTGGAACCTGCAGTGGGATGCCAGCGCCGTCATCCTGACGCCGTATTCGCCGTGGGGCATCAGGACGACTCTACAGCCGTCGGGTAGCCTCACGGAGGGGAAGAAATCGAGGATGGCCCGCGCTATCACCCTCTCGGCCTTCCTCACCATCTCGGGAGGGACCGAGAGGTGCTGAGCTATGGCGGCCACCACGTCGTTGCCGAACTTGGGAGGCAGCAAGACCTGCACGGTCCTTCCGAAGTCGTCTGCGCAGAATCCCAGAGGGGGCCTCCCGAGCCTCCTCAAGCCTATGAGGACGAGCCTCACGTAGGCCTCCACCTCCTCGTCGGAGAGGTCCGCCACCCCCCAGTCCTCCTTAAGCTTCCTGACAGCCGCCTTGAGGACGTGCTCGGGCGCCTCCTGCTCCACCGCGACGGCGGCCACGTAGAACGCGCCCTTGGGGGTCACCGCGTAGGCGCCTCTGCCCAGCCTCAGCACAAGCCCCATGCGGGTCATCCCCACGATCTTCCTGTACGCCGTGGCTATGCTGATGCCCGTCTCCTTGGATACCCTATATAGCGATATTGGCGTCACCCTCGACTCGCTATATAACAGGAGCAGAGATATCAAAACCGAGAGGCTGGTCGCGTCGATGCGAATGCCCATGAAAAGGAATAATGGTTGCTATAAATACTTAATCGGTTTATATCTATATAATAAGATTATCCTATTTTATATTGAATGATCTCATTATATTTAATATAATAGTAACTTATTTAATTATAATCGTATATTTATAAAAGAGTATTATGAACTATGATCATTTTTACTTACTTTCTTTCCATATTTATATATCCGGAATTCACCTACGCGCTCCGGCCTGCTTCAAGTCGAAACGCTCCCCCTGTGATAACGTCACGCCATATCCGGCTGAGACGTAGCGACGGACGCGTATTAGCGAGCTGATTCCAATCGGCAACATCTCGATGCCGAGACGGCATGACGGCGTATCGCTATTTAGCCGAGGACCGGCATGACGGCCAGGGGAGCTCCCGAGGCGCGTGGCGGGGCGGCGGAGCCTACTGCATAGGCTCGGCCGGCCAGGTCGGCTGATGCCCTTGACGCAGGACGCCTCGCGGCGCCCCCTCGGCTGGATATACCGACTCTCCAGTCCCAGAGGCGTATTTCTACTGCGACGTAGCGCTCAAGCTCTCCGTCTCTATGCTCCGATAGGCAGACCGCGACCGTTCGGCCGTCATAGGGAGCCGGCGTACCTCACGGCTATGCCGGCCGCCTGCCCCTCCAGAATGGTGCGGGTCTCTACGTTCGGCCTCAAGGCCTCTAACAGACGCCGTAGGCGGGCCGCGGCCTCGTCCACGCGGCTCCACGACCGCACGCCGCGCCCCGGCGGCTGGACCCATTTGACGGCGCGTGGAGGAGGCAACACTTAAATAGTGCTAGATATATATGTAAAGGGGCCCGTAGCTCAGCATGGAAGAGCGGCGGAGCGCTTGCCGGCCGCCGTAGGCCGCAAGGCGCCGTACCTTCGGAGCCGTAGTCGGCGCAGCCGGCGGACGTCGCGGGTTCAGGCGAAGCCGCCGAAAAATCCCGCCGGGCCCGCCAACCGCTTGACTCGGATATCGTGGATCGCTGAAGTCTGTCCTCTAGAGCGAGACGGGGTCGGCTAAGACGGTCTCCGCGCGGCTTTTCGTCCCTAGGCGCAGTTTCCTGCCCGTCCTTGCGGCGCGAAGCTGCTCCTCAGCCCCCTCATCGGCCGGCCGCGTCGATATGTACGACGTAGCTGGGGCCCGGCCTATGTGGCACGCTGCGTTTCTGCCGTTTCACTGCGACCGCGTCCCCATCGGCCTTGCTTTCCGCCGACCCAAATCCATACGCACGCGCGATGTTGAGCCTCCCAGAGCTGAGGATCCGCCGACGGCGGCCCATCGGGGGTGCTTGGCCCAGCAACAGTAGGGCGAGCACGGACGCGTGGAGGGATAGCTGAGGGCCGGCGCCAGCCGTGCGGAGATTCGGCATAATGCGTCATGCCGTAGAAACAACGCCGGCAATCTCCGTCGCTGTCGGCCGCGGCCGTTGGCGTCGCCTCGAGTCCCTACAACGCCGGAGGGGGTGCGGTGTAGACGAGACGCAGGCGCCTAGGCTCCTGCCGGCCGTCGCCCCATCTCCTGGGCCGCGCGCCCATCGCTGAGAATCCTAGGGGCTGTGGCCATCGTCCTCAACAAGTGCAAGAATAATATAGTTATTTGTCGATCAGCACAGCGATGCTATGCCTACCTATGTTGAGGCTTAGTAGTGTCCGCATCGCCCTATGTTAAGCCGCCTACGCCCTGTGGTCGATCGGCTTAAGGTTTTTAGAGGAGGCGGTATATACGCCGTGGCCCTAGTCGCTATCCCGGAGGCGCTGTTGGCCGAGCTCAGGAGAAGGGGCGTGGACGTAGAGTCGTGGATAGTCGACGTGCTCGCCAAGGCCCTGCAACTAGATCCCAAGACCTCGGCGGCGGCCCACGTGGAGCTGGCCGAGAGGCACCTGGAGGAGGGCAAGGCGCTGGCTGATAGAGACCCGGTGCAAGCAAGCGAGAAGCTCTACAAGGCGGCCGAGGAGGCCGTGAAGGCCTTGGCCATATGCCTCGGCCTAGACGTCGTGGAGAAGGTCGAGGCCCGCGGGCGTTGGACCGCCGCAGAGCTCGACAGGTCCGCTAGAGACGCGGCGAGCAGGCTGGGCAGCTGGCTTCTCGACGCGTGGGACCACGCGTGGGCGCTCCACGTCTGGGGCTTCCACGAGGCGAAGCTGGACTCCGACTCCGTCAAGGCAAGGATGCCGCATATAGCTAGGCTGGTCGAGGAGGCGAAGAGGGCCTGCGCCTGATGGTCCCGGCATGCCGCATCGTCCCGGCGCTGGACGTCTAAACTGAAATACGGCGCCCAGACGCCCGACAGCGAAAGGATGAGGGGCCGGGGGCCTCGGCCGCGTCTAGATTGGCGCAACGCTGGCGCTTCGCCCCGTCGAGATCCGCCGTATTTAAAAGCGCAGTATGTGTAAAAAGCTATTGTGTTACCATTCCTCCTCCTCGTCCCACTCCTCCTCGAACTCCTCCCAAAGCTCTTCCTCCTCTTCCCACTCCTCCTCCCGAGGCATAGGTCTGGCTGGGGAGGGGTATATAAAGATGCGCTCTATTGGGCCTATTGGTGGAGCCGGCGGCCGTCAGAAGGGCCTATATAGAGGGGGTGGCCCAGAGGAGGGTTCGCTACACATTGCTATATAGCGAGCCGGCGCCCCTCGCGGCCCTCCTGGAAGGCGCTAGGCGCTATGTCCAGGACGTAGCGGCCGAGTGGGGCGCCTCTCTATGCCCCGCGGAGCTGCCCAGCCTCGGCGTGCTCTCGATCGGCTGGCTCGGCGGGACTCTCCTGGCCGATCTGTCGATATGCTTCCCCCTATCGAGGCCCCTTCCGCCGAATCTAGACCGGCTCCTCGCGGCCAAGTTCAGGGAGGTCTCGCTCTGCCTCGAGCCCATGGGCCCGGTCGGCCCCGTCGAGGGGTATTCCCAGGCGAGGGTCCCGGCCCTTAGACAGAGGGGCGTCGTCCTCAGGCCGGGCGCCGCCGTGGTGAAGATGCGCGGACTCTACTTTTTCGCCAGGGCCTACGCCAGGCCCGACCCGGCGGGCGGAGTCCTGCTGGAGGTGGCCAGGCTTAGATGCGGCGGGGCGGACGCCGAGCGGGGCCTTCTGGAGGCTAGGAGGATCCTCAGACGTCGGGGTAGGAGAGCATGAAGACCTCCCTCAGCTCGGCCAACTGCTCCATCCTCCCCAGCCTCCTTATGATGTTCCTGGCCAGCGTCCACGCGGCGTTGACGTCCCTGTTTAGCTGTACCTTGCAGCGGGGGCAGTAGACGAGGCGGCCCTTCTTGACCATCCTCCCGCCGCATACGGGACAGACGTCGGACAGCATCGTGGTGTGCAGCTCCACGAAGTGCTCCCGGCCTATGTCCAGGAGCTCCTTCAGATGTCTCTCGTACTGCGGCATCATGGGTATGTCGGCCACGAGGATGTTGACGCCCCTCTTGGGCACGAACGCCTCCTGTATGCTCGACGCGATGCCCTTGGCCAGAAGCTCCGTGTATCCGCCTAGCCTGAAGACCCTGTAGGCTATGCCCCCCTCGTTTATATCCATGGCGTGCACGACTAGGGGGCTCCCCTCTATCAATTCCCTCAGCCCGAGCCGCTCGCCGTCTCTGACGAGCCTCACGACGGCTCTGTCGTCCCTGACGTAGACCTCGGCCTTGGATAGGCCCAGCTGGGCCAGGTCCGTGTAGGTCAGGCGCCACGATTTGTAGAGACATATGGGCACGTCGCCGAGGTAGAGCGACACGACCGACTCCACGATCCTCACAGGCCCCCCGAGCTCCACCACGGCGTAGTCGCCGCCGACGGCCTCCCGGGCCCTCCCCGCGTCGCACTTGAGGCTATATGTCAGCATGCATCCACCTCGGAGTACTTAAAAAAGATCAGACGCCGAGCCTGATCCCGAGCTCCGCCACCCTCTTGTTCAGATCCCTTAGCAACGACTTGACGTCGACCGCGACCACCTTGCCGTCCGCGATGTCCACATGTATCCAGTCGTGGGAAGCCTGTAACCCCTTGGCCCTCGCCACCCTCATCCTCCTTATGAAGAGGCCCATCTGCTCCAGCTCCGGGTCCATCTCCGCCTGTATTATGACGTCGGCCAGATGCTCGGCGAGCGCCACAGCGTTCCTCACGTCCTCAACGTCGGTGTGGACGACCCCCACCACGAGCGAGCCCGTATACTTGGCGAATATCTTCAAGCCTCTAAACAGCTCGAAGACGTTAGAAGCCCTCAGGATTATCTCGTTGAGGGAATCTATCACCACAACCCCGCCTCTCACCTCGTCGGCCAGCTCGGCGAGCTTGTCCAGAACGGCCTTGGTGTCCAAGACGTCGAGCTTGGCCTTGCTCCACCCCTTCATCTTGTTGAGCCTATCGGTGGGGGCGTAGAAGCCGTCCACGATTACGGCGGACCCGGGGTCAACCCCCCTCCGCCTCAAGGTCTCAGCCACGTCCTCGGGCAATGCGTCCACGGCGAACACGGCCACAGGCGCCTTGGACCTGGCGGCAGATGCCACGAAGCAGTAGGCGAAGAAGGTCTTCCCGACGCCGAGAGGCCCCTCCAGAAGCACGAAATATCCAGGCGGAAGCCCCTCGGGCGGCAGCTGCTCGTCGATCGGGCCTATGCCGGTCCTCATGGAGATCTTCCGGAAGATATAAATATGGTTTCCCCGTTTAGCTTTTAACCCGCGACGCGTCTGCCGACGTGCCGGCGATAGCGCCGTTCGACCCCTGGAGGAACCCCCTCTGTCCCTGTCCGCCCAAATACGGCCTCAACCCCTACACCGGCTGCGGCCATTCCTGCACCTACTGCTATATATCGAGCTATATACCGAGGGCGTTCCAGCCCAGGCCCAAGGAGGACCTCCTGGAGAAGGTCAGGAGAGATCTAGGGAAGCTGCCGCCGGGCTCGGTCATCTCGCTCTCCAATTCCTCCGACCCCTACACTCCCCCCGAGGCCGAGCTCCGGCTCACCCGCCGAGTCCTCTCGCTGATACTCGCGGCAGGCCACAGGGTCTTGATAGTCACGAAGTCCCCCCTGGTCCTCCGGGACATCGACATATTGGCGAAATACCCAGGGAGGGCCGCAGTCCAGATAACCGTGACGACCTTAGACGGGGCAGTCGCCGAGAGGCTGGAGCCGCATGCGCCGAGGCCCTCCGCGCGGCTGGAGGCGGCGAGGAGGCTGGCCGAGGCGGGGGTGCCCGTCGGCGTGAGGCTGGACCCCATAGTGCCGTACGTCAACGATTCCGCCGGGTCTCTCTCGGCGGTGGTGGACGCCGCGGCCGACGCCGGGGCCAGGCAGCTCGTGGCCAGCACGTACAAGGCGAAGCCAGACAACTTCGCCCGGCTGGTCAAGGCCTTCCCCGAGGTCGCCGACAGGCTGAGGGAGCTCTACTGGGCCCGCGGAGCCTATCTGCACGGCCAGAGGTACGCCCCCGCCGAGTACAGAAGGCGGGTTTTGGAGCTCGTCAAGGGGATGGCCGAGGCGAGGGGGCTACAGTTCGACATATGCAGGGAGGAGTTCTTCGACCTCAATACCCCCGGCACGTACTGCGACGGGAGCCATCTGCTCCGTCGGGCCTAGAGGGCCGTCTCGAGGCGCCGCGGGCCCTGGGCCTGTATACATCTAGACGCTCCAACGCCCTCAGCAAAGGCGCGGCGAACTCGGCGCCGCCCGCGGCGAGGGCCGCTCTGTCTCCAAACTTCATAAATAATAAACTATTATAGATCTATGATCCCCTCTCTGCTCGGCGTCGAGCTGTTGAGGCTGCTGAGGCGCACGCCCCTCTGGCTTTTCTTCGCCACTCTGGCGATGCAGAGCATCCCCTTCAACCCCATACCCAACGTCTTGCCTCTGGCGGCATACGTGGCGAGGCACGCCGAGGATCCCCTGGGCCTTTATCTGTCCGTCGCGCTGTCCGCCCTAGGGGCCGTGCTGGGCAAGCTGGTGGTGTTGAGGTTCGGGAGTTCGCTGAGGGCGCTGATGCCGGCCAGGAGCAGAGAGGCGTTCAAGAAGCTGCTGGAGATGGTGCCCGGAGATAAGCTGGACCTCGTCGTCTTCGCGATCGCCGCATCTCCGCTGCCCGACGACGAGGTGTATCTGCTCCTCGGGGCCGGGGGCTACAGCACCAGGAGACTCGCAGCGGTCTTGATCCCGGCCAAGGCTCTGTGGGCGGCGACCCACTTGGCCTACGCCCTGGCCACGTATAGAGCCGCCAAGCTTCTGGCCGGGGACGCCGCGTTCTGGGCCTACGCCGTCTCGATATCGGCGTTGACCCTCGCCTTGACCGTAGCCGCGCTACGGCTGGACTGGGCCGCCGTGCTGGACGCGTATAGATACGGCGGAATCAAGTCGGCCGTAGCCGCCGGCCTCAAGAGCGCCCTCTCCCTAAGGCGCAACAGGCCGAGGCTCTAGCGCAGCCGGCTGAGCCTCAAGCCGGCGGATCAAGCCGTCGAGCGGGGGAGGCGGATCTGTAGGCCCCCTGGAGGAGGCCGTTTCATCGAGGCGGACGCCGCCTCTCGGGGCCTCACGCCGGAGGCCTAGAGGTATTGGACGCACCTATTTATTAGCTCCCCCGGCCCACTCCCCTCAAGAGGTCCTCAGACGGATCCCGCGGGCCTGCCGGCTCGGGGACGCCGCTGTGGCCCGCCGCGCCTAAGGGGCCGCGGCGGCTCTCCTCGGATCTCCGTCACTCCAGATATACCCCGGCCCTCAGCGGCAGGGCGGCGCGTCTCTTCCCGCCGAGGTCGGGCGCCTTCCCGTCGTCGGCCCTATAGATATCCACCTCCATGCCCAGCTCTCTCGACAGGAAGGTCTTGAGCTCCGCCAGAGCCGAGTATTCGTCGAAGTCCTCCACCTCCTCTATCAGGGCCTTTAGGTCGTCGTCCATCTGTCTGGCCACGTCGAAAAGCCTCTTGGCGACCTCGCCGGGGACTCCAGCCGATATCAGCTCTCTGACGTCTCTCGCCTTGACGGCCGCCTTGATCCAGGCGAAGTTGTTGTTGACATATATCACGGCACGTTTGGCGTCCTTCCTCAGCTCCCTGAGGCCCGCGATATCCTCGACGAGGCGGTCGGCGTAGCGCACCGCCAGCAAGGTCCTCCTATCAACAGCGAGCCTCGGCCACGGGGCCTTCGCCGCGAAGGGTCTCTCCCCCAGCCTCTCCCACAGCTCCTCGGCCAGGTGGGGGACGAAGGGCTCCATGGCCACGGCCCACGCCTTGAGGACCTCCAGGACGGCGCGGCTGGGGACGTCCACCATCTCCAGATACCTCTCCAGGGCTCTCCTCATGTCGTAGAGCACGTACACCGCCGCCTGCCTTACGGACACTTGGTCCAGCGCCCTGGCGGCCTTCTCCATGAGCGACGCCGCCTCGGACCTCAGCCACATCTCGGGGAGGCCCTCGCCGTCCCGAGCCGCCCTCTCGGCCGTCGAGACCACCAGGTTGTAGATATCCTCAAGGTGCTTCGCGACCGACCTGGCCGCGCTCGACCTGAAGTCGAGGTCTTGATCCACCTCGGCCGAGGTGGCCAGAGTCGCCCTCAGGGGGTCGGCGCCGAATTGATCCACGGCCTTGCCCAACGCCAGGACGTTCCTCTTCGACTTCGACATCTTCTCGCCCTCGACCAGGACCCAGCCGTTGGCCACTATGCCCCTCGGCCACAGCTCCCTGGGGAATATGGCGGCGTGGTTGAAGAGGAAGAAGGTGAGGTGGTTGGGTATCAAGTCCTTGCCGGAGTTCCTCAAGTCCAGCGGGTACCAGTAGGAGAACTCCTCCCTCACGGCCCTCAGCGCCTTCTCGTCGGCGCCTATTGCCCTGGCCACCTCGGCCGCGTCGCCTCTCCCCAGGAAGACGTAGTCCCAGAACGCCTCGGTCAGCTGCTCGGGCTTGAGGCCGAGCTCTCTGATCCTCCTTATGACTGTGTAATACGCCATATATATGGTGGAGTCGCTGAGGCTCTCGATGATCCACGTCGGGTCCCAGGGCAGCGGCGTGCCCAACCCCCTCGTCCTCGCGCACGCCCTCTTGTCGAGCCAGTCTATGGTGGCCTCGAACTGGGGCCGCGCCTCGTCGGGCACTATCCTCATCGAGGCGAGCAGCTCCTTGGTGGCCCTCTTCCAGTTGGGATCTCCGTAGTTGAGGAACCACTGATCCTCCAGGACCTTGACCACTATCTCGGTGCCGCATCTGCAGTACACCGGCTTGTTCATGATCTCGTACATGCCGCCGCCTATCCCCGCCGCCTCCATCCACGCCCTTATCCTATCTCTGGCCTCCCTCACGGGCCTGCCCGCGATAAACGCGGCGAAGAAGCCTCTGAGCAGAGAGCGCGCGGGCTCCGGCAGGTGGAGGCCTACTCTCTCCGCCACGTCCTGCCTCATGTAGCCCCTGCTGAACTCGGCCATGTAGACCTCCTTGGTGGCGTCCTCCAGCCTCGCGTCCCTCTGGTCCCTTATGCCCATCCTCTCCACCACCTCCTTGGCGGGATATTCGCCGTATCCCTCCACCGATATGAGCGGTATGAGCTTCACCTCGCCTAGATCCCGCAGCGCGGCGTAGTCGTAGGGGGCGTGGGCCGGCACGGACATCACCACGCCCGTGCCCGTCTTGACGTCGACGAAGGGGGCGGGATATATCGGCACGAGCTCGCCCGTGACGGGGTTCCTGACCCTCCGCCCGACGAACGAGGAGCCCTTGGTCCTCTCGACGGTCTTGACCTTCCTCTGGAACGACAGCTTGAAGGCGGCGTCGAGGCTCAACACCATCTTCCGCCCGTCGACCTCAGCCACGGCGTAGTCCCCCTCGGGGTTGATCCAGAGGTTGGTGACGCCCAGCACGGTCTCCGGCCTGAGGGTCGCCGTGGGGTATATCAGCCCGTCCTCCCCCTCGAAATAGATCAAGGCCCATTCGCCTATATCGGGCTCCTTGTCGTCCTTGGTGTCGTGGGCGCCCACCGGCATCTGGTGCTTGGGGCACCAGCCCACGGGATGTCTGCCCTTGACGAGAAGGCCCTTGTCGTACAGCTTCTTGAACTGCCACCTGATGAACTGCTGGTACTCGGGATCTATCGTGGTGAACTCCCGGGTCCAGTCTATGGAGAAGCCGATCTTCTTCATGTACTGTTTGGACAGCTCCCTGAAGTAGTTGGCCAGATAGAGGGGGTCCCCCATCTTCCTCAGCTCCTCCTCGGGCACGTCGTAGATGGCCTTGAAGTCCTCCATGGCGTGGACGTCGCCGGCCGCTATGGACTCCGCCACCGTCAGTATGGGCGTGCCGGTGTAGTGGAACCCCATGGGGAAGAGGACGTTGTAGCCCTTGTGGCGGTGGTAACGCGCCATTATGTCGGCGATCAGGTACGTGCGGCCGTGCCCGATGTGGATGGCGCCGTTGGGGTAGGGATAGGCCGCGGTTATGAAGAACTTGGGCCTGCCGGGCTCCGGCGACGGCTCGAAGACGCGGGCCTCGGCCCAGCGCCTCTGCCACTTCTCCTCTATCTGGCGGAAGTCCATAGAGGCGCCGCGCGGCCTATTTATTAATTATCGCGCC
>Ga0081529_121535_pt1 | contig 29897 bp, 38 predicted proteins | sample EchGeymetagenome_FD_71012 | JGI IMG/M metagenome (GOLD analysis project Ga0081529, IMG submission 71012) | Ferrous microbial mat and aquatic microbial communities from Echinus Geyser, Yellowstone National Park, USA - transect B T=78-80 C v2... ...
TTCAGGCGTCGGTTCCCTTACGGTAGATGATTGTTCGTTACTACCTTCTACATTCACTTTAGGTGGTAATCCTGTTTGTGCTATACGAGGTAATGGCCCTATGTGAAGTCCTGATGGGGTTGGTTCAGGCGTCGGTTCCCTTACGGTAGGTAATGGCTCTATCCCAAGATCATTTAGTTTTCTTAAGATAGGTAATGGGGTTGTATGTGACATGAGGAGCCTTTTTCTCCACTCCGCATTTGCAGCAGCTTCTCTAGCCTGTGTTTGTTCCGGTGTATCAGCTTCAATATGCGTAAAATGTGGACTGTGAATCATTTCATAACACCTTGGAGTAACTTCGTTACATCATCTGCGTTTTTGGCTTCTTTCAACGCCTTTTTTATCTCGGTTGCCTGGCTTGGCGGGAGATAAAACATCGTGTCAGTATACGGTCTGCCGTTGTATTCTTCTCTCAGTTTAAGCTTATCTCCTTCAACCTTAATTTTAACTGTATAACCGTTGTCGTAATGTATTTCTGCCCCGTTATCTATTTTTCTGAATGTCATCAAAAGCAAATAGGAGGAAGGACTAAAAAATAAAATCGCTTGTATAGGGTTTAGATACGAATCGCCAAGTCTAAGCGTGTTTCGTAACTGGTTAAGGCACAGTAAAGGAATAGGTGCTGCCTTTCAACTCCCCAATTTACGCAAAATATCGACGGCGTCTTTTGTCTGCGTATACTGTATTATCCTGTCCAACTTCTTATGTCCCGTCACCTTCGCGATGATCGCTGGGTCTACGGCGTTTTTCGCGAGATAGCTGATTAGTGCGTAACGAAGAGAATGCGTGTTGCACTTCAAGTACTTCAGTGTAAACATCCTTATTCGCGATTCTAGTTTATCGTCGGAAATTGTCAATATCGACTTGTATACTAGCCTGTTCCTGATGACGTCAGGTACAACGAAGAACCTTGTGTTACCGTGTTTCTCAGCCTGCAATTGGAACTCCTTTTGCCCCGTCTCAGCGAACGTCTTAAACGCCCTAATCGCCTCTTTGATTCTCGCCCCGTTAACCAGCTGTATGAGAAGTATTGCCACATAAGCCTCGTAGGGCATCAAATTCATATCAAAAAGTTGCTTATACGTAGACGTAAGTACTTTCTTGCCTTCGAGAAAGTCAACCGAATAGTCCCAGGTGTGTTCTATCTTCTTCTTACCCAAGGGCTTCAGCACTCTCTTAAGCACCTCACTTTCGTCTCTCTTCCCCTTCTTCTTCTCCTCCTTCAGTCCCAACTTTACGGCAACCATGTCAACGACGTCAGTCCATCCTTTTTCTCTCGCTTCTTTCAGGTACTCCAGAAGTTTAGGGGAGTTATCGGGAAGGTTTTGAATAATTTGCTTAAGTTCATCTCTATCCATTTATTTTACTCCTCTTCATCTTTTGACACCTGAAACCCCATCCGTAAGGGCGGAGTAGTTTACCTTCTTCCATTTCATCACCTCCTCAATGTTACGCCTTGTTGCCCTTGGTATTTGCCGTGGTAGGGTTTCTCAACCGGTGTTAACGTCCTGGCGAAAATGAGGTGGAGGAACCTAGTCCCCCTCTTTATCTTCACTGGAAAGGCTGAACCCAGCACCTCTATCGTTAGCTGACCTTCAAAGCCCGCATCTACTATTGTAGGCGGTACAAAAAGACCTAGCCTGGCAAAGGATGACCTCAAGTTAACGAAAGCCATTACGTCGTTCGGCAGTTTAACGTATTCCTCAGTAACTAGCAGTACGTGTTCGTTAGGGTAAATGATGAATTCATCGCCTTTCTCTATCTCATAAAATGAACTTATGTCCTTCCCATCTCCATATACCTCGTCAACCTTCTTAAAGCGGGCTACCTCTCCGCCCACTCTTAAATCGACCCCGTTCTCTCTTATGGTATCTTCAATAAGAGGAGAAATTACTATCCAGCCCTTTTCTAGGTAGTATTTCAAATCTCTATCTCCGAGAATCATGGGTGAGTCACCTCCCTTATGAAAGGCTTTACCTCTATCCCTCCTGTGGCTAATCTCCATATGAAATTGTCGAGATAAAGAGATCCGCATTTTCCATCTAAAGAAAGGCATTTTAAACGTACTTCCGAGAAGAACCAAGGCTTTTTGAATATCACGTCGAAATCGCCGATGTACCCTAGATAATCCATATATAGTATAATTCTAAGCTTCTGCAATTCCTCCTTCAAGACGTTTAGATAATCAATCAAATCTCTCATTTCTTCCTCATCTAATTCATCTTTATCCTGTAATTTTCTAATAATTTGCCATAAATTCATGGATAACATCCCATTCCTATTTCGTCCTTGTTACATAATCTTTTAGAAATTTTATGACTTTGTCTTTCTTTTCTAAATTCGGCTATATCCGTTTTTTTCGTCTGTGGATAAGAAATTTGACTTTTATCTTCGTCTTTTTGATTTAACTCTTCCTTTCCATCCATTTCACTTTCCTCCTTAAACATCTTCTAAAGTGAAGTTTAAAAACTACACCGCTCTTCCCTTTGAGCCAAAAGAGAAACTCAGGAGGAGAGAGAAAGCTTAATACTATATAAGAACCAATTTAATATTTCTAAACTTCTAAGTTTACTTTTCCCTACTTTTCTATCTTTGAAGACTATAGGATATTCTACAGTTCTTAGGTTAGATTTGACAATTTTAAATACTGAGCAAATTTGGAATTCATAACCATTTGCCGTTTCACAATTTAATGCTAATGTTCCGGCTTTACGTGAGTAAACTCTGTAATTTGACGTGTTATCGTTCAAGGGGGAACGTGAAATTAACCTAAATAGATAATTTGCACCCCTACTTATGATTCTCCTTCTTAACGGCCAATTTTCTATGCCACCACCCTTTACATATCTCGAACCAATTACTAAATCGTAGTCAGCTTCTATTGCTATTTTAGTCATTTGTGGTAAGTATATAGGATTATGGCTTAAATCCGCATCCATTGTTACAACGTACTCAGCTCCTGATTCTAATCCCTTTTTAATCCCGTATCGTAATGCCGACCCTAAGCCTCTTTCACTCCTTACAAAGACCGTTAAATTAGGAATTTTCAAATTTCTTAACATTTCTGCTGTACCGTCCGGGCTGTTGTCATCGACTACAAGGATCGTAGAATCGGGAAGTAATTTTACTATTTGTCGTACTAGCAAGACTACGTTATCCCTTTCATTGTAAGTGGGTATTACAATGGAAATGTTAGCCATTACGCATCCCCCATACGTATTTTAAGCTCGTTACGAACCTTATAGCAAAGCCCGAGACAATTCCTATAAAGTTGATTATCACAAGGGATAACGATTGAGCCTTTACACCGGAGAAGAATAGAAACAGCAGAATTTCTGACGCATTCGAGAAATGAAGGAACGCCACCAACAACAGAATGACTGTAATGTATTGCACTATTCCACCGCTAAGAGACGATCCATGAAATTTAAGTAGCCTCTTAGTAAAACTTCCTATTCTTCTGTCCTTAAAAGTCCATACATCGTTTAACATAAAATTGAAAATTATTGAAAGCTCTATCGCGAGTCCTAAGGAAAAGAAAACAGGCATGTTATGCGTTGTAAGTGTAAAAACCCCTTCGTTAACTAATGTCCCTAAGCCTCCAACTGTCACGAACTTCAATAACCTCGAAAGCACGACTTATACTTCTCAACTAAGATAGTATGAATCTTATCCCATCAAATTGTGCACTATTACTAGCTGCCCTTAACTCTCTTCCTTTGTACCAATAGTGATTAAAGTAGAGGCCGACAGTTCCCAAGCCTTTCTGTGTAAATTTTTTATGCACTCTTTATACTTCAATATTAGGGTTACCGATTATGTTAATCGAGAACAGAATTTATCGCTTAATTAAATTACTACTTAGTGGAGAAATAATAGCGTATAGGAGGAATTACGTTTTAAAGAGTGAGTTAAAGCCCGAGGAAGAGGAGATTGAAACGTTTTTCAGAGAATGGATTAGGAAGAGTAGGACTGATATCCTTAACTACGTCTACAAGAAATACCCAGAATACACTAAATATTCCGTGATCAGAGACAAGGTTTTAACTTTCTCCGTGAGGACAGGGTAGTTCACTAGTGGACAACTAGTTAGCTAAATGCTAAGCGTAAAGCTTAAATACTCGCGTGACAAAAACCATAATAGGTGTGAAAAAAGTTGGCTCAAGAAGAAACCCAAACCCCCCTCGAGGGGGTAAAAATGTATGTAGCCGACGTTTTTGATTGGCTGGACACGGCCCCCTTTGGGGCCGTGATTATTTACAAAATAGAGGTGGACGATAGTCTGCCTCTACAACCATTCTATGTTGCCGCCTTCGATGACGGCAACTTAGAGGTGGTCTGGGGTTCTGGGGTAACCCCAGAGGACGCCTTGGAGGCGTCCTCCAAGGAGTGGGAGTATTTGTATGAGGACTCACCTGAACGGGAAGCCAACCCGTTCAGGGAAATCCTTAATGCCAAGAAGGAGGGTGAGTGAGATGGCCGAGACTCAAACCTCAGTCAAAACCTTGTCCTTCAAGTTCAGAAGGGCAAGTGCGGGCGGGGTCGATGATACCATAATTATATCATTGGCCACTAAAAAGCCGCTCTCCTCCCTTTTGAAGGGGAGCGGCAGGCATGGCACAAGGAACTACCTCGTAGCTCCTGGTCGATACATTATCTACCAAGTGTGGAGGAGCAACAGGGGCAGTCTCGGCTGGGTGGTGAAGTTAATAACCGTGGGTCAGGATGGTAATACCATCCTGACGGAGGAGATGTATGGGCCCCTGGAGCGGCACTTGCCCCAGTGGCTTATGGACATCCTGGCGGCAAACAGGGATTCCCTCCCTCTCTTTTCGGAGGTGTTCCCATTATGACGTCTACACTAAATGTGCAGTACCATGACTTTCAAGTAGTAAAGCAGTTAAATAATGTTGTATTAGCTAAATGCGGTTGTTGTTCTCCCCCTAGATGGGGGGTTTTTCTTGTTAATAACGGAAACAGGATTTTCTACTACCATGGCTATGATTCACAATATGCACAAAAGCTTTTTTCTTCCCTTCAAACAGGTGAAAAAAGATGATTATAAAATTTAACGACAAACAAGAATATGAACAGTGGCTGAGGTGGGAGAGCTTTTCCACCAAACAAAAAGCCGCAAAATTTGCTCAAATGTTTGGTGATATTATACCAATAGTCCTACAGATTGACGCCTACACTCCCCAAGGGGGGGAGTGGGCTCCTGGCTACATTTTCATCCACCCCCAGGCCGAACAACTACTTAAGTGGGTTGTGGGAGATGAAAGACAATGATTAAACGATTCTCGACCAAAGAGGCATACGAACAATGGCTTTCATGGCAGTCATTGGCAGTAAAAGAGAAGGCCAGGAAGTTCTTCGAACTTTATGGCGACGTTCTGCCGATAGTAGTAAAGGCAGACGTCGACTCCTCCCAGACGGGTGAGCGGGGTGCGGCCCACGTTTTCCTACACCCCCAAGGGGAAGAATTCCTCAAGTGGGCAGTAATAGATTATTAACTTTTTTATCAATAATTTTTTTCATTTTTATAATAATATTACTACTTCTTTAGTGAAATCAATACATATACTTCGAGGACTCCATCTAGGGTGATACCATCCTTCATAATCCTATCATATATTTTCTGAAGAGAATGCAGTAGTAGAGATGGAATCCGTAGATCTCTTAATGGCCAGAAGACTGAAGGTGTTGAAGAGAGATGGCAGGACGGAGGAATTTAGAGTTGACAAACTCAAGTTGCCCACAGAGGTAGTAGACGCCGTAGTTAAAGACGTTGCTTCCAGTGCCAAGGATGGTGTTGTTGACACCAAAACCCTAGCTGATATCGTGGAAAGGAATCTAATTGAGAGGTCAATTGAGGACCACTCTCTCATGGATATAGCTAAGAGATACGTGTTGGCAAGGATATATAACCACGTGTATGGCAAGGGTAGATGGAAGGAGTTTCATGAGAGGGATCTCCTCCTCACCTACAATGCTCTTAAGGTTCTGGAGGCAAGATATCTCGTCAAGGATCCAGACACCCTTAGGTACTTGGAGACACCACAGATGCTATTTAGGAGAGTCGCCAAATACCTCGCGAGAGGGGAATCTAAGGATGTGGAAGAGAAGTTCTATGACTTTATGTCCTCTCTCAAGTTCGTTCCCAACACTCCCGCTCTCATGAACGCCAACACTAGGTTGGGCATACTCTCAGCTTGTTTCGTGATCCCGGTAAGAGACTCCATGATAACTCCCACGGGAGATGGAATTTTCGACTCACTTAGGGCAATGGCGGTGATTCATCAACAAGGTGGCGGTACTGGATTTGACTTCTCCGAACTCAGGCCAAGAGGAGACGTGGTCGCATCGACGGCCGGGGTTGCCTCAGGCCCCGTCTCCTTCATGAGGATATTTGATGTTTCTACAGACGTCGTCAAACAGGGAGGAAAGAGGAGAGGAGCCAACATGGGCATACTCCATGTGTGGCATCCTGACGTAGAGGACTTCATAAAATCTAAGACAGGTGAATTGAAGGACGCTCAGCTGCAGAACTTCAACATCTCTGTGGCTGTTTATGACGACTTCATGAAACGTGTAGAGGCGGGGGAGGCCTTTGCCCTAGTGAATCCCAGGAAGACTAGAGTGGGAGACGGGTGGGACTATTATATGGTAAAGGCAAGGAACTACATAACTGAGGAATGGGTACAAGAGGAAATTCTGAGGGAGTTAGAGGAGAGAGGATCTGTACCCTTAGATCAGAGCAGAATAATCACATATGATGAGGCAATGGCAATAGCGGAAGCCGAAGGTGCAGTAGTTGGCTATAGGAACGCCAGAGAATTGATGACCAAGATAGTTAATTCTGCTTGGGACTCTGGTGATCCTGGACTCATTTTCATTGACGAGGTGAATAGAAGACATCCTGTATGGTACTTGGGCAAGATCCAGGCCACTAATCCATGTGCGGAGGAACCATTACTTCCTTGGGAATCATGCAATTTAGGCTCAATAAACCTTGAAAAGTTCGTGGAGGAGGGGAGGATAGATTGGGAAGGTTTGGCTGAAACTGTGAAGTACGCCATAAGATTCCTGGACAATGTGGTAGATGCCAACAGATATCCCCTTAAACAAATTGAGGAGGCAACAAAAAAGACTAGGAAGGTTGGCCTGGGGGTCATGGGGTTGGCCAGAGCCCTCATACGGCTAGGGATACAGTATGACTCTGTGGACGGCCTCTATGTCTCCTATCAACTTGCCAAGTTCATATATTATAACGCAATGATGGCTTCAATCCAGCTGGCAAAAGAGAAGGGCTCATTCCCAGCTTATGATGCCACATTATACAAAGACATATGGGAAAGCGCAAGGGACTTCCACGAAATGTTAAAGATAGCCTCAATTGATGCTTCTCCATCAACCTTTGCTAAACAACTTACAGCTAAGGTCGACACTCTTGACTTCTCTGTAATTAAGGAGATGAGAATGAAGTATGGCCTTAGAAATGCCACCGTAGTTTCCGTGGCGCCTACTGGGACAATCTCCATTATCGCTGGCACCTCCTCCGCCATAGAACCTCTCTTCGCCTTAGCATTTGTAAGGAATGTGGCGGTGGGTAAATTTATTGAGATAGATCCATTATTACTAGAATATCTAAAGAAATTCGACATGGATGACCCTCAGGTTGTAAAGAAAGTGGCCGAGACAGGTAGTGTATCCGAGGAGCCCTTCATGCCCAAGACCATAAAACGTCTCTTCAGGACTGCCCACGAAGTAGATCCAATGTATCATCTCCTCCATCAAGCTTGCTGGCAACAATGGAATGATTCAGGGGTGTCTAAGACCATAAACCTACGAAATGAAGAGCCTGAGGAGGTAGTTTGGAGGGTCTATAGTACTGCATGGAAGCTTGGAATAAAGGGAATCACGGTGTATAGAGACAAGAGTAAATCAAAGCAGGTCATATACTTCGGAATAAAGGAAGAGAAAGAAAAGATAGAGGAGCGGAAAAAGCTCTCTGAGCCGAAGTATGAGCAAAAGCAGCCGCCCAAGTTAAGGCTGACTAACTTCGTTGAAGCTTCTGAGACTTATAGTGGAGGTTGCACCACCTGCGACCTTTAACCATAACCTCGGTCCATTTTTATATAAACTGCTTTTATAGTTCTCCTCTCTCATATAATGTGATACTAGGGATTAAGGTTGTCTTACGTGCTTCCATGCGAGGTTGCGGCTAGGGAGATATTGCCTGCTATACGCTGTGTCTTAGCCGAAAGGCTGGTGAAAGAAAAGGGTTTCACCATATATAAAACCGCTAAATTGCTTGGGATCACGCCGGCGGCCGTGCAGAATTACGTTAGGAATAGGAGAGGAACCTACATGAAGGATATGTTGGAAGCTGACCCTCACATATCTCAGATGATAGATGAAATGCTGGAGCTATTAGAGAAAAGGAAAGGAGATATAACGGACTACTACTGCATGCTCTGTTCTGAGAGCAAGGTCTATTTAAGGAAGGGAGGACGTTCTATAGGTAGTTGTTTCTACGATGAAGTTAGGACGCGTTAAGTCACTTGATACTTCTTTAGTAAAGGCGAGAGTAGTTTCCTGACTTTCATTTTGACAAATACCACGCCCCACCTTCTCATGGGGATTCTTAACGTATCTAGTTCAGGAAATAACTGATCCATTTTGGAACCATCTGGTCTCACAGTCCAAGCTTCCAGGATTCTTCCGGCCAGTATGAGTCTACCCATGACAGGAGTCTCGCTGAGGTTTAGAAAACCCAATGTAAGCTCTTCCTTCTCGTAATGCAACTGCAGAGGGAGTATGGTGGACGGTTCCAGTCTGTATAAGGATAAAGGAACCAGAGGAGCACATTCCAATTCGATTAGAGGATTGGACATATCGAAACTTAGACGATGTAACTTCATCTCACTCCAATTTACGCCTCTCAAGCTAGCAATTTGCCCCAGGGATTGAACTCTGGCAAATCCAGGTTCTAGTTTTAACGCTATTGGCTTAGACGAAGCAAATCCATAGGCTCCATCCAGTTCTAAGGAAAACCATACTGAAGATCCTTTGATCTCAGTGTCCCAGTTAACATAAAGCGGATTTTGATAATATACTAAGGGATTATAAAAATGCGTCTCTAATTCAATAGTCCCTTCGCGGAACTCTATATCATGATCCGCTCTCTTGGGCCTTAAGTTTATCTCTCCAGACTCCATCACAACTTTCTCTTTATCGAAGATCCATCGTCTTCTCCAGGGACTCGGATTGAGAAGTGCACTTCCTTCTCTACAAGGAAGAAGATCCAATATCAGGGCCCTAATATATTCTCTATCTATAGAATGTGGAATCCACGGAATTTGAGACTTGTATATAGGAGTTCTTATTGAGTAATTACCCTTTCCCACTACCTTAACCTTACTTCCGTCGGGGCCAATTAGCTCTCCGCCTTTTTCCCATCTAACTTCGGCGGGAGAGAGATGTGTTAATAGAAGTGGCAGTTGCTCTACATTCAGATCTTCGTCCTTTAATTCCACTACACTGATCCGCTCTTGTGGCACCTTTGGAGTTAGCTCTATATGCGCTCTCCTGAGACCGTCATCAGCGGTCAAGTTCATCAACCATCAGACAAATGCCTTGCAATCATCGACGGCAAGGTGATGTCTATCCTCTAGCTTTATCCTTTTCTCTCCTTTTCTCTATCTCTCTTCTAACCGCCTCTGCAACCTTCTTTCCATCTACCTTGCCTCTGAGAACTTCCATGGCATTTCCCATGGCTATATTAAATGCCCTCCTCTCGTCTGATATGTTGTCCAGTTTCTCCACGGCCGTACGAACTATTCTCGTCACTTCATCCTCGTTTAACCTGGAGAACTTCTTTATTGCCTCGTTTACGGATAGTTTGCTCTGAGCCACCTCAAGCAATATCTCTGGAATTGAGTCCTTAGTCACAGTATCTTCAAATACAGCTCTCATGACCTCCTCGATCACCTCATCTGTTATTCTGGAAGTATCTCCCCCCTTACTTTTGATGTATTTCAGAGTGTTCTCCATTGTGGTTGCGATCAACGTTGCTGGAACTTTAGGATGATACTTCGCCACTAACTCTTCGAATAGATCTAAGTGAATACTATTCAGCATTATCCTAGACAACTCCTCGTTAAGCCCCAACTTCAACAACTTCTTCAGTTTAACTTCAGGCTCCTCTGGTACCAATAGTCTAGCCCTTTCCATGTCAACAATACTTAGCCTAACTGGGGGAACATCAGTTTCAGGGTACATTCTGGCGGATCCTGGCTGTGGCCTTAGGAACCTTGTTGTACCATCATCGTTTGCTCCCCTGGTCTCCTTAGGCACTCCTTTTAAACATTGAATCAGTCTAGCCTTCACCACCTCTAATCCGTTCTCCACCTTCTCTCTTTTTCCCACCAATATGACGAATCCATCTTCCTCCTCCGCTGTAAGTATCTTTCTCACTCTTTCCACTTCCTCCGCCGTTATACCGTACTTTGGTAATTCGTCTGAGTGGAATAGACCTCCTAAGCCTACAAAGCTCCTTATATAGTCAGCTAACTCTGTTCCTAGTCTTCTATTAGGTCCAAGCTCCTTCCCTAATAATCCACCGAATTTAGGTGCCTTCATTCCCATCACTACGCCACCTTGCCTCAACTGGGCGGAAATCAGTTTGTTACTGCTTTCCCTTAACGCCTCGCTCAGGTCAACCCCCTTACTCTGAAAATTGATCATTTCCTCAGATACTCCTCTACGTTCAAGTTCCCTCCTAATTTCAAGGAGTCCCATCTGCCTTATTGCCTCGTTCCTCACTACTTTGGGTATTAGCTCCAGTTCTTGTACACCCTTTACCTCAACCTTAGTTCCTCCTCTAATGGAGATGTTCAGATCCTGTCTTATTGATCCAAGTCCTCTCTTTGCCTTCCCAGTGAGCCTTAGTAGTTGGCCTATCCTCTTAGCTACCCTCTCCGCCTGTTCTGGAGTGTGTATATCCGGTGCTGTAGATATCTCGATTAGAGGAACTCCCAATCTATCCAAGGAAAACGTTCTATCCTCCTCCAGTCTCCTTGCAGCGTCCTCCTCTATGGTGATCGATAGTATTCCCACTTCCCCTTCCTCATCAATTATTCTACCCCCCAAACTAACTAGCGCTGTCCGTTGAAAGCCAGTGGTATTGGAGCCATCTATGACTATCTTTCGCATCGTATAGATCTCATCAACTATGGATGACCCTAAGGCCATGGAGACTGCTATACCTACATCCAGGGCTTCTCTGTTCAATCCATGAGGAGGCTCCTCATCTGCTTCCACCAGGCAGGAACACCCCTCAGGGGCGATATAGGTAAATCTCGTTCCCCGCCTCCATTCAAAGAGAGCTGCAGTATCAACCTCACCCAATTCACTCATGGATGGCCTTAGATATCTCTGCAGTTTATGCCCTTCCCCTCCCTGTATGGTTGTTGGACAACCGCAGAACAACTTAGCTCTGGTGTTGAGTTGCTGATGGACCTCGAGACCTACCATCAATCCTATCTCTTTAAGGTCAGGATCAGCCATGGTACCACCTTGGGTAGGTTGAGATGGTTTGCCTTGAACCTATCTCTCCCCTGAGGTTAGTAGCCATCAATTGCCTCACCTTGGTAGGGTCAGTCTCCCTTCTTAATATCCACATTAACTTCACAATTGCTATCTCCGATAGTATGTCTTCTAGAGGCATGACCCCAGCCTCCATCAGAGTCCTACCGGTGTTGTAGACGTTCATGTTAACCCTTCCAAATATACATTGAGATGTCATTCCTACAAATATGCCCTCCTTAGTTGCTCTCTTGAAGTATGGAGCGAATTCCCTAGATGTATGTCCAAGCCCAGTACCTTCCACTATTATTCCTCTTATACCACTTGATATCAAATGGTCTATTATCTCTGGTCTCATACCTGGCCAGTACTTGAGAAGGAAGACCCTATCTTCAAATCCAGTATTAATTTCCGTATTGTCTTCCCTCATCCTAACGTCCTTCTGTAAAATCTCTATTTTCCTCTCATTCCACCATACTTTAGCCAGTGGGAGGTCATTAACGCTCTGAAAGGCGTCCCTTCGACTCGTGTGCATCTTCCTCACTCTAACTCCCCTGTGGGCCAAAGTATAGGTGTCTGAACTTTCCCCGTGCATGTTAACTACCACTTCTCCAAAATCACTACCCTTAGCAAGGAAAATAGAACTCATGAGATTAATGGCGGAGTCACTGCTAGGCCTGTCACTACTTCTCTGGGATCCTACCATTACCACTGGTCCTGATAACTTTGGAAGGGAGAAACTGAGAGCAGCAGCAGTATAGGCCATTGTATCAGTGCCATGGGCGACCACTACTCCCCTTGCTCCCTGATCTAGGGCCTTCTTCACGGCCTCGGCTATCTTTACCCAATAGTCTGGCTTCATCTCCTCACTTAGTATGGAGAAAAGCACTTCCGCGGATACATCGGCTACTTCCTTCATTTCTGGCACGAACTGAAGAATTTCATCAGTGGATAGAGCCGGCCTTACTGCTCCCGTTTCATATTCTACCTTGCTCGCTATGGTACCGCCTGTACTTATTATTTTGACCTCCCCTATTTTCTGGTTAGTAGGCTGAGTCCTCTCCTGCTTAATCGGTCTTTTGTGAAGTATCCTAAGCCCTCTTATTTTTTCAGAACTTATCCCAACGTTGTATCCGTTCTCTAGCTTAAGAATTATGATGGATTCGTCCTCAGAATAGGATGGCATTAACTTACCGCGTAGCTCCATCACATCGAGGGTTACAACAAGCTCGTCTCCTTCCTCAGCTCCGTACTTAGAAAGTAAGTTCAGAGCCTTTCCTCTGTAGCTCTCCACCATAGAATTAACAATGACCTAGGGAAAAAAGCTATCTAGATCTAGCCTCTACCTTAGCAGCAGGCCTGGATCTTTTTTCGAACTCTTCTCTATTTCTTACCCTGGGAACCTCTTTATGTTTCTCCTTTGCCTGGATCTTTGGAGTTTGGCTTCTTACCTTTCCTGCCTTAGTTAATGAGCCGTGAGACGGCATGTTATCTACATCCATTAAAGGTTATAACTTAAAAGCATTTAGTCGGACTGAGCACGATGAAGATATACCTCGTCGAGCATGCCATTGGCACGTTCGCCTTTGATGAACGCGGAGAGCTAGTGGACTATGCCCACAATCCGCGTGAGGTAAGTAAGGTTATTGACTACCTCCTGGAGAATGAGGAGGGTGAGCCCTTGCCGTCAGCACTTGAGTTAGTGAAGAAATTGAAGCCTGAGGAAGTAATTGTTGAGGATGAGAGGGAAGTCCCAAGGCTTCAGGGACTAACTGGAGTTAAGACGGCCTCCATTGCCCAACATCCTGGGGCAAAGGCCTTTAGGGCCTCCATGGCGTCCATAGCATTATCTACTAATTTCATCTCTTCTGAGCAGGAGTTATACGACTACCTCCACCAACTCTCTTTGGAGCTTACTCGTAGGAAGTTAAGGAAAGCAGCACAGAGAAGGGACCTTCTTGCCATCCAGGCAGTAAGGGCCATGGATGACATTGACAAGACCATTAACCTTTTCTCGGAAAGATTGAGAGAGTGGTACAGCGTTCATTTTCCTGAGCTGGATAAAATGCTCGAGGATCATCGCCAGTACGCTTCCATAGTTAGTAGGTTTGGATATAGGGATGCCATAACCAGTAAAGAGGATTTGGTCGACTTGGGTCTTCAGGAGCAGAGGGCTACAAGGATAGTGGATGTTGCTAAGAGGAGCATAGGAGCTGAGCTATCTGAGGCAGACATCAGGGCCTTGACTTCACTCTCCAATACCATGCTTAGACTGTTTGAAATTAGGGATGAGTTAAACGAATATGTGGACTCTGTAATGAGAGAGGTAGCACCTAATGTGACAGCCTTAGTTGATTCGTCCCTAGGTGCTAGGCTCCTAAGTTTAGCAAATGGTCTGGATGAATTAGCTAAGATGCCAGCGAGCACAATTCAAGTTTTAGGGGCGGAGAAGGCCCTCTTCAGGGCGCTGAGGTCTGGAGCCAGGCCGCCTAAACACGGCATAATTTACCAATACCCTGCCATTCATGGTTCGCCTAGATGGCAAAGGGGTAAAATAGCAAGGGCCTTAGCATCTAAGTTAGCAATAGCAGCAAAAATAGATGCCTTCAGTGGGAGACTGGCCGCGGATCAGCTCGCGGATCAGCTAAACAAGAGGATCGAGGAGATCAAATCTAAGTACCCGTCCCCTCCTCCCAGACAGGAGACACCTCCCCGTCAGGAAAGGGAGTCCAGGGGCAGAAAGAGAGAAAGGGGTAGAAATAGGAAGAGGAGAGGCAGAAGGTGAATTAGATGTCTGAAATATCAAGAATCAAGGAAACCCCAATGTCCAACATATTCCAATGTGTCTATGAGGATGGTACGGTCAGGCTCTGTACAAAGAACTTGACCCCAGGACACAGTGTGTATGGAGAGAGATTAATCAGATATGACAAGGTTGAATATAGGGAGTGGAACGCTTTCAGGAGTAAGTTAGCAGGAGCAATAATGAAAGGCCTCAGGGAGTCTCCACTCACTGTAGGCTCGAAGGTGCTTTACCTTGGGGCGGCCTCTGGTACCACTGTTAGTCACGTCTCCGATATAGTTGAATCATCGGGCAAGGTGTATGCGGTTGAGTTCTCCCCTAGAGTGGTCAGGGAACTGATAATGGTAGCCCAAAGGAGACCCAACGTCATAACCATTCTGGGAGACGCCAGGTTCCCCCAGAGGTACAGGACTACACTTGAGTCTGTGGACGTTCTATATGTGGATATTGCTCAACCAGATCAGGCAGAAATAGCGAGCTACAATGCAGACTTTTATCTAAAGCAGGGAGGACATCTACTCTTGGCAATAAAGGCCAGGAGCATTGACGTGACCAAGGAGCCAGAGGAAATATACAGAAGGGAAGTGGATAAATTAAACGCCCACGGCTTTGAGGTTAAACAGGTGGTGAACCTAGATCCATATGATAAGGACCACGTAATGGTTCTTGCAACTGCCCCAAAGTCCTAAAGAATATTTTCAGTCAAGTATTGCTGGGTTGCCCTAACTCCATCACCCAATTTCACTTGTTCCCCTAAGGAGTGCAGAATCCTCTCTAAGGTGGCTATGGTCGAGATTGCATCGTTAGGAGTTATCCATCCCATGTGACCTATCCTCACATACCTTCCTGCCAATGCTGGATGTACGCCTGGAGCCAGCTCAATTCCCGCCTCATCCATGCTACTTAGGACCTTTGAGGCATCAACCTTGCTCAACTTAACCCCTGTGACCGTGTTGCTGTAAGTACTGGGTTCCTTAGCCACTAAGCTGAGTCCCATTGCCTCCACGCCACTTCTTATGGCTCCTCCTACAATTTCATGTCTCTTTAATCTATTCTCTAGCCCCTCTTGTTCTATTAGGTGGAAAGCTTTAGCTAACATGAAAGCTAAGTGCACTGGCAAAGTGGCAAAGTAGCTGGCCTTTCCATCCTCTAACGATCTCATGATCTCAAGCCAATTGCTTAAATGAAGGTAATATCCCCCCAGCATATCTTGAGAGATCCTTGATACGGCCTTTGGTGAGGCCACGAGCAATCCTGCACCTGGAGGGCATCCCAACGCCTTCTGACTTGCGGTTAGAACCACATCTATTCCCCACTCCTCCGCCCTCATCTCTTCTCCGGCTACGCTGGCCACACCGTCGACCACTATTAGCTGCACTAAGTCTCTGATTCTTTTGGTTACTTCTTTCACTGGCTCTCTAACTCCCGTGCTGGTCTCAACATGAGTTAACGTGACCATGGTATAACTATTCTTCTTGACTGCTTCCTCTACGATCTCTGGTTTAACGTAGTCCCCCGCCTCCGCCTTCAATGAATCAACAGATACCCCGTACCTCTTGAAGATGTTCAACCATCTGTCCCCGAATACACCGTTTGAGACCACTAGGACCTTATCACCCTTCTTTAACATGGAAACCACACTCTCCATAGCTGAGGTGCCCCCTCCTGGTATTATGAAAGATTGATAATGTGGAGCACCCATTATTTTCCTCAGACCCTTGAGCGAGGAGGACATAGCATCCACGAACTCCCTTGAGGAGAAGCCTACGTTCTCCTTAACCCCTGCTAACAACACGTCTAACTCTATGGTAACAGGCCCCACGTGCATTAGGGCCCTACGATCTCTCACGGTCTTGTTCATAGATCTGTATGGACCCTAGGCAATAAAAGAATGCCGAATTCGTAAAATCTTAGTCATGTGAAATAATATTATACCATTTAGGTAATTTCGATATAGTCTCCTATAGTTAAGATATAACCTTCTTAGGTTCATGTAATGACGAACTGCTAAGTTTAGGGATGTAAAAGTTCTCAGCCCGCTGAAAGTAGCTCACCTATCATGCTCCCCGAAATATCATCATCCCATCCGTCTTTTATTGTCTCCTCTTTAAATAAACAAATGTGGCTTTCGAATTTACAGACTTTCTAGAATTAAAGCTTCTGAGAGCTCAGTATGAAAGGCTCTCAGAGGAACTCCATGTGAGGGACCCAAGAAAAGTGGGCTCAGCCGTAAGAAAATTGCTAAACGCAATAGACAGAGTTAAAGGTACACTCTCTTCCTTAAGCCTGCGCAAGCTCATTGAAACCCAGGAGAGGGTAGGGAGAGAGTTGCTTGCCATTATAAAGTTTAGATATGTCTTAACTTTCTTCTTCAAATCTCTCTTCAATAGATTGGTTGAGAGGCTGGCTAGACTGATATCCCTCACAAATTCCATTTTGTCTTTTTCTTGACTTTCTCGATCTGCCTCATTATCTCCCTATGTTTAACTATTATGAGGTTAAAGGTAAGTTTTCTTACCGTAAAGAATGATAGCCTCCTTATAAAAGATTTTTACAATCTCTAAAATAAATATAATTATATTTCTATTGATAGAAATAGGTTGTATCCATGGGATTGGCTCAACCGTTGAGAGGGAACCCTCCGTAACTCCTCATTCAGTACGGGTCATGAAAAAAGTGGTTCCATGGAACCTCCGCTGAGGGTGAAACGGCGTTCGTGGAAAAGAAGGAGAAACTCCCTACGGGAGGCGCAGATGGTGCGTCAGTTAGGATGGTGTGATTTACTATTGCTTAGTCATCTTTGAGCCAAATAATGGTCGCCGAGGAATCAGAGATTTTTCAAGTTTAACCTCAAGCTCAATTTCTTGATTATATGAGTGGGCTGAAGTCCATTGGAATCAGTAGGGCTTTGCCAACATTCAGCAGCAATGTAGCAGCTCTGCTTGAGAGTAATAGTTTAAATAGGTAGTTAAGGCTGCAGAACCCTTCAAGCTAAACTGAATTCTAGTTCAATGTCTTGTACTATCAGTTTATATTGAGGTAAGTGTACCTTATGTTATGGAAGGTTGCGTAAATCTATTAGGTGTAATGAGGAAATATCCTAATATGAATGCTGTCAGGCTTCAACTGCTCTTAGTGATCTATGGTAAGTCCAAAACGACCCTAGATGATATTCAAAGGTTAACTGGGCTCTCTAGGAATACCGCTATCTCTCATCTTAGGGTGCTGGAGACTGATGGTTTAGTCTCGAAACAGAGAGGCAGAAAGATGCGTTATAGGGTCACGGAGTCAGGTGAGGAGGTAGTAAGGGCAATAAAGGAAGCTAGGACTACTAACACCGGAAATCAATTGGAGGACACGAATCAGATTCAAAGATGAGCTTACATGCTCCCCAAGGAGAGAGCTTCTTATCGTTTGTTGTCAGAATAGTGCCAAGCAGTTTCATCCTTTGGCCCTAGAGGTCTAAGCGCATGACGTAGCTATTAAGTTGATCAGAGGGGTGGATTATCTTACAATTATTACAGTTGTGGGCGAATTAGCAGTTATGGCCAGAGCAGTTGAGCCAATGTTCAATTCTTGGTTTATGCTTGTACCCCTAGCTCCCAATATTACAGCATCATAAGAGCCTTCGTATAGCTCCTTCAATATTTCGTTGGGTACACTACTGTCTGGTCCGGGCTCCACTAACTTAATTTCATAGTCCACCCTCCTGTCCAATCTCGACTCTACGTACTTCCTAACCTCTTCGCTTCCTTTCACGTGCATTACAGTTATCTTAGAACCGTACCTCTTGGCGAAGTCTGCTGCCAGCTCTAAGGCCCTGAGGCTATTTTCTGAACCATCGACTGGCACTAATACGTTTCTGAGCCAGAAACTGACCCTATAACTTGATTCCACTAAGGGAACACCCCCTTCAGTATCCCTAACGTCTGATTTGTTATCTCCATGGAACTATTCACTCCATTTAAGGCCCTTATAGCGTCTATGTTCTCTGGGACCACTATGGATTCCTGATGTACCGCATACATGAAAGTGATCTCTTTGGAGTTCACACTTATGGAATCGGCGAAAACCATTACTTCTGGCATATCAGCCCTCGGCCGTCCATAGTCCCTTGCCGCTTCGAATAGCTCTGCCGTGCTCGAAATATCCCTTATTAGGACTATTCTGGAGGTATTTGCGAACTCCTCCATTAACTTATCCTTAGAGGGAGGTTCCTTCATTGTAACGAATAGCGTGTGAAGATGCATCAGATTAGTTGGCGCAACTACTGCTGCCGTAACTATGTCAAGTCCTTTTAGAACTGTTTTTACGTCAACTGCATGATGGCTGGGAACTGAGGCTGGGTCAGCTACTATGGAATTTATGGGGCCCTTTTTCACCTCCTTCAAGTCCGCGGCTCTCCTCACTATGGTGCCTCTCACTTTCTCTATCTCTCCGATATGCATAGAGGTGCAGATCACCCTCAGTATACCAGTGGTGTTACATGAAACCACCCTGGCCGTGTCCTTACCCAATGCCTCGTTGAAATTGCAGAGTGCAGAAAAGGAAACTTGTGCCACGTCAGCCTTCTCGCCTCCCTGAAAGACCGCTTTCTTCCCTAGGGATTGGTAGAGCTGTTTATACTTGGCTCCAACTCCATTTGGAGTGGCATCCACGATCACGTCTGCATCCCTGAATAATTCCTCCACCTCCCCATGGATCTCCACACCCTTACTCCTAAACAACGACATGTTCTCCTTGGATGTATAGATCTTTATGCCCCTTCTCATCGCCTCTATGGATTCGAAGTTAGGAGTCATTTTAGTTATTCCCACCAATCTCATATCTGGCTGCTTTAACACAGCGTCCGCTACCCTCTTGCCAATTGTCCCATAGCCATTTACGGCAACTCTAATCATTCTTTTACACCCCTTGCAAGAGCCTCCAGAGCCGGCAGTCTTTCTCCAGCCAAGAAAAGAAGGAGAGCCCCACCTCCAGTCGAAACGTGAACCTTTGATTGATCTAGAGGTGTTTCCCCTATCATGCTAATCATATGTCCTCCACCCACTATGACATATCCTTTTCCTTCAAACGCGGCCCTCAATAGGGAGGTGCTACCTCTTCTAAATCTCTCGTCCTCGATTATGCCCATAGGTCCCCTTAGTACAGTGAGACCTGCGTCTTTTATGAAGGAGGAATATATGTCCTCCGTTGTGGGGCCTATGTCCTTTATGACACCGTTCAATTTAGTCGAACTCTCCTCGCTTACTCCACCACTAACTTCTACCTTGAAGTCTACTGGTACCTCTATAGGTGCACCGGAAAGTAGAACCTTCTTTGCCCTTGGCACCAGGGATAAAATTCCAAATTTCTCAAGAATTTGTAGATTCTCTCTACCTAAATTCATGCCCTTTGCAACCATGAAGAGTTCAGCCAAGAGTCCCCCCGTAAGTATCCTATCTGCCAATCTTTTTTTGGAGAGATTCTCCACAATCCTTAGACTATCCTGCACCTTCCCTCCTCCTAGAACGAAGACTTTGGGAGAAAGGTCAGCACTGAATACTTTAGCGAGGGCCGAAACTTCCCTCTCCATTAGTCTTCCAGCACTTGAGGGGATAACAACCGGAAATCCCACTAGGCTTGGTTGGGAACGATGGGCAGTGGCGAATGCGTCATTTACGAACGAATCCACCACTTTCGATAACTTGGTTACTAAGAAGGATCTGGCGTGCTGTTCTGGCGTCGCCTCTATGAGCTCCTCGGAGACTAATCTTACGTTATCTAGCATCACCACATCTCCTCCGCGCATGTCAGTTATCTTCCTTAAGGCATAAGGGCCGATTACGTCCTCAACGAACTCCACTTCACGCCCCAAATATTTTGATAAAAGTTTAGAATGCTCCTCCAATCCAACAAAGTCATTATCTCCTGGCCTCCCCTGATGGGAAAGTAGAACTAACGCGTTTCCCTTATCGAGGAGCTCCTTTAGGGTGGGAATATGGGATCTTATCCTTGAGTCATCCAACAATCTTCCAAGCTTGGGATCTATTGGTGAGTTTATATCCAATCTCACCAGTATCTTCTTGTTTAAGAAATCTCTGTCATCTAGAGTCGGGATGTTTAGTTCTCCCACTCGGATCAAAGTTGTTCATGCATATGAGTCCAGAACCCATTATATTCTCAACTGCTACATTCCCTATTTTTGTTGTCTCTACGCTATTGCCAATCTGTCCCAAACTAAGGGTATGATCGTGGCTAGATTGAAATCATTCATGAGAAGGTTTAGTTCGACTTGTCTGGCTGAGACCCTCTTAAGCTCGACCTTTAACTCCCCTCCTGTTTCGAAGTAGCTTAGGGCCATCTTGAAGGGCTCTCCAATCTCTTCTACCTTTGAACAGGTCGCCACTATACCTAACTGTGGGGGAGAGAATGATATATTCTGTAGGCTGCATGCAGGAGAGTTTAGTGTCCTTCTTATCACCGACATAAAGAGCGATCCCACATCATAGGGTATCTCCTCCCCTTTTACTCCCAGAGGGGGGAGGAGCAGTTTAGCACTATAATTAGATTTTCTAGTATTTCTTATTACAAAGTCTGCAACAATAAAAGTGTAGAAGAAACTTGACATCTTGAGAGCGGTTAGCGTAAGATTGAAGACATCCCCATATTTCTTGAAGTAGGACCTTAGTTTCTCTACAAATCGACCCTCGTCTACCTTCGAGTTAGTGACAGTCATTAGCTTTACACTAACCAAGTTACCCAGTTCCTTCTCTCCTCTGTAGTAAAGTACGTATGTACCGTATCTCTTCAATCCCATCTTTGAGGTCACAGAGTTTACGGCCGTACATATTTGTGAAAGTTGGGGATTATGTTTCACTATCAACCATTCCCCCAGTTCGTCCTTGACGGTCAGCTCGAGATCTGCTCTCTCATCCCTTTTGAACAACCCTAACTTCATTGATGTCACACCGTGGATGCTAACTGCATGCTCTGTGAAAGCTTTAAATTTTGAGAAGAGCGACTCCAACGTAGCCGGGTAGTCTAGCGGTCAAGGATCCAGGGCTCTGGCCCCTGGGACCTGGGTTCGAATCCCAGCCCGGCTAGACTACTGGACCCGTAGCTCAGCCAGGATAGAGCGCTGGCCTCCTAAGCCAGTGGTCGGGGGTTCGAATCCCCCCGGGTCCGCCACCTAAATTATTCCAATTCGTTTCCTTTGCCTTTCAAATTCTACTTTAGAATTGTTCCAGTTTCCAGGTACCAAATGTAGAGATCCAGCAAGCCAGGAGGTAAGCCTACGGATGAGCTGATCCCTCTTATTATTTCCTCTAGATAAAGATACAACCTCAAGCTCAACTTAGGTGTTGAGGGCCCTCCTATTTTCTCTATGAACCGTATTACGTGTCGGTCAATTATTGCTAGCTGCATATATCCAACGTTCCTTAGGAAGTGGCTAGCCTCCTTCATTCCTATTCCTTCAATGCCTAGTAGTTCCTCTCTGGCGGCAAATTGATCCCTATCAGCTATTGGTTTTATCCATCCCTTGAGATTGGCAAAGCGTTTCGCAGCTAATGCCAAATATTTTGCCTTTAAGTTAGGGAATCTATACCCACTAAGAACTAGGGACCTCTTTATTTCCTCCTCATCTCCTCTCAGTATTGCCGGTAGGGCTATCTGTAATGACCTGTAAGCTGCTTCAAAGGATGAGTTGGCGGTAAGTATGCAAAGCGAGAGTTCTATGAACCACTTTCTCTCTCCTGCTTCGTGGTTTAGCTTAAACTCTTCTGCCCTTTCTAGCACTCTTGCCCTTAAGCCGGCGTTTTTTAGTACTTCTCTTAGCATGGATCGTCCTTCTCTTCTTAGGTTTCTCCCTTTCCTGCACCGCTTTATCCTCCTTAATATCTGCCTTACTAATTATTCTCAATCCGGACTCAGACTCTAAGAGAACGAAAGGAATTTCGTCGGGCAAGTTTCCTTCCCAGGAAATGAAGGGAAAGTTCACATCAGCCCATTCCAATGCCACACTTTCTCCATTTATAGAGGATGGGATCCCCACTCTGACCAACTTCACGACGGTTGGGAAAATTGGGATGCCCTTTACTCCCTCTACCTCTTCCTCCTTTCCTCCCTTAATCCTCAATAGAGATTGAGGAGATATGGAGTTGTGGTCAGTTATAACCACTGGTTCCACAGATAATATTGAAAGGGAAATGTCACCTATCTGTACTTTCCTCGGGACGAACCTATATGTCCTTAGATCCGCAGTTGTCTGGTCCAACAACTGTACTCATCCACAATCAGTAAAAAGTTTAATTCGAGGACTATGGGGGCTATGTCCTCACTTTTGCCACCACAATATTATCAGTATTCGTATTGATTTTTGATGTATATGTGAACGACGTGACTTAATCTTATGATTACCTGCTATCTTTGAACTTCATATAGGTTGACTGTAAACTAGAATTTCTTATATATAATTTAATATAAAAGTATTTTATTATTATATAGATAACTATTTGATTTTATGATTATTCGTAGTTTGGTAATAATAGTCAGACAGTTGATGAAGGGAAGTCTTACTATTGCGAGAAAACCCTTTGGGATAAGTTTATATGTAGTCCATTTAACCCAACTCCTGTGCAAGCTTCAAAGATAGCCAGGAGCGTCGTCTCACGCTTGAATCTCACAGATGCGTTGGCGGTGTCTGGAATAGTTGTTATATCTATGCTAATAAGGGCAATTTCAGCCTCATATCCTCTCGCCATAAATGGATTCGACTCTTGGTATCTCTTCTATAACGCTCTTCTCATATTCCATTCTGGGGGTAATTGGTACGCCGTTCCACCGGACGTGCATGCTTGGTACCCGTGGGGATTTGCAATAGAGAAGGGAGACACCATAGGGCTTCCTTTTCTAGTCAGTTTGGTGTCTCTAATCTTCGGAGGCAGTGATAATGTGGTTTATACTGTTACGATGTTCGCAGATATCTTCCTAGTAGGAATAAGCGTTGTCGCTGCCTTTTTGGTTGGAGAAGCATTAAGTGGAAGCAAGGCTGGCGGATACGTGGCAGCCCTGCTTATAGCAGTTTCGCCGGCTCTCACAGTCAAGAACATTGTAGGTGGGCTTCCTAAGACATCATGGGGAGGACTCCTCGTATTGTTCACGATCTACCTTATGTATATGGGCATAAAGAAGGGAAAGGGATGGTATGGGATAGCCGCAGGGATCGTCCTCTTCCTGGCTGAAGTAGCCTGGGGCGGTAACACATACATTATAGGCACTTTGGCCGTAGCTGCCATTTTAACAATTATCCTTAATAGAAACAATGAGACAACCGCTAAGCTCTATACAATTACAGGAGTTACCACGGCATTTCTCACCTCTCTTTCCCCTAATTCCATAGGGTTCATGTCTGGAGCTGCCCACGGTTTGGGTTTCCTTATTGTGGGATTACTTCTGTATGTGGACCTATATGTCAGGAGGGCCCTAAACAAGGAATATGTGGACACCGCCCCCATGCTGATCGGGGCGTTCGGAGTCATCCTATTCGCCGTTGCTCTTCTTGGGCTAGTCTTGTCGGGACACGTCAATGTAATTCCTCCCAGATATTTCGCCATAATTAATCCATTCTATCAATCTAGTGTACCAATAGACAAAACTGTAGCCGAATATATACCACAGTCTGTTACATCGATGATAAGAACCTTTGGAACGTCCCTCTTCCTCATGATACCTGGAGTTTACTTCATGTTAAGGAGGGGAAATTTGGCAGAGCTTTGGCTGCTGGCTCTAACTGTAATTAGCCTCTATGGTACTTCAGAGCAACCATATCTTTTCGACTATACAACTTATGTTGTGGCCGCAAGCGCTGGAGTGGGAATAGGTTACATAATTTCTACATTCTATAAGAACAAAACGCTGAAACTCTCTAGGGCCCTTCCAGTGGTGGTCGTAGCATTGGTTGCGTTTTCCATGGCTGCAGATGCTGCCTCTGCTGTTCAGCAGAGTGACATTCCCAATGCAATAATCAACGCAGGTTCTCCTTACCCCTACCCATCTACAGCGTGGATCAATGCTCTCCGGTGGATAAACCAGAAAACACCGTCCAACTCTGTCATATTCTCCTGGTGGGACTATGGATATTGGATACAAGTGGTCGGAAATAGAACTGTCATAGATGAGAATAACACCCTTAATGGCACGCAGATAAGGTTAATGGCTGACATGTTCCTCAACAACGAAACCGTAGCCGCAAATATATTGGAGAAAGACTTCCACCTCTATCCCGCCGGCAATCCCAACGCCACTAGGCCAGTTTACATAGTGGCTTACGATACCATAACCGTCTACAGCGGAGCAGGAGGTAGACAGGTATACTTGGGGTATCCTCCTTCCTACGGAAGTCCATTCGTAGGTTATACAACCTCCTTTGGTGACCTGGCCAAGATGGGAGCCATGATTACCATTGCTGGCTATCCCCTCTCCGAGTTTCTCAATGACACACTGGTTTACTCCGCCATAAATAAGACCCAGGCACAATATGGGACTAACCAACCTCAAGTGGCCTCTTTCATTGAGAACTCCATTGTCCAGTCAACGACCTTCGCGTGGACCAATAGGTCGTATCAGGCTCTACTCCCACAGCTGTTCATAGAGGCAGCTCAGTCTCAAGGACAGACTGTGATACAACCTTTCACCAGCACCGTCTTATTCACTTCCAGTCAAATAGTGGTGGTCGGGTCCCCGCTTCCAACAATAGACTTGCACTATTTCCAGCCCGTCCACATAGCCTTAAGTCCGCTTGTATCGTCAAATGGTACTGCAATAGGAGGGCCTGGTTACGTGAGTTATGTAATGGTAGTGGTCTATCAATTTGTACAGCCTGGTTATGTTGCAGGGATAAATTAAATTTTAGGTTTTGTTTAAATTTTGGGAAAAGCCTAGCATAATTCCCCCTTGGCCTTAAGCCTCTCCCTCACATACTTATCCACAGGCGAGAATCTAGGTGGGTGGGAGACTGAGGTTGGGTTTCCACATCTTACACATCTTTCCCCTAAGCCATATTGACCACACGCTTTACATTTCATTATTAAAAATTTCACTCTATCACCTTAAACTCCACGCCCATTTCTTCGGCTGACTCCTTAAGACTCTTAATAATGTCTTCAAGCTCCTTACTAACTTCCTTCGGTTCGTTTCCTACCACTTCGATCTTATACCTGGGGGACCCTATTGTATATATTCTGACGTCGCTCTCCCTCTCTGTTGCTGTAGATAAGAACTTCCTTATTGTCTCAATCCCATCTTTACTCACAGTTCTCACGGTGACTACCTTTGAGAGCTTAACCTTTCTTTCCTCCACATGCTTTTTCGCCTCCTCAAGCAACGGCTTGATCCATTCCTCTCCTATCCCAGTCTTTTCCAAAACCACCTGTCCTTCCTTTACCGCTTTTTCTAAGCCGTCCATTATTGTACCGAAACTGTCCTCAAGCTTCCATCCCACCTGTTCATATGCTTCCGCCTCTGACTTTCCAAGTTTCGATGCCACTATCTCTAGGATCTTGTCAGCCCTCTGTTCTTTCTTCCAGAGGAGTAGCTTCTTTCTTCTTTCGTCGTCTGTTACTTTCTTTAGAGAAACGTCAACAGTGCCTTTCCTTTCATCGACTCTTATGACCTTGACAACTTTCTTCTCTCCCTCCTTTATCACATTCCTTACATTCCTCACCCACTTAGTTGCTATCTCACTCCATGGAAGAAAGGCTTGAGCGTTCCCGTATTCATCCAACGTTAAATAGCTCCCATAATCGAAAATGTTCTTCACGGTAGCTATGACCAGCTCTCCAACAGCCGGAACCTTACTTCTCTTCCTTATCATTAGGCTAGTACTCTCGTTACTTCCCCTAAAATCTTTGCCTTACCGCCGGTTGGAGAGGCCAGCTGTTCGCCACATGAGGTGCACCTCACCGGAAAGCTACTATGGCTGAAGACTGTCTGCTCATTTCCACAGCTGTTACATTTTACCCTCAAGAACTTACTATTGGGTTCAGGCACCAAAACTTTAGACTTCTTCATTACTTAGCCACCTCTGTTATTTCGAGCTTCTTCAATCTTATTCCTAATCTATATAAGGTGTATCCACATTTCTTGCATTTGAGCCTAAGTAATTGTTTCTTGGTCGTCTTTGCGAATCTCTTTTGTTCTGGCTTCCTGGTGCTTCCGTAGCCTTCATTCTTTCTGTCATATCTTCTTTGTCCCTCAGATAGGGCTCTCCTTTTTCCTGACTTATAGAGGCTCACGTCATGTTCAGTGTGGGTTCTGCATCTGGGGCAATAAGTGGACATAGTCTTAGGCACTTTCATTTGTGCTCGCTACAGGTGGACTATAGGGACTTAAATATCCTGCGGTAATTAGAGCAAAAGCCTCATCTAGCTCTAGATTTACTAGTTCACCCACGTCCAGTTTCTTCCCATGCATGAATAATTCTTGTTTGACGCTGCAGAGAATTTTGCCCTTGGAATAGAGCAATTTACCAGTGAGCAAGTCGGCATAAAGCTTCCTTAGCCTTAGTATCATTTCGAATATACCTTCATCAAAACCGATGACCCTCTCCCCTTCTACGGCCCTCCCCAACCTCAGGTCAAATAGCGATAGCGCCACCTCCCTGGACGCCTCTTCCTGGGCCTTTCTTACTTCCTCGGGTAAGTTCTGTGCTGATGCCCACTCAGTCATAAGGGCCTCAAGGATATCTTGACCTAGCTCAGGCTTGACTCCCTTAAGTTCCCTGTCTACAAGTTCACTTAACATGGGCCATCACCTTACCTAATCCTTTGAGGCTCATATGCACTGCTAAACCTGTTTCAACTTTCATTGCCGAATTCCTCCTCAAGTTTAGATTAGTTTCCAAAACTTTCAAGTTAACGCTCACGAAAGGGACAAAGACGCTAACTCCGGAGAACGGAGACAGATGAGGGCCGTATGAGAAATGCTCTGGTGACGTTAAATTGAATACGATGAGGCCTGATTTGCCGTGTAAAGAGCCTGGAATTCGTGTTAGTCTTCTTATATCCACCGTTACCTGCTGGTCCACCATTATTCCCTTACCAACTATGTAAGACACAACCTCTCTTCTCTCATCAGGCCCAAGTCTGCCACAATTCCCTCTGCACTCTACATGGACGTGGAATCCCCTATTTCCAGAGAAGTAAACTTTCCCTTCCAAGCCCAAATCTTCCCTGAGCACTTCCACTAGCTTCCACGTATTTTCCGAAGCCTTACGTAGGCATTGTTCATCTATTTCAAAGAACTCCGTGGTCTGTCCATGTATTGGACATGTGGAGTCCCCCACCTCTCCGCAAGAAGGACAGAACGATATTTTCCTGATATTCTGGCAGATATGGTCTGCATCCACGTCAAATAACATATCAGACCCTAGCCATCCTTTTTCCTCCATATCTTTGGCTGCAGGATATGCATATCTAGCAGAGGAATAGTAAAGATGCCGCGGTACCTTGGTGGATATCGTTTCGATTAGCTCTGTGGCATCCCTAAATGCCAAATGTCTTATATAAAATTCAGATTCAAAAGGTTGTAGAGCGAACTCCCTGAGTATGATGTCCTCTGGAAGCTCTAAGCTGGCTCTTTGATAATATTCTTCGAATAGACGTTTAATTAAGTTAATCTGCCCTGGGGGCGAGATAGATGTCGAGATGTCCCCCTCCCGCTAACTCGTAATCTATCTTTAGTGGTACGTTTCCGCCTAACATGATGTTAACTACGTCTGAGGCATTTGAAACTTTGACCAGCTTAGAGAGGTATTCCATTCCATATCTACCCATCCCTTCGCTCCCCTCGCATTCTAAGAGGAGCCCGTTCTCTAGGCTGAGCTCCATTTCCATATTCATCATCTCTGTCTCTCCCTTAACTGTTAATTTTCCCTCCCCTCCCTTAAGTTCAATTACATCAGTAATCACGTTAAATTGGTCTATTAGCTCGTTGAATGACTGAGTTAACATTCTGGCCTTGAACGGATATTGAACATTGATTGTGGGAGTTCCACTAACCTTGGACTTGAGGGATGGAATCTCATACGTCCTTAGAAACTCACCGTCCAGTTCCATCTTCATCAATTTTTCGTCTACGTTTATTGTAATAATATCCCCTTTTTTTACTTTTTTGAGTATATTACCTATTTCTTCCGACTTAAGTGTCAAGTAATCGCTTTCTCCGCCATCCAGCTCGTAGCTTTGGAAGAAAGCCTTTGGTAGAAACACATCAAGCAAAGCTACCCTAGATTCCTCTACTCCCCTTAGTTTCATTCCTTCATTATCTAGAAGAAAGTTGGCCTCGTCCATAAACTCACCTACAGTCTCCACTATTTGACGAAAGGCCACTGTATCAACTACCTTTAGCTTCATTCTCATTATGCTTTTGGAAGAGGAATTATAAGCTAAGGTCCTCAATTTAATGGGATCTTTCCCTGAACCACTGTATGTAAACGCTATCTAAAGTCATGCAGGCTATATCTCACTTCATTAATAGCTGGTACCAATTTTTTGTGGCAAAGAAAACCCATATACGAAATGGGTCAAGTTGCAATTAAGGGGTTAGGGGATGGAAAGCCTCGCCATTGACGGTAGGGATAGATGGCCCCCTTACAATTAAATATTTTTTTCCTAGTTTATTTTTCGGTAAAGTTAATGGCGTCACTTCCCAGCTCGACTGAGAGCTTAATGAGATCGTGGATGGGGCATCAATATCACTTCTTATTTCTCTCATGGAACCTGAGGTTATTGGTGAAGGTTGCATATCTCTTCAAGTGGGGGTGGGACTCCGACCCGTCCTGCTGTCCACCACACGAGGGGTGTAAACCCGAATCGATGAGTGGAACCTTAGCCGACGGAGAGAAAGTGGACCCAGTAATAGATGTGCGAATATGGCTAAAGATTAGCCGTGTTGTGATCGATTTCATAGGTTTGAAACCGATGTTATTAAAATAACTGCCGTAAACCTCCTATCGCCTTATTCATCTTTTGACACCTGAGACCCCGTCCGTAAGGGCGGGGAGCTAAGTATAAATATGAATTTAGGATTAAAAAAGATTGGGGATGTTCCCTGAAAGCAGAAGTTAAAGTAGCAGTACAGGGGAAGATTCTGAACCCCAACAAAGAGAAAGGGCATAAACTAAACGTCGTTCTAGAGAAGTACCTAAAAGCTGTGAAGTTCTTCGCTTCCTTTAAGATCAACGATAAGGATCTCCAACAGAAAGCGTACAAGGAGGCTAGAAGAAGGTTCGGTATGTCTTCCACTCTCACGCAGACTGCTAGGGACAAAGCAGTAGAACTGGTTAAGGCTAATGAGGGAAGAGAATTTCACGTGCATCGAGTATCAATGCGAGTGAACTACCGTGCCTTCAAGCTCGTGAGGAGGGACACTAAGTTAACACCTTACTGGCTATATCTTCAGCTGGACGGTGATGGTGTGTGGTATC